>Ga0206682_10005109_pt1 | contig 10426 bp, 8 predicted proteins | sample M240m12015metaG_FD_155444 | JGI IMG/M metagenome (GOLD analysis project Ga0206682, IMG submission 155444) | Ammonia-oxidizing marine archaeal communities from Monterey Bay, California, United States - M2 40m 12015 | ecosystem: Environmental > Aquatic > Marine > Intertidal zone | place: USA... | reverse complement strand
GAGATAAGTGGATAAAGTAATATGGCGGATATTCAAAAGAATTTTGTTGCCGGTAAGATGAACAAAAGTGTCGATGAGAGACTTGTTCCTAACGGTCAGTATGTAGATGCATTAAATGTAAGACTAGGTTCTACTGAAGCTTCTGAAATTGGTTCTGTAGAGAATGCATTAGGAAACACTTCTTTGACTATGCTTAATTTTAATGGCATAAATCTAAGTAGTAGTGCAACTTGTATAGGTAGCCTACACGATAGTCAAAAAGATACTATCTATTGGTTTGTGCATGACAGCTCATTTTCAGCTTCAGCTACAGGTAAAATAGATATGATACTATCATACAATACTAATTCAGATATCTTAGCATATCATGTAATTAGTTCTGATGATGGTGCAGGTCAGAACACTACATTAAATTTTGACCCTAAACATCTTATTACAGGTGTAAACAAAATTGATGACTTGTTGTTTTTCACAGACAACTTAAATCCTCCAAGGGTTATTAATGTAATGAATAACTATGAGAACCCTGCCAACTATATGGATAGGTTTTCTTCTGAGGATATTTTAGTTATTAAAAAACCTCCATTTACAGCACCTACATTAGCTATGACTAATGTAAATAATAACTCTGACTTCTTAACTGAAAGATTTATTTCTTTTGCTTATAGGTATTTATATGAAAGCGGAGAATATAGTGCGACTTCACCTTGGAGTGAAATAGCTTTTAACCCTAAAGCTTATAAACCTTCTATAAAAAGTGGTGTAAACGATGGTATGGTTAATCAGTATAATGCTGTAGACGTAACATTTGATACGGGAGGAGAATTGGTTATAGGTGTTGACCTTTTGTTTAAAGAGGCTGAAAGCAATGTTATTAAAGTTATTGAAAAAATAAACAAATATAACTTAGGTTATTCAGACAATACAAAATATTCTTTTACTTTTAGTAATAGTAAAATATTTACGGTTCTACCTGAATCAGAATTATTAAGGCTATACGATAACGTTCCTCACAAAGCTAAAGCTCAAACATTAATGGGTAATAGATTAATTTATGGGAACTATGTAGATGGATATGATTTAAAAGACTCTAATGGTGAGGCTCTTGATTTAAGATACAATTTGTCTTTAAACTCTGTAGATGCAACTGATTTAGATTTACTTGTTACTAAATCACAAACCTCTTATACTGTTGGAGGTTATAGTACAGTAATTCAAGATTCTGCTATTCGAATTAGCTTACCAACAAATATATTTCCTACAGAAGTAGGGGCAGAACTTTCTTTTGAATATGTTTTAGAGCATGATTCTTTTCATGCAGTTGGTGCAGCAGTACCTCCTACTGAAATCTCAGAAGATATTGTGGTGTCTCTCATATTTCCTATTAATAAAGTATACAATAATATAAATGAATTAGTTACATCAGATGAATTTGTAAATGTAATTGGTGTAACAGGAGGTAATATATTAAGTGTTCAAGATTCTTGTAATGGATTTACTTTTACAGATACAGTAAATTGTGGTATCCCAACAGCACTTGGAGACTATGAAAAGAAAAGAAGTGGAATAACAGCACTTGACCAAGCTATAGAAATTACTTTATCAGGAAATTTTTTAAAGCTATCTAATATTGCTATGGAGTTTGAAAACAGCTCAGGGGATATTATTTTTGAATACTATAAAGTATTAGGTGTTCCAAGTGCTAGTTATAATTCAGTTGGTAATCCTAAAAGTTTACATAGCGATAGAAGCTATGAGGTTTCCATGATATATGTTGATGAGTATAGTAGAGCTACAACAGCGTTAGTTAGTAATACAAATACTATTAGTACCCCTCCTTCATCTTCTGTTACTCAAAATAAAATACAGGTTAATATACCAACTTCTCAAAAACCTCCCTATTGGGCTAAAGGTTATAAGTTTGCAATTAAATCTGATGGTGGTTCTTATAAAACTATATTTAGTAATATAGCTTATTTAGACCCTATAACTAATGACACATATTTTTTGCTTGAAGGAGAGAACTCAGCCAAGGTAGAAGAAGGTGACGTTCTTGTTGTAAAAACAGATGTTAATGGAGCAAGAACAAATAAAACACTAACTACTGTTTTAGAAAAAAAAGCACAAGAGGCTGATTTTATTGAGCCTATAAATCCTGCGGGTGGAGACCCTCTTGAAGTTCCTTCAGGTGTATACATAAAACTTAACGCTACGAGCTTTTCAACTGCAAATATTGATAATGCAGTAATAGCTCCCGGAGAAGTATCAAACACAAGACAATCAAGAAATTTCCCTTGGATAACTTATCCAATGAATAAACAAGATTCTTCAGGAAATTGGGTAGATTACACTGTTCCTGAAAATAGTAGAATAAGTTTTTATTTTAAAGGATATAGAAGAGGTTACAAAAATAGATGTTCTTCTAATTGTGAAAGAGCAATATATACTGTTGATTTAGATTTAGTTTCTAGTAGAACATATAGTAATATGTATGATTTTTTTATTGGAGATAATATAGCTGAATTACTAAATCAAGGAGAGGGTGAGTGTGATACTAATTACACTACAGAACTTCTTGGTGCAAACAGCTCTACCCCTAAATTAGTTACTTCATTTGAAAGACCTTCTCCACAAACAGCAAATTATGCATTTGAGTTTCAGCGAAATAGCAGTACGAATGAAATGGTTCTTTCAATTCAAAGCAGTTACAAAGGTTGTGGTAGTGGAAGTGCAAGTTCAAATGTAACTGCTAACGTTACAGTATATAGAGCTGACTCTACTTTTATTTTTGAAACTCAGCCTGATGAAACTTCTCCTGATATTTTCTTTGAGTCTCCTACCACATATTCTATTGTAAATGGATTCCATCAAGGAAATGTAGCCAACCAAACAATAGCTCAGATGGGTATTGTAGAAACTGATTTCTTTAACTGTTTTAGTTTTGGAAATGGTTCAGAGAGTTACAAAATAAAAGACTCTATAAAAGGAAAAGCTTTTGGGTTTGGAGAAAGAGTAACTGCTGTTGCTTCACAAGATTATAAAGAAGCAAAAAGAAAAGCTGATTTAACTTATAGTGGGGTATATAATAATGAGAATAATGTAAACAAGCTAAATGAATTTAACTTAGGATTAGTAAATTACAAATCTTTAGAAGAATCATTTGGTTCAATTCAAAAATTATATTCTAGAAGCACAGATATACTTACTTTTCAGGAAGATAAAATATCTTATGTACTTGCGGGTAAAAATTTATTATCCGATGCCGCAGCAGGTGGAGCTATTACATCTATACCTGAAGTGTTAGGTACTCAGATAGCAAGATTAGAAGATTATGGAATAAGTGAAAACCCTGAAAGCTTTGCTCAATTTGGTTTTAATAAATATTTTACTGACCAAAAACGTGGAGCTGTATTACAGTTAAAAGGAGGTTCATATAGCAATGAACAGCTATCTGTTATCTCTACATCAGGTATGAGAAGCTACTTTAGAGATTTATTTACATCTAATATAAACACTCAAAAGCTAGGAGGGTACGACCCTTATCACGATGAATACATATTAACAGTTACGGATAAAATTTTACCTGTGGATTCACAATGTATTTCTTGTGGTATTACAATTGGTTATGATTTTTCTATAGATTCTAATCAAAAATTATTTTGTGTAGAGCTTGGTTCTGATGTAGGAACATCTACAATTGATTATGTAATTTCAGGAGGTTCATATAATATTACTGTAAATTTTGATGGACAAGAAACCTCTTCAGGAACTGTTACTCAAAATGGTTCGTTTACTTTTACTAAACAAAACCCATTAAGAACAACAGCTAGTATAACTATTACAGGTCAATCTTCTGTAGGTGAAACGCTTCAGGTTACAACAAACTGTGTTTCTTCTGAACCTTTAACTATTGTTCAATTAGCCCTAACAGCTAACTATGATGCAGAAGAAAGTATTCATTATGGTTATGATTATTCTTTTAACGGGTACACTTCTCCAAGGCAACAGTTTAGAGTTGAAATGCAAGAAGGAACTACTCCTATTGTAAGCGAGTATTTTGCTACATCCGGTAATAAAGGTCAAGCTAATATTCCTACAAATGGAAGTACGGTTACTATGTATGTAACAAAAGAAAATGGTGATACGTTTGATTGGGAAGAAGCAAATGATGAGCTTAGGTTTTACACAAGCAATACTCTTTATTCTAATAATTCAAGTGATATAAACTCATTGGTTTCACTATCAAATGAGGCAACATATTTTGTTTCTAAACAAATAGAGGTTAGTGTTGCAACAAGCTATGGGGAATCAGGAGACCAAGCTAATTGTTGTGGTGAAATATCTACTACAAATTATTACATTCCTTATAATAAAAGTTTTATAGATGCTACTACATTATATACTGATGCAGCTTTAACAATACCGGCTACAATATCAATAGGTTATGGTTTACATAACTCTAACTTTCCTACTATACAAAGAAGAAGTGCAGGTAGCGGTAATATATTTGCAGGATATTCTGCTTGCCCAAATTGCGAAGGAGTGGGAGAGCAAGATATTCCTTTAGAAATTTTTATTCCTACTGTATATGCGGCTACATTTACAATGCCAAATACATCGGATGAATATCTATATTTAATTTATAGAACAAATCTTTCTACTAGCAAATTGTTGTGTTACGACTCAACAGATATATATGATGCTTGTTGTGATTGTGTTAGTAGTGTATGGAAGTCTGTTGAATTAAAGACATCAGCTTTAGAAGACGATGCTTGTTGTGGTGTTTCTACTACAGGTGTTTATTACTTTGCTTTTTCAGAGACAAGTTGGACAACAGCTACTATTCTTTATACTGATACAGATTTATCAATACCTGCTCCTAATGCTTATTATGTAGAAGGAGATGGAACAGGGATTCAGCCTTTTAGACAAATATCAGATGGAAATGGAACTTTAGGAACATTATCTAATTGTGATGCGTGTGTTGATTTATTAACTTTAGGTTATGATGCAAATGATGCAGATGGAGTTTGTTGTGAAGTCCCTACTTCTTCTCAGGTTTATGTTGCTCAAGGAGAAATATTTAGTACCGCTACAGATATTTATAGCGATAGTAATTTAACTTTAAAAGCAGCAGATGGTTTTTATGCAGCAGGAAGAGTATTGACATCAGTAGTGCTAGATAACAATACAAATGCAACTAGTTTATGTTGTTTTTCAGGAGGACCGGGAACTACTTATTATATGTCTAGTCAGAACTTTGACCAAGTAGTAACTTTTAATACAGCTCATTCACTATGGTTAGATGCCGCAGGAACAGTAGCAGCACCCGCAGGATACTATATAGTTGATGCTACAGGAACTGATACTAGACAAATACTTAATAACAACTCAGGATTATTAGAATCTGTTTCAGCTTGTGCTATTTGTTCAAGAAGTGCATTTGGCTCATCTACTAATGTAGGAAGCTCTGTAGCTTGTACAACATCTCCTGAAACTTACTTTGTGTGGAAAAATGTTGGGAATACTTCAAGCACACCTGAAATAAATGATGTAGTTTATTACAATCAAACAGGTGGTAATTACCTTTCAGCAGGAAACTATTATATGAGTGCAGGAAGTAGAATTTATACGATTAATAATAACGGAGGAGTAGTTCAAATACAAAATTGTGTTTAATAAAATTAATATAAAATGGCAGCAGTAGAAGGTGAATATTTTTTAGATGGTAATACATTACTTAATTCAACAGCAGTTTATAGTAATATAGATTTAACTATAAAAGCTAGTGATGGATACTATGCAGCAGATGGTATTGTTAGATACCAATCAGGAGGTGTAATAGTATCAACATCAAATTGTGGAGACTGTACAGGTAAAACTATTGAGATAACAGGTTGTGATACTAATACATATTATGCTGTATCTACATATCCTGTTGTTGTTGGAGATGAAATAAGATTTATATCTAACTCAGCTTTGAATACAGTAGAGTGTGGTCTTGTAGCTAATGTTAGCACTTTAACACCTGCAACATCTACCGTATATGGTACTCAAGGATATGCTTGTGATTTATTTCAAGGACCTGTAAGTTCAATGACAGGAACGTATAATCAACTAGCAAGTCTGTATGGTCAAAGTACTCAGTGCCAAAAAACAGATACACAAGGCAATTTAGTTAATGTTACCATGAATAGAACTTCTAGTGGTTGGACAACTAATGCAGTTAATTGTCAGTTTGGAGGAGGTAATGGAATAGCTTTGGGTTGGGGATTTGAATTAACAGTAGAACCGGTTGCTGCAGACCATACTAAAGTATATATTTTAAATGTATACTTTACACCTGAAGGTGGTACAGAAAATGTAGCTCCTTTGTTTACTGCTACGTCACCTGCAACAGGAAACAACATAACAACTATAACACGAAGAAGAGCAAATGGGAATCTTAATTTTACAGAAGGTTCTTTTAGAATAGAAATTGAATCCACAGAGCAAATTACATTTGATGCGAATGAAATTGTTCTTAATGGTGAAATTAGTTGGTTTGATACTAATATTACCTCAAGAGAAATTACTGTAGGTACTTTGGTTTGTAGCGGTAACCCAACAGCTTGTGCTCCATCTGCTACAGCTTGTAGTTTTTATTCACAACAATCAAATTCTCAACAAGTAATTACATCTAATCAATACTGTGGAATAACAATATGATAACACCAATAATAATATACAACGACAAGATATTAAAACGACTAAGTATTTTTATAAATATAGGAGGAATAACTATTTACCCTTTTATTATTTTAAAAGAAAAAAACAAAAAGCAAGGGGTAAATAAATTGGTTGTTCACGAGTCAATACACATAAAGCAAGCCGAAGAGTTATTGGTTTTACCGTTCTATATTTTATATGTTTTAGAGTGGTTAGTTAAATCACTAATATACAAGTCTTTTAAAAAAGGCTATTACAATATTTCTTTTGAAAGAGAAGCATATTCAAACCAATATAATAAAGAATATATTTCTAAAAGGAATAAATATCAGTGGATTAAAAGAATAATAAAGTAAAAAATATATTAACTATCTTTGTAAAAAGAAAATAAAAAAATATTATGGCTAACTATAGACAACAATCAAGTGGAACTTTAGGTAATTTAACTACCTGTCCTACTTGTTATGATACATTAAATCTTATATTGGGTTCAACTGAAGAAAGTCTTTGTTGCGACCCCGCCGGACAGTCTTCATCACCTTATTTCAGAACGGTATACGTAGCACAAGGAGAAACATTTTCAACAGCAACTATGTTTTATAGCGACACTGCTTTAACAAATGAAGATGTTAATGGTTGGTATGCTGAAAATGTTGCTGTAGGTTCAAGAAGTTATAGACAGATTACTAGAGACCCCGGAGGAAATAACCCTACATTGGGCTCTGAAGTAACTTGTGCAACTTGTTCTGTAAGTATTAGTAATGTAAAAGAAAGTTCTGCAACTGTTGGAGATAACACTGCGTATGATGCTTGTTGTGGAAATGACCAACCAAGTTCTTTCAAGCTTCCTTATGGTACTACATTCTTAACTGCAGATAAAATTTATGGAGCAAATGATTTAACTTTATCAACTCCTTTAACAGGATTCTTTTTCTCAACTAGTGATGGAAAAGTTAAACAGTTTAATGGAGCTTCACCTGCAGGACAACCTGTAGATTGTGCAACTTGTTTTGAAACATTAACAGGAATAAGATATTCTAATACGGAAGCAGAAGATGTTTGTTGTGATGTAACAGCTACAGGAACATATTATGTAGGACAAGGTCAAACATTTTTAACAGCAACAACACTGTATACAGACCAAACTTTAACAACAGTTGCTCCGGGTGGATTCTATAGTAATGATTAATATAATATATGAGTAATTACAGACTTTTACAAAATGGGGTTTTAGGCAGTTCAACTGCCTGCCCCGCTTGTTACGACACTCTTGTGTTATATAGGATTCCTTTAAATGCACCTGTTGCTCAATTTATGATATGTTGTGTTGAACCTGCAGATTCTGCAGGATATATGACTACTGAAACAGTTTATGTTGCTCAAGGTTCTACTTTTGCAACAGCAGGAATGATTTACAGTGATAAAGCTTTAACGAATCAAGCAGCAGATGGATTTTATGCACTCGCTTTAACAGCAGGTTCTAGAGGAATTAATAGAGTAAAAGCAGGTACTAGTTTTTTCAGTTCACAGACTTGTCAGACTTGTTAGTAAAAAATAATATATGTCAAATGTAACAATATCATATAGTGAATCAGTTGGAGGATTTCCATCCTTTTATAGTTTTGTACCTCAATTTATGATTGGGTGTAACAATTACTTCTATACTTTCGACAAGGGTAATTTATACAAGCATAGCACAAATTCAAATAGAAATAACTTCTATGGAACATCCTACCCATCAAAAATTAAAACAGTATTTAATTCAGAACCATTAGTTACTAAATTGTTTAAAACAATTACACTACATTCAAATGATTCTTGGGAGGTAGAGATGACTAGTGATATTCAAAATTATGGAAAAATAAATGCTAGTTATTTTGAGAAAAAAGAAGGAGCTTGGTTTTCATATATAAGAACAGAAGTACCAAGTGGTATAGGGGTTCTTGAAGACCTTAAATCAAGAACAGTAAACGGGATAGGAACTACCGAAGATATAATACCGCAAAATCCTCCTAGTGCTCAATTTGACCTAGTGCTGTATGATGCAGATTTAGATTTATATAATGTAAACATTGGAGATACTATGATATGGCAAGAACCAATTATAGGTGGTTCACTTAGGTATTGGGGTAAGGTTTATTCTACAGGAGGTTTTCAGTCGGGCAAACAAGCAGTTTTTATTGAAACTGATTCTGAAAGCAGTAGACCTTCAGGAACTTATCCATATTTTACAGCTACTGTAAAAAATAGTGTAGCAGAGTCAAATGGTATATTAGGTCACTATGGAGAAATAACATTAACCAATACTAAATCAACTGCTGTTGAATTATTTGCTGTTGCTTCTAACGTAATGAAAAGCTTTCCATAAAAATTAGTATCTTTGTAATCAAATGATATTTAATTTAAGACCACTTACAGAATCAGATTATGAAGACATCCTTTTAGGATGGTGGAAGAGTTGGAGGTTTCCTGCTCCTCCAAAAGATTTTTTACCTGATAATGGTAAAGGAGGTATAATGGTTTTAGATGGAGACATACCTGTTTGTGCAGGGTTTTTGTATACCACTAATTCAAAAGTTATTTGGGTTGATTGGATAGTCTCAAATATAGAGTACAAAAATAAAGATAAAAGAAAAGAGGCTTTAACATTATTGTTATCGACATTAACAAATATAGCTAAGAATACAGGAGCAGAATATACATACGCATTAGTTAAAAATGAAAGCTTAATAAACGCTTACACTTCTCTTGGGTATACTTCAGGAGATAGCTATCAGAAAGAGCTAATAAAAAAATTATAATATGGCAGGATTTACAGCAGTAGCAACAGGGGTTAGCTTAGCATTGGCAGCAGGTACAACAACCGCCTCGTTCATACAAGCAGGAGACCAAAAGAAAAAACAAAAACAAGCAGAAGCCGATGCTGAAAAAGCAATGGCTGAAGCTCGTAAAAAAACAGAAGTTAACTTTTATGAAGAGTTAGCTATAAATAAAGAGGCTTATACAGCTCAACGTGAGGCAATGCTTAGTGCAGGTGCTCAAGCTATTGAAGCAGGTAAGGAAAGCCAAAGAGGATTAGCTGCTGCAGTAGGTAGAACTCAAAAAGCACAAGAGGTTGGTCAAGCTAAAATCAGACAAGCAGAGATAGCTGATGTAAATAAGTTAGAACAACTTGTTGCTAAAGAAGAAAGTAGACTACGTGACGTAAATATTCAACTAGACTTAGGAGAAGCTGCAGGGGCACAGGTTGCCGCACAGCAGTTTGCAGAGCAAGCACAAAAATCTACTATGCAAGGTGTTGCAGGTATTGGACAAACTGTTGAAGCAGGTCTTCAAATGGTTCCGTTGTATCAACAAAACAAAGCAATAAAAGGACTTGATAAAGCTGCAGAAGGTGTAGGCATGAGTTCTCAAGACTTCTTAAAAAATAAAGCTTCTGAGATTAAAGATGATGCAGGTAAGCTAACAGGTTATAGATTAGACGGTCAAGATTTACAGGCAGATTTCTTTAGCCAAGGAAACCAACAATTTCAAGGTGCTTTACTAGATATCTTTGATACTGAAGGCATTAATAAATTTTATAAAACAAAAGAGTAATGGCTAAAACATATTATAAGTACCAAAAAAGAGACGATGCTATTGATTGGTCTAAGATTGGTTCTGATATTTCTAAGACATTAACTGACGAAGCAACTAGAAGAGAGACTGAGAAGGCAAG
>Ga0206682_10005107_pt1 | contig 10430 bp, 9 predicted proteins | sample M240m12015metaG_FD_155444 | JGI IMG/M metagenome (GOLD analysis project Ga0206682, IMG submission 155444) | Ammonia-oxidizing marine archaeal communities from Monterey Bay, California, United States - M2 40m 12015 | ecosystem: Environmental > Aquatic > Marine > Intertidal zone | place: USA... | reverse complement strand
AATCTAGGTTGTGCAACGGGTCACCCGTCGTTCGTAATGTCAAACAGCTTCACGAACCAGGTATTGGCTCAGTTAGAGCTTTGGTTGCGCAGCGATCAGTACGAGAATAAAGTATACGTCTTGCCAAAGCATTTGGATGAGAAAGTAGCAGCCCTGCACCTAGAGAAGATCGGTGTAGAGCTTGAAACCCTTCGCACTGACCAAGCCGATTACATCGGTGTGAAAGTCGAAGGCCCATTCAAGCCAGAGCACTACCGCTACTAAGAAATTTTTCAACTACGGGGCCGCAACGCGGCCCCGTAGTTGTTTTCAGCCATATTCTTGAAATTTGGCATAGTTTTTCTGACCTTATTCGCAGAAAGATGCCCATTGTGAAAATAATTAAAGGTTTATTACTCACCCTTCTCTTCCCGATCATCGCGAACGGTCAAGCCAAGCTTGTTTTGGGTGAAATAGATATGGGCCTCCTTGCTAGTTACCATTATGTTTCTCGAGATCTCCCCAGTTTTGTTATTGGTGAAGAATATGAACTAGGCGGTTACCTGCACGATATGGACAACGGCGGTCTAGTAGCTGTAACTACTTCTTATTTGAGAAACGGGGCGTATGGAACCAATTTTGGTTTGCCCAACTATGCCATAGGAAAATTCACAAGCGCAAAGGTCAAAGTTGGAAAGCTCGTTGAGGCCAATTCTCTAGACATCTTGACTTCTATTGGTTTCGGTTACTTCTACGGCGCCGATGATGCCGAGAGGGGCGGACTGCTTGATTTAATCTACCTCGATCCTACCGATCCGGTTGCAGTTTTCACCATCCCCATTGCCGTAGATATTCAGTGGTACGGTTTAGACGGTAGTATTAACTCTTTTGGTGTGAAATACGAATTAAACGGCTGGGGCAATTACCTGGGCGTAGGTTTCACCTACTTACTTTAGCGCTAGCTTGGTTTAGCTCTATTCGGGACGAAAAAAAAGTATATGTTTTCTAAAGTTTATTTTCTGAGACTGTGGGTTCCTTACGCTGTAATTACCCTCTTTACCACGTTGTTGACGGTCTATAGTATTCAGCCGAAATTGGGTTTTTGAGGTAGCCTCTGGATGGGTTTTGGTAAGAAACATAGTTTTTATGTGGGGTGCTAAAACGGGCTTAGCAGTGTTCTTGTTCCTCTATTGGTATTGGGAATGGCCTATTCTAGCTAAGTATAGTATTGCATTGTTTTTAAGTTGGGGTATCGTGCTCGGACTGGGTCTAATGGGGACGCAAATTCCGGTATAAAAAAACCCGATTTTCGGAAGAAAATCGGGCCTTTAAATGAGGTCTACCGGGTGAGTTAGCTTCCGCATGCTTCACACTCTGGGTTATCGATACTGCATGCTTTTGGTTGATCTGCTTGTTCTAATTCTTGTACGAAACTTGCGAAGGAGTCGTCCATTTGGAAATCATTTGCGCTCATGGTATGTTCTTTTTGTGTTTGTGTTACTTCTAATCTAGAAATTCAAATCCTGCTTTTTACACGACAGTGATTTGCGTTATTAACAATTTCATTTTTTGATTTTGTGGGAGTTACGACTCAATTTTTTGATAACTCTCTTCGTATCTTAGAGCAAGCAGAATTGCCCAGCACCTTTTTTACTTCGACCTCTATGAAAATCCGTTCGCGCTTCTTTGTGTTTATGCTTTTTGTCTTATCGTTCAGCGTGAATGCTTATGCACAGCGGTCTTTGCGTGAGTCTTATATAGAAGAATATGCGCAATTGTCTGTTTCTGAAATGAATAGATCCGGTATACCCGCCTCGATTACGTTGGCACAAGGTATACTGGAGAGTGGAAACGGTCAGAGTGAATTGGCTCGGAAGTCGAATAACCATTTTGGGATTAAATGCCACAGTGATTGGAAAGGGGCAAAAGTGTATCATGACGATGATGCTAAGGGAGAATGCTTCCGGAAATACAATAAACCGCAACACAGTTTTGAAGATCATACAGATTTTTTAATGCGGGGGTCGCGCTATGCGTTTTTATTTGAATTGGACCCTGGAGATTATAAAGGTTGGGCAAAAGGGCTTAAAAAGGCAGGGTATGCTACGGCACCAGAGTATGCCGATCGCCTCATTAAAATTATCGAGGATGAAATGCTGTACCGCTTCGATAATCCAACATCGTCAACGCCGGCATTGACAGGTGGAAAAGGACCTGTTTTAGATAAAAAAGGACGTCCGGTGACTAATGCAAGAGAACGCTTTGTCCTTCGTCGCGTTCAGAATGAAGGTACACGCGTTGCGTTTGTACGCTTTCAAAAGGGTGACCGATTGGAATACATCGCGGATTCACTTCACCTGCCTGCAGCGGCGCTCCTTCAGTTTAATGATTGGACGCACGAGGTTATTGTTGCAGAAGGCGAACGTGTTTATGTAGATGAAAAAAAGGGCCGTGGTGCAACCAAAACTACAGTGGTGCGCGTCGGAGAGACCATGCACGACATTAGTCAACGCGAGCAAATGAAATTGGCCAAACTTTATAGATTCAATGACTTTCCTGTAGGCTACCAACCTATGGTAGGCGACGAGATACAATTACGCCCAAAGAGTCTTTTGAAACGCATGCAAGAAAAGTAAACCTAGGTATTTACTTTTTCGATAGTTTTTGAATGGTAAATCCAACGATGAAAAGTCCTGTGCTCACCGTACCAATAAGCAAGAGTTCGGGTGCTCCCATCCAATGAAGGAGTTTAAAAATCACACTACCGACTAATGCGCTGGCTCCCACTCTTCCTGTGATTTTGACAAAGTTTTTCATGTAGTCAAACATAGCACATTTGTGTTATATATTTGACGCGTCTCAAAGGGGTGCCTTAAAGTCTTCGGACCTACGGGCTGAGAACATACCCATAGAACCTGGGCAGGTAATGCTGCCAAGGAACGATAAGCAATAGATGTGTAACGACGCGTTATTGCCCCTTGACGTGGTTTAACAACCAAAATTCATGAAACATGTAATGAGTACCGCAGCTGCTGTAGCTTTCTCGCTATTTGCCACTGCACAAGAACAGGCCGATTCGGCTAAAATCGACATTCTCCTTCTTCCCAATGTGGAACTCAACGAGGTGAATGTATTAGGCACTTGGGCGCAAAAGGACGACCCCATCGCACAAATTAACCTTACGGAAAAGGATATTGAAGCACTGAATACTGGGCGCGACCTTCCTTACGTATTACAAGATGTCGCAGGCGTAGTGAGTTTTTCTGATGCCGGTAATGGTGTTGGGTATACGAACATGCGCGTTCGAGGTTCGGACATCACGCGCATCAACGTTACTGTCAACGGCATTCCAATGAATGACGCGGAGAGCCACGGCGTGTTCTGGGTGAATACACCAGACCTCATGTCTTCTACAAATGCCATCCAATTGCAAAAAGGTGTTGGAACCTCTACCAACGGTTCCGGTGCATTTGGAGCAAGCCTTGGATTGAGCACCTTAGGTGCGGGTGAAAAAGGCGGTCGCATCACTTTGGGCGCTGGATCGTACGGAACGCAGCGGGCCACACTAGAGGCGAATACTGGAAAATCAGCCAGTGGTTTTTGGATGAATACGCGCATTTCGTCTATCACTTCAGACGGGTATGTGGAGCGCGCATCTTCAGACTTACAATCGTATTACGTTAGTGCTGGTTTTGCCGGTGGTGGACATTACGTCGAGGCTGTACGCTTTGGCGGTGGTGAACGTACCTACCAAGCTTGGTATGGTGTCGACTCTACCACTATGTACGGTGCTGATGCTTATCCTCAGTTCAACGCTGCCGGAGCATTGTATGATGACACTTGGAGTGTAATCGGTACCTATGACGATCAAGTCGATAACTACGGCCAGGAGCATACACAATTGCACTACCGCTATTCCAACCTCTTTGGCGGTACCCTCGCGGCAGCCTTGCACCACACTGCAGGCGCTGGTTATTATGAAGAGTACAACCAAGGATTCGCTTTTGCTGATTTTGGAATCGGGAATTACGTTTCGGTAATGGATACTGTCGCTTTTGGTGATGTGGTTACGCGCAAGTGGTTAGACAACGACTTTTACGGCGCAACTTCATCCTGGACCTACGATCACGGTGACCACCGTATTCAGTTGGGCGGTGGCGTGCACCGCTACGACGGGGGGCACTTTGGCCGCGTGATTTGGGCCAACAACCCGAATGTAAGTACCCTTGCCGGCAATTATTACCAAGGTGATGCGCGCAAAGACGATGCGAATATTTATGCGAAATACGCACTTACGCAAAACCGATTGCTAGTCTACGCCGATGCGCAATACCGCTACGTGAACCATAGTTCTACTGGTGGCTCAGCAACGGGATCTGCCTATTTTGATCGCACCTTCAATTTTTTCAATCCCAAGGTGGGTTTGACCTATGATTTAGGTAAGAATGAGATTTTCGGGCTTTACGCTGGGGTAGGGCATCGCGAGCCGAACCGCACAGATTTACAGTATGCGGCATCCGCAGATGAACTCGATGCGGAGCGCATGCTTGATATGGAGTTGAATTATCGTAAGGCAGGAGTTCATTGGGCCCTTGATGTGAACGCCTACCGTCAACAGTATCAAAATCAATTGGTACTCACAGGTGCTATCGACGCTCAGGGGTATCCCATCCGCGAGAACGTCGGACAAAGCTTCCGCCAAGGTCTAGAGTTAACCGGTGCGTATGAGTTTACCTCGACGCTTTCAGCTACGGCTAATGTGGCGTTGAGCCAAAATGAAAATGTGAATTGGGTTAGCGATCCTCTGTCATCTTTTGTGGACAATACACCGATTGCTTTCTCGCCAGGCGCATTAGCAAGTGCGGGTCTATCGTACGCGAAGAAAGGTTTTGAGGCAACACTTTGGAACCAATATGTAGGCAAACAATACATGTCAAACGAAGGGCTTGAAGCACACAGCCTACCGGCCTATCACATCATCAATGCACGTACTTCGTACACTTGGAACTGCAGCGATATGCAACGATTGATTGGCTTTGTAGAGTTCAGAAACCTGGGCAATACGTCCTATGCAGCCAATGGATACATGTGGGGTGATTTTGCATACTACTACGCACAAGCGACCTTCAACATCATGACTGGTTTGACTTTTGAATTCTAAGTGAGCCAATTTTTAAAACTAAAAACCCGCGGGCCATGCCCGCGGGTTTTTTTATTCTAATCTGCCTGCATCGTTCGCAGGATCTTTTGCAATTCTCCTTTGATGTAGGTCAGTTTTTCGACCACTTCACGCTGTGCAATAACCTCGTCTTTTTTCGTGGCTTGAAGTTTTTTCCGTGCGCCTTCAATGGTAAAGCCTTTGTCCTTTACCAATTCCTTAATCGCAGCAAGAAGTAGGATATCTTCTTTAGTGAACTTTCGGTTGCCGCGTGAGCTTTTCTTTGGTTTGAGTTTAGGAAATTCTTTTTCCCAGTAACGGATATTGGAGGCGTTGATTTCCAACAACTCCGCTACTTCTCCAATAGAATAGTACAGTTTGTCTAAATGATCCAATGTAATTCCGTTCATAAAGGAAAGATACGCTCTTTTTTGCAGGCTAAGGTAAACTTAGTCGAAGCTCTGGTTGGAGTGGCTCGATATGATGAGCATTTCTTCGTATTCTTCAGGAGAAAGATCGTTAAAGAAGTAGTTGATCGGATTGATCTTTCTACCATCTTTTATCACTTCGTAATGCAAGTGTGGCGCGGTTGAAGATCCTGTGGATCCGATATATCCAATAACATCTCCACGTTTTACACGCTGTCCCCGACGAACTTCGATTTTACTCATGTGCGCATACAAGGTCTTGTAGCCAAACCCATGGTCGATAACAATATGACGTCCATAACCGGAGCGGCTACGTTTGTAGGTAGTTACTTTTCCATCACCGGTGGCGTAAATAGGTGTTCCTGTGGTCGCAGAGAAATCTGTGCCCCAATGCATTTTGCGTACTTTATATATGGGGTGTATACGGTAACCGTATCCTGAAGCCATTTTCTTCAGACTTTTATTCGCAACAGGCTGGATTGCTGGAATGGCTGCGAGCATGGCTTCTTTATTCCTGGCCATCTCCACCACGTCGTCAAAACTGGTCGATTGTATATAAGCACGACTTGCGACCTGATCCAATTTTTTGCGGGTATCCATCAAGAGCTCTGAATTTTCAAAGCCTTCAAGGTTGCGGTAGCGGTTCGCGCCTCCAAAGCCAGCGGTACGAACCTCAGCCGGAATAGGACCTGCTTCAAAAATGGTACGATAAATTTCGTCGTCACGTTTTTCAATATCGCCAAGGACCTCTGTGAGCTGGTCTAATTTTCCATTCATGAGCTCGTATTGAAGTACCATATTTTCCAATTCGCGCTTCATTCGACGCTCCTTTGGGCTCTCAAACCAAAGATCAGCAGCAAGGTAGAAAACCACACCAAAAGCCATTGCAACAGCACCGAAAACAGCTATGTCTTGCAGCTTTTGTTTCCAAGCACGCTCTATCTTTCTGTAAGAGAGCGTTTTAGAATCATAGGTGTATTTTACTTTAGCCATACTTTGTGCGTTATTTTTGCTTAGACGCAAATTCTACGCGAATATTGTGCCACAAAGAAACGATTTTAGACAAACAACATAACCATCCTACCCAGGGAAATATTCACAGTATGCTGACTTCCAAGGAGATACGTCGAAAATTCCTCCAGTTTTTTGAGGAAAAAGGCCATGAAATCGTGGCATCCGCGCCCGTGGTGAACAAAAACGATCCAACGCTTATGTTCATCAATGCCGGTATGAACCCATTTAAAGATTACTTCTTAGGGAATGCCGTGCCTAAAAATAGCCGCATCGCGGATACGCAAAAGTGTCTGCGCGTGAGTGGAAAGCACAATGATTTAGATGAGGTGGGCCACGATACTTACCATCATACATTGTTCGAGATGTTGGGGAATTGGTCCATAGGTGATTATTTTAAACAAGAGGCGATTGACTGGGCTTGGGAATTACTTACTGAAGTGTACGGCATCGATAAAGACCGTTTATATGTCAGTGTTTTCGGTGGCGATGCAAAAGAACAGATGGAGCGCGACAATGAGGCCTCGGACATGTGGTTAAAGCATACCACGAATGACCGAATCATCAATGGATCCAAAAAGGACAACTTCTGGGAAATGGGTGAAATAGGACCATGCGGTCCTTGTTCCGAAATTCACGTGGATTTACGAAGTGACGCTGATCGCGCAAAAATTGATGGGGCCTCCTTAGTGAACGCGGATCACCCTCAGGTTGTGGAAATCTGGAATCTAGTATTCATGCAATTCAACCGCAAAGCCAGCGGAGAATTAGAAAACTTGCCTGCCCAACACATCGATACAGGAATGGGCTTCGAACGTCTCTGTATGGCGCTTCAAGGCAAACAATCGAACTACGACACGGATGTATTTACGCCACTGTTATCTGAAATCTCATCCCTTTCTGGAACTACGTATGGTGATTCGGTAGCTACGGATATCGCGCAGCGCGTAATCGCTGATCATATTCGTGCCGTTGCTTTTGCGATAGCGGATGGTCAGTTGCCGGCAAGCAGTGGAGCGGGCTATGTCATCCGTCGTATTCTACGACGTGCCATTCGTTATGGATTCTCTTATTTGAATCTAACTGAGCCGTTCATGTTTAAGCTTGTTAAAGTTTTAGACCAAGAGATGGGTGAGTTTTTCCCGGAACTCACGGCGCAACGTGCATTGGTTGAAAAGGTGATCGAGGAAGAGGAAAACAGCTTTTTGAAAACGCTTGCGCAAGGTTTGGCGAAACTGGAAGAATTTCTGCTAGGGGATGCGAAAGTATTAGATGGACAACGTGCCTTTGAGTTATACGATACCTATGGTTTCCCGATTGATTTGACTGAATTGATCATGCGCGAGAATCAGCGCACGGTCGATATGGCCGGATTTACTGCAGAGATGACTGCTCAGAAAGAGCGTTCACGTGCGGCGACTAAACTCAGCACGGACGACTGGGTTGAATTAGAAGAAGACGATAAAGAAGAATTTGTTGGCTACGACTATACTGAGGTAGATGTTCGCATTACCCGATACCGAAAGGTGAGCACGAAGAAGAGGGAGTTTTACCAATTGGTTCTTTCCTTAACTCCCTTCTATCCTGAGGGTGGTGGCCAAATCGGGGATACTGGAACCTTAGTTCAGGGCGATCACACTCTGCATATAACGACCACGAAAAAGGAGAATGGTGTCATTGTGCATTTTACTGATGATTTACCTGCTGATTTAAATGGGCAGTGGAAGGCGACGGTTCATGTTGCGAATCGTAATGAGACTGCTAAAAATCACAGTGCGACTCATCTAATGCATGAAGTTTTACGCGAAGTACTAGGGACCCACGTGGAGCAAAAAGGATCACTCGTACGACCGGATTACCTGCGTTTTGACTTTTCTCATTTCCAAAAAGTGAGTGCAGAAGAATTACTTGCCATCGAAGCGAAAGTTAATGAGCGCATTCAAGCCAATTATGCGCTCGAAGAATACCGCAACATTCCCATTGCCGAGGCAAAGGATATGGGAGCTATGGCACTCTTCGGTGAGAAGTATGGCGATACCGTTCGCGCTATTAAATTTGGGTCATCTGTCGAACTTTGCGGTGGCATTCACGTACCTGCCACGGGTTCTATCGGGCTCTTTAAATTTATTTCAGAAGGAGCCGTTGCAGCCGGCGTACGTCGTGTTGAAGCGGTTACTGGTAAAGGAGCCCTAGACTATGTGAATGCTGAGCTCGCTAAACTACGCGCGGCCGATGAGGTGTTGAAGCATCCGCAGGATTTAGCCAGTGCATTACAGCAGTTAAAAGAAAAAGAGACTGCTGCGCAAAAAGAAATTGACGCATTGCGTAAAGAAAAAGCAATGGGAGCGGTAAAGGAATTGGAAAATAGCGCCGTTGCATTTAACGATGCCAGAGCTATCGTTGCGCGTACCTCGCTTGATTCAGGAAGCGTGAAGGATTTGGTCTTTAAATTGAAATCTACTCTAAGCACGTTGGTTATTTTAGGTAACGTAGTAGAGGGTAAGGTTACCTTAAGTATTGGTGTAAGTGATGATCTTGTCGCAACTAAAGGATGGCACGCAGGCAATGCAGTTCGAACTTTAGCGAAACACATCAATGGTGGTGGTGGCGGCCAGCCTGGATTTGCCACTGCAGGGGGTAAAAATCCTGACGGTATAGATAAAGTATTGGTAGAATGGAAAAACGAATTCTCATGATGAAAACAGCCTTACGTTCACTTCTTGTGAGTGCCTTATTCCCTATGGTATTGATTGCTCAGAAGACGGATCCGATAGAGTACTACACCGATAGTGATATTAACGATACGAAGTTTTCGATTGCAGCGAGCTATGCGCCTTCCTTTGCTGGCCGTCGATTGGCGTTGTACACTCCCGTGCAGGACGGAACGGAATTATTTGCGCTCACTAATGAAGATGGTGGTGGTGCGCTAGGCCAACGTTATGGATTCTCACTGTTTTACGAATTACGAAGCATGTTTCATATTGGAATCGGATGGTCTCAAGAGCACAGTGGTTATTTGACCAAAGGATTTGCGGTTTTTGATCAAAATGCGCTCTTCCAGGACACCATAGGCACCTTTACGGCAAAGACTTCCTACAACGCGATAAACATTCCTATTCAAATCGTCTTTCATACCCAAATGACAGATGTTTGGGCCTTGCAAGTGATCCCTTCGTATGACCTTACATTCTATACCGGCATACGTCGCGAATGGGTGGGTGATGATGTACCCAATTTTCCTGCGGATGCCGCAACGGGTGTATTGGGATCCCTATATGAGCGCGGTACAGAAGTAAAGTACATGTCAGGATTCAACGGATCTATTGGCTTTGCAATTGGGAATGAATTTACGGTAGCCAATAATCTTGCACTTACCGTTCGCGGTGAATTCCGATACGGGTTATTGCCGATAAACAAAGAAGATGTAGGTCTTCGTGAAGTGCCTTATGGGGTGGGTGGTGCCGTTGGGTTCCGCTACTATCTTTAATGGATTCGATAGAATAAAAAAGGCCCGGGCGCATTTGCGCCCGGGCCTTTTTAGTTTAGGATCAGAAAATTTTATTCCGCACTCGTGCTATCCGCTGCTTCTTCAGACGCCTCAGTAGCTTCCTCTTCGCTAGGCGTTTCGCGGCTCTCGTTGAGCATGTTCACCATGCGTTCCGTGATGTCGTAGTCATCGTTTGCGTAAATGATTTGACCGCCTTCCTCGTACAGGAGGATAAAGTCTAGATTCAACTCTTCTTTGAGGGTCTCAATGGCGCTGTTCATGTCTTCACGCATCATTACGGTAAGATCATTTTGACGCTGCATCATTTGGCCCTGAGCTGCTTGCTCTACTTGGAGATAGTTTTGCT
>Ga0206682_10005106_pt1 | contig 10431 bp, 2 predicted proteins | sample M240m12015metaG_FD_155444 | JGI IMG/M metagenome (GOLD analysis project Ga0206682, IMG submission 155444) | Ammonia-oxidizing marine archaeal communities from Monterey Bay, California, United States - M2 40m 12015 | ecosystem: Environmental > Aquatic > Marine > Intertidal zone | place: USA... | reverse complement strand
GATGTATAAAGCTCTTAATGTTCCTGTTTCTCGCCTAGAACAAGATCAAGCAGCTGGATTACTAGGTAGAGCTTCTGAGATAAATAGAGATGAGCTTAAGTTTCAGAAGTTTATTGATAGATTGCGTAATAAGTTTTCAAGCTTATTCTTAGGTGTTCTTAAGAAGCAGTTAATGCTTAAAGGTGTCATTACCGAAGAAGATTGGGATAATTGGAAGAACGACATTGTAGTTGATTATATTAGAGATAATCATTTCTCTGAATTAAGAGATGCAGAGTTACTTAGAGAAAAATTACAGACTCTAGATACAATGCAGCAGTATGTTGGTGAATTCTTCTCTAAAGAATATGTAATGAAAAACGTTCTCTTACTAGATGATGATGCGATGAAAGAGATGAAAGATCAGATAGCACAAGAAAAGTCATCAGGTGAAATTCCAGATGATAATGAAGAGGATGCAGATGGCAACTAAGAATTTTAATCTTGCAAAACTAGCTAGAAATATTAATATTGAAGATGATGGGTCAATTGCATTTACAAGTGAAGTAAGCGCTGGTGGAGAAACAATTGGATCTCTTACAGCTTCTATGGATTCAAATCAAACAACTAATATAACACTATCAAAAGCTTCTACTCCTGTTCCTATTCTTCAAGCATATAAAGAGGTGCCTCAAATTGGGATAAGTAGTAAAGGTAACTGGGACGTTAATTCAAACGGAACTAACTATGACTTCTATGATGAAAAGCCTATTTCCTATTCTTCTGCTAATTTAACTCCAAGCGCAACTGGAGATGGTACTTTTACAAACAGTGCCGCAAATACAACTTACTATGATGTAGCTAATGCTACGTATGATAGCGTTTCAAATGCACAATACTCAGGATTCCTTACAGCTTATAGTACAATATTTAATAACAATGGTACTAAAGCATATGTAACTGCACATAATAGTAGTGGAGATATATATCAATATAGTCTTTCCACAGCATATGATGTAAGTACTAATACATATGACAGTAAAACATACTCTTTTAGTCAATTCACATACCCTACTGCCTCAAGATTTAACGGTGACGGAACTAAACTCTATACTGTGGCTTGGAATGGTTCAGCAAGTTCAAGTCGAATCTGGCAGTACTCTTTAAGTACTGCGTATGACATCAGTACAGCAAGCTACGATTCCGTAAATTTAAATTTGACAGCTCATAATTTTGCTTGGGGATTTACTTTTAATAATGATGGATCAAAAGTTTTTGTTTCAATAGTTGATGGCGGCGCAACTGGTGGTAGAATTGCAGAATATTCTCTATCAACCAATTATGATCTTAGCACTGCAGGAAGCCAAACACTGTATGTTCTATCCGGCACCGGCTGGGCAAACTATGGAATTGAATTTAATAATGACGGAACAAAACTATTTGTCAATAATAACGATGATGTGCCGACTAAAGGACCACATATATTTACTCTAAGTACCGCATATGATATTAGTACAGTAAGTTACACAAACACAAGCGCAGATGTAACTACTTTATTTGGAGGTACTACGGGCGCAGCCGATATAACTTTTAATAACAACGGCAGTAAGATGTATATAAGTGATAGTTTCAATGGTTATGTAAGACAGTTTTCAGTGTCTACTAGTACTGCATTTAACGAAGCAGATGTAGGTAAGAAAGTAGTCGGTAACTCTGGTTCTGCTATTATTACAGCAACTTCTGGAACATATCAGTCAGTTACTGCTTTTGCGGATACATCTACAATTTCTTCATGGCAACTGTTCGGTGCTCAAGGTAAGGCTGATGGTAGTGGTATTCAATTGAGTGGTTATTCAGTAGCATCAGATATTGTATTTCCCACAGGTTCTAGTGGTGCTGGTGCTTCAATGGTTTACAATAATAATGTTTCACCTACCTCAAGCGCATTTAATGGTCTTCGTAATGTTGTTTTTAATCCTACAGGAACTATAGCACTTGTTATGACATCTGGAAACATACAAAGATGGAACTTATCTACAGCATTTGATCTGTCTACTATGACTGAAGCTGCGGGCGATAATTTTGGTGGGCAACTTAATACTACTCAATATGGGTTAGCTGTAAGCTCTGATGGTACAAAACTTTTTGTAGGTGATCATGGAACTGATGCAATAAAACAGTTTACACTGAGTACACCTTGGTCACCAAGTACAGAGTCTTACAATGGCTATTATTATCTTAATAGTGGCGGAAACTGGAATAGTTTTAGTGGTGCTGATGGAGTTCCGTCTACAACGAATTTTAATCCCTTCAGTTTTCAATTTAATTCTGATGGAACAAAAATGATAACAATAATGTGGGATAATAATCCATACCACTCAGTTGTTGAATTTGCACTTTCGACTGGATGGGATATGTCTACTATGTCATATACATCTTTTGCAAACTTTGATGGAAATATAGATCCAGAAGCAATAGTAATATCGGCAGATGGGTTAAAAATTATGATGCATGGCAGTAATTTAGGGAATGCCGGTACTGAAGTATATGCACTAGGAAGTGCATTTAGTGTAGGTAATTCTGGTAATAGTTTAACAAAAACATCAGGCACTATAGATTTATCATCATTAACTGGGAATACCAATTCCATCAATTATGGTGGCCTTCAAATGTCTCATGATGGAAAAAGAATGTGGGCTATATATGCTGGTGATAATAAATTCTACGAAATTACAGGTGGAACTACTTCAGTACATCCATACTCTACATACTCTCCAGCTCTTACTAATTCTTCTTCTGGTCAAATCAATTCATCAAGCTGGTTAGATATCAACTCCATGGCAGCAGACGAAACCAAGAATGCTGGTGATATATTCTATGCAGTCTCGACAGACAATAGAACAAGTTGGGGTGTAGCAAAGGCATCAGATGGTGTAAGAAAAATTGCAAAGAATAATTCCGGAACTTGGCAATATAATAATAATGGCGGAACTTCTGTTCCATCGTTAACTGGCACCACGTATGCAAATAAATCAAAGGACGTTTCTGCGGAAGGCACATCTGCTTTAGATCTTTTTATAAAGCCAGATGGCACTAAACTTTATGTTTGTCAATCTGCGTCTAGTGGTGTTAGGGGAATATTTCAATATACTCTTTCTACTGCATATGATATCTCAACAGCTTCTTATGACAATAAAACGTTTAGTTTAGTAAGTGCAATGTCAACAAATAGTAATAATCCTTTATCAAGTCTTACTATCAATTCAAATGGATCTAAATTCTATTGTGGTTCATATAGTACTAATGGTGGTATTATGGAATTTACAATGTCTACGCCATGGGACATTTCTACCGGTTCATATAATAATGTATTAAAAAGCCCAGCAGACGCGTACGGTACAGAGATAATTTCTATAGGCAAAAACGATACTAGATTTTATGTTGGTAGCCGTCAAGACGATAAGTTAAGAGAATATGCCCTTTCTACTCCTGGAGATTTATCCACGCTTGATGTTACTAGTAATGCATATTTAGCAGAGATTCGCTTTGATCAAGCGCCGTCATCTGAAGGTAGTACTACTGGAGTAACATTTAACAATACTGGTACAAAATTATATTTTGCTGGATATAATACTGATGCAATACATCAATATAGTTTGTCTACACCTTGGGATTTATCAACCATAAATAAAGATGGTATTTCAGTGTCAATATCAAGTCAAACAACGGTACCTGAAGCATTTTTCTATTCGCATAATGGTGCCACATTTTATGCAATAGGCGCTAATGATGTAATATATCAATATACCGCTGGAACTGAATCAGAGTATGGCACGTCTGAAACTTGGGTCAATGGTACAAACAATAACGAACACGCAACACTACAGCAAGCTTTAACATCTCAGGCGTTTAATAGAATGAATAAAGCTCAACTTGACTCAGTAGCTGATGGATATCATTTTAGCCAAGATAGTGCAGATACATTAGATCTAATGATTGCGCTATATGCTGATTCTGGTACTAGCCCAATATCAGATGGTGTTACAATTAATTATGATGCGGCATCAAAGTATAGACAAGCGGTGCCTGAAACTGATTATAGAGCAAATTTTGCTGGAACAAGTACAGTTGAATTTACTTCTATTATATCTGCCAATTTTAAAGTTAAAGTAGTATAGAGGCTAAACAATGACAGCGAATGCAAAGAATTTAAGCACATTAGCTAATGTGCTAGATAGTGGCAGCAATGGGCAGTTCCTTCAAAGTACTGGATCTGGAGGAATAGTATTTGCAGATGTAGCTGCTGGAGCTTCTGTTTATGATTCCGCTGAGCTTTTACCGCTGTCAGGTAATGATGCCGGTGCTATGGCTTATGTTAATAGTACTAATAGGTTTTACATTAATAATGGTTCTGGGTGGTATTCTATATCGCTAGTAAACACTAACCCTAATATTACTTCTGTACAAGATGCTTCAGCAGGAACAACTCCGTTTACTTTAGCAACTGATGGAACTGCTACTGTAATTACAATTACAGCAAATGACCCTGAAGACGTGCCATTAACATATGGATATAGCGTAACGGCTGGAAGCTTAACTAATGGAGGTGGCGCAACCGCTACTGTTGCTCAGAGCGATAATGTATTCACTGTTACTCCTTCTACAACTGAAGCTTATGCTGGCACATTTAGTCTAACATTCACAGCTAGCGACGGTATTAATACAGCTACAAGCGCTAATAGCTTTACATTAAATTTTATTACATATGTAACTAACAGTAGATATACTACTTTACTGGCTACTGCTACATCAAATAAACCATACAGTGCGCCATCAGCGAGTAACCAAGTATCATCAATTTCTATTGGTGCACAAACTGCTTCCCCTACTGAAGTGGTATTTGGTGATAGCGGGACAAAAATGTTTGTTTTATCGTCTAATAGATATGTGTATTCATATAGCGTTTCTACTGCTTATGATGCCTCTACTGCCAGTTATGTAGCTACCAGCAGTGAACTTACAGAACTTTCTACAGATACAAGTCAAAGTTTTAGATTTAAGCCAGACGGTACGGTTATGTTTGTTAGCAGTTCTGGCGGGTATGTTTACCAATATTCTTTGAGCACTGCTTGGGATGTCTCGACAATTAGCTATGCATCTAAATCTGCTAGACATGCGAATTCCACCCATAGCTATACAGCTTTAACATTTAAACCAGATGGTACAAGAATGTATATGGCAGGGCTTAGATATGTAATGTCTATGACGTTAAGTACACCTTGGGATTTGGGATCCACTACCTCTGATAATTCAGGTACTGGATTTACAAATGCTTATCTAAATTTAAGTTGGGTATATGGTCATACTATAACAGGAATGGACTTTAATTCTACTGGTACTTCTCTTACAATGATATATGGCAACAACGCGTCTGATAAGTATATTATAGAACATCCTATTGACTCTGCTTGGAACGTATCAAATGCAACAGTTTTAGGCGCAGCGCCTTCGATAAAATATCAGCAAAACAGTATACAAGGATTATCATATGCCAATAATGGAAACACTCTTATAAGTGTTTTAGATACTGGAGATACAGTATATACCTATGATACTTCATTTAATGGTGTTAATAATAATATTACTGATACGTCTTCAAATAACCATAGCATTACAGTAACTGGAGATGCCCACGCTGGTACGTTTAGCCCGTATCGTAGTGGCGGGTATAGTTTAAAATTTAATGGAACAACCAATAACTATATTAGAGCACCATATTGGCAAAGAGCTAATTTAGGAACAAATGACTTTACGGTTGAATGCTTCGTTTATCCTACTAATAATTTTAGTGTTATATGCGATTTATTGCCTGGATCCGCAGGTTTATTTAGATTAGCTACTTGGACGGGAGGAAACCTAGCATTAGATATTAATAAACAGGGGGTGGGAGCGTTTGATATTAGAACAACTGGTGGAAATATAAATTACAATGCATGGAATCACGTAGCGGTGTGCAGATCGGGCACAAGTCTAAAGTTATATTCAAATGGCAGTTTAATTCATACTGAAACCGGCGGCGATTGGGATTATGGTACTGGTGATGCGTACAGCAATATTGGAAGATGGAATACAACTGGGGATGTTCTTAATGGCTATATAAGCAACTTTAGAGTAAAAAATTCAGCTTTATATACTGGTAATACGTACACTGTACCTACGGAAGGTTTTACATCAGATGCCGGAACAACTCTATTAGTTGGAGCTGGGGCATTGATAGATAATGTAACTCCATATGGAGTTGAAATGTATGGTGTTGTAACCTCAGAACCATTTTCACCCTACGACTATGTTGAATACTCAGCAACAGATCACGGCGGGTCTGTACATTATGATGGGTCAAACGATGATCTTACAATTACAGATCATAGTGCTTTTGATTTAAGCACTGGAAATTGGACTGTTGAGTTTTGGTGGAACCCTAAAAGTGTAAACACAAATGAAGGCCCAATGACTGTGGGCTATGGATCTGGTAGTACTCCAACAGGTTTAAAGTTTGCATGGGAAAACAATAAGCTGTACGCATTTTCTATGGACGGCTCAACTCTGCAGACGGGCCTTTACCACGATGCTACTGCTGCTAGTTTGATTAATAGATGGAACCACGTTGCAGCGGTTTATAATGGGACAAACACGGATTTATATCTAAACGGTGTTGCTTCAGGCCGTGCGCAATCAACCAACTTTGGTGAAAATAGCTCTGACGATGTGAGAATTGGCTCTGTACGCCGTTTAAGCTCTATACATTATTCAGAATGCTCAATAAGTGATGTCAGAATTGTAAAAGGCACCGCTGTTTACTCTGGTAACTTCACTCCACCAACAGGCCCACTAACGACTACTGGTGGAACATATTCAAGCACTACTAATGTAAACACCAGCATCACAGCAAGTAATACTTCACTGCTCATTAAAAGCACCGATGCTTCGATCATAGATAAATCTCAGAGAGCTAACCTAAAGCTGGTTGGCAATACTACTGGCTCAACCACAACTAAATTTACTGGCGCTAAGTCGATGTACTTTGATGGAACAGGTGATGGCATTGTTGTTCCACACCGCGATGATTTAAACTTAAACAGCTGTGATTGGACGATTGAGTATTGGTTCAATTTGCCTAATCCCGGCGCAATTAGAAATTGGACGCTTATACAAAAAGGCGACAATTCTACTGTTAGACCCTACGCATTATCGCTTAGGATCGATAATAGTAATGGTGTTGAACCTAGAATATTTCCAAGCCCCAACAATTCTTCGCAAGGGCAAATTTCTAATAATGCTTGGCAAACTTTTAATGCTTGGCACCACGTTGCTTTTGTTCGAGTAAACTCAACAGGAGTAATTACTCGCTATATTAACGGTACAGCAAACGGAACTGTTACAAGTGATGTTGCTACCAATACGGAAGATTTATATATTGGTACTGTAGCAAGCGCAGCTGATGAAGAAGGTTATATCCAAGACCTTCGGATTTCCAAAGGCAAAGCTCACTACACCGCAAACTTCACACCACCAACAGCTTCATTAGAAGGTTAATAGAATGGTATCTAGAAATAGAAAGATAGCACGTAGAATAGGTCAAGCTGTTGCTAATGATGTTTTAGACATATCTGGAGCTATATCAGCTGGAGCTGGAGTAACTGTATATGCAACACTGGATGATTTACCTACAACAGGATTAACAGCAGGAGATGAAGCTTTTGTATCTGGATCTAATAGACTTTATATTAGTAACGGCGCTGGATGGTATTCTATTGGATTAGTAAACACAAATCCAGCTATCACCTCTGTAGAAGATCCTTCTAGTAACACCACACCATTTACTCTTGCTACAGATGGTTCTGCTCTTGTACTTACTATAACTGCTGCAGATCCAGAAGGGTTCCCATTAACATATAACTATGCTGTTACTACAGGTTCATTGACTAATGGAGGCGGTACTACAGCAACTGTTGGCCAAGGTACTGGTGAGGGTTATGCAATTTCAAGTGCTTCTATATTAAGCGGAACTCATACTGTTAATGCGAATGTAGGAGCGCTTACATTTAAACCAGATGGTACTGAAATGTATTATGTGGGTACTCATAATGATCGTGTTAATAGGCATACTTTAAGTACTGCTTGGGATGTAAGTACAGCAAGTTTTGTAGGATCTAGCCCAAACACTCTTAGTCAGGTTAGTCAATTAACTGATGCTAAGTTTAATAATGACGGCACTAAAATGTATATGGCTGATAAATCTACCAACACTATATATCAATATAGTTTAAGCACTGCTTGGAATATTGGTACGGCAAGTTACGATAATAAATCATATGATTCTAGTTCTGTTTTAACAGGAGGAGAGCTTGGTTGTTTTGTATTTAATAGTGATGGTTCTGCCGTGTATCTAGCAGAGCATTACCCAAACCGTAAAATTTATCAATTTACTCTTAGTACGGCTTTTGACATTAGTACAGCGACTTATTCTAATAAAAGTTTAGACTTTGCATCTGAAGCAGTTGGTAGACCTTATTTTCAGTTTACTAATGATGGCAAAAAATTATTTATGATTAATACGTTTCATACAGCTGGTTATGTAGGAAAAATTTATGAATATAGTTTAACAACAGCATATGATATAAGCACCGCATCTCATACCAGCGTTACTTATACACCTACTGGTATAACTACAGGTCGTTCTGCTATAGCATTTAAACCTGATGGCTCAAAAATGTTTATAATGGGTACGGATAATCATACTACGATTTCCCAATTTAACTTGCCTGTTTATAATGCTAATCAATTTATAATAACTCCAACAACTACAGAAGCGCATGCTGGTACTTTTGATTTAACTTTTACTACTAGTGACGGTATTAACCAAGCTTCTTCTGTTAATAGCTTTACATTAAATTTTATTACAATTGTAACTAACAGTAAGTACACGACTTTATTAGCGACAGCAACTGGTACTTCCGATAATAATAACATCACTGATGCATCTACTAATAACCATACTATTACTGTAAATGGTGATGCTTACGCTGGTACTTTTAGCCCGTATAGACATGGTGGATATAGTACATATTTTCCTGATACTGCTGGAAATGCGTATGTTAGTGCAAATTCATCAGACTATGCATTAGGAAGTGGAGCGTTAACAGTAAGTGCATGGATATATATTGATAATAATACGCAGCAACAGACCATAATTGACAATCAAACTGGTTCGGGTACAGGTTGGTATTTAAAAATATGGCCCGGTCAATTAATAAGAGTTCACAATCAATCTTCATACATTTTCAATATTAGTAATAGTGATGCACCAACAGCGGTAAATGAATGGATCCATTTGTGTTGGACAAGGGATGGATCTGGAAATAATAAATTATTCTTAAACGGTACTCAGGTAGGCACCACAGTAAGTGATACTACAAATTTTACTGCCCAAGGTTGTAAACTTGGTGAAACATATCAAGGTGTACATGATTATAAAGGATATATGAAAGATGTTCATATCGTAGCAGGATACGCAAATGAGCCCACTACTTCTTCAATTGCTACAGCTGTAACCTCTGATACTGGAACGGTTTTCTTAGGATGTTCAGGTCCAGATTTTTTAGAAAGAAGTTCTAGTCCAAAAACTATTACTATCAATAATAATAATATTTTTATCCGTCCGTTTAGCCCGTATGACTACTCCGAATACTCTGCAGACGATCACGGTGGGTCTGTGTATTTTGATGGTACAGGGGATAATCTTGATATTAGTGCAAGTTCTGATTTTGATTTTGGCACAGGCGATTTTACATTTGAGATGTCATTTTATGCGTATGCAACTTCTGGTGGAGGAAAATATTTAATAACAAATCGAGCATCAGGTTGGGGTGCAGGTGTTTTTCAATTTACGGTTAGTGCTGCAGCGACAAATGTATATTGTACTTTTTATGGGTATGATCTTGGTGGATATGCTATTGTACCTCAAACGTGGAATCACTTATCAGCTGTAAAATCTGGTGATACAATAACATTGTATTTAAATGGTATAACACCCCCTGCTGGTGGAGGATATTCTCAATCACATTCCGGGGTAAATAACGTCTCAATGGGATCTTCAAGTAAAGCTGTTGATGTAGGCTCAAACGGCACTTCAGATTATTTTAAAGGTTATATTGGAGATTTAAGAATAGTTAAAGGTACTGCAATTACACCCCCTGCTGGGGGCCCTACATCCACACTATCTTCAACTGGTGCAGCACTACACATTAAAGGCGCAGATGCTTCGATCATAGATAAATCTCAAGTAAATAATATTAAAATGAACGGGCCTACAACTGGCTCTACCACTAAATCGGCGTTTGGCTCTGAACCAACAATAAGTTTTATGTCTGGATCTAATAGCAACAGATATTT
>Ga0206682_10005105_pt1 | contig 10431 bp, 9 predicted proteins | sample M240m12015metaG_FD_155444 | JGI IMG/M metagenome (GOLD analysis project Ga0206682, IMG submission 155444) | Ammonia-oxidizing marine archaeal communities from Monterey Bay, California, United States - M2 40m 12015 | ecosystem: Environmental > Aquatic > Marine > Intertidal zone | place: USA... | reverse complement strand
AGTATCAGCTCTTTTTTAATGTCATTATTTCATTAATAGTAAAATCATTGTTCTTGGTGAAAGTAAAAATGATTTACATAAATGTTTTATAAAAATATAGTATTCTTTTGAATAATAAGCACTTGCAGCTATTGTAAAGCTTAATCTCCCATAATAAGAATTGGCTACACTGTTATTATTTTCGAAAAAGTTTTTTATTTCATTATAAAATGCAATTTGATCTTTTAAAAGGGCAGTTGTGATTTTATGTGACATTGAATCATTTAAAATCCTGTAATACATTGGAGATTCATTAATTAACTCAATTTCTCCTTGTTTTAAAACTTCTAATAGGAAATATTTATCTGCACTACTTTGTAAGTTTTTATTGAAGGTAATTTTATGTTTTTTTATAAATTTAGTTTTGAAAATATATGAGGAGGGACACGTTATAATCCCATCATTAAACTCTAAAATTTGAGAGGATTTATTCGCTGCAAAATGTTTTTTATCTTCTTCAATTTTATTTCCCTTCCCATCGACTAAAACTACATTCGAAGCACAAGCAATTGCAGATGATTTACTAAGCCTGAAAATCCTTTTTTCTAAAAAACTTGGAGATAAAAGATCATCCGCATCTAAAAAGACAATGAATTCCCCTTTTGCAATAGCAATTCCTTTATTTCTAGAGGAAGACACCCCTTGGTTTTCCTGCTCCACTAAATGGACTCTATCGTCTTTTATAGTTTTAACAATGCTAGAACTAAAATCTGTTGAACCGTCGTTAATTACAATAATCTCAAAGTGTTGGTAAGTTTGTGCTAGTGCAGAACCTATAGTTTCTTTAATGTAGTTTTCTGCGTTATAGCAGGGGATTATTACGGAAACCAATCCTTTTGCTAATTCTTGCATATACAAAAGAATGTTTTACAGCTAACAATTTTTGCAGTAGTTTCAATCATTGTATAATCACTTGATGAAGGATAAATTGTAGGTTGTCCAAAAAGATTCATTATTTTATTTTGTATGTAATTGGGTATTTTTCTAATTCCTCTTTTGTAGAGTAGCTTTTCAATATAAAATGTAATGTTTTTTTTATTTTTATATCGATTATACTTTTGTCCAAATATTTTATAAGAATTAAAATGTTTATTAACAATTTTGTTAAATTCTTCATAGTCCCATTCTTGAGTATGATACGGATTAGTCACTATACCGGTTGGACTATTTATTTTGATATTAGGTGTAGATAAATAGATTATTCCGTTTGGTTTTACAACTCTTTTTAACTCTTTGATCATTTCGTGATACCTTTTAGTATGTTCTATTGTTTCGAATGAGACTACAACATCAAAAGTATTGTCTTCAAACTTTAATTTGGTGCCATCCATTATTTCATATGAGAGGTTGTCTTTATTCCATGAATTATCACATAAATCAATTGCTTCAGAAGATAAGTCCCCACCATAAACAGTTCCTGTTGTTTTTGTTGATAGCAAATGGGTGCCAAACCCAGAACCACAAGCAATATCAAGAATTATTTCGTTGCCTGATAAAGATTTTACCACTTCATCATAACGATGAAGATGTTCTCCCCACCATGGACTTATTTTATTTATCTCTTGTCTTTCTAATGACATAAATTATTATAGAGGGTTATATGGTCTGTTACATATTGTTTGGCAGAAAATGATTGAACACTTTTAATGCCGTTAAATACTATTTTTTCACAAAGGTCTTTATTTTTTATCAATTTAAATAATGCAGTGCTAATGGCCTTAGAAGAACAATAGGGCACAACTAATGCATTTTCTTCGTGGAGAATGAACTCAGTTGCCACTCCAGAAAGGGTAAAAACAGAAGGGGTTTTAGCGGCTAATGCTTCAACGTAAGTTTGTCCAAAGGCTTCAATATCTTTATTTATAGGGGAATGAATGAAATAATCAAAAATACCATACAAATGGTATAAGTCTTTTTCGAAAATTATTTCTGTATAGTCTTTTGGCTTCAATGAGCTTTGTAATAGCTGTTGAATTTCTATGCTATCGTTACCTACAGCATTAGCTAGTACCAAATGGGCATTAGGGTATTCTTTTTTTAGTTCTGCAAAAGCTGGGATAATATATTGGAGACCTTTTAGGTGGATATACCTTGAGATTACACCAATAATAGGATAATTATTGTTTTTGATTTGGTATTTATTTTTTAGATCAATTATTGCAGAAGTATTGGGGTTTTTAAATTTGTCAAGTTCAAAGCCATGATAAATTATTGTCAATTTCTCACGGGGAACATTCTCTTTATTAGTTAAGACTTCAGATACATTTTTGGAAATAGAGACTATATGAGTAGAAAGAGAGTTGATTAAACGGTCCCATTTCACGGCATGAGGATAGTATTTATGATTTGAAGTAGAGTGATGACGAGTATAAATTCTATGTTTAATTCCTGCTAGCTTTGCAGCAATTAAGCCTAGTAAATTTGCATCTCTTAAATGTGTGTGAATTATCGTAGGTTTAATTTTTACCAATAAACGATAAATTTTAAATAGCAACGATGGATAACTTTTTTTTCCAATAATTGGGGCCAAAAAATAGTCAATATCTTGCTCCTTTAGAAAAAAAGAAAAATCAGTTTCTTCTTTTTGTAAAAGGATATAGGTAATGTCTAGATCGTTATTTTTTAAACCTTTAGCAATAATTTCAAAAGCCAAAGATTTGGTAATGTCGGATAATATATATATGATTTTAATTTTTTTCAAAGCTTTAAGCCTATTTTAATATCTGGAATTTACTTTTTAGCCTTAAAAATCTTGATTCATAATAAATATAGCTTATTTTACTCATTATAAATGTAATAACCAATATGATTAGCGACATGCCGAATTCCGAATAAAATGATGATTTATAGTTAATCTTTAAGACCCTACATGTAACATCTACAATTGTAATTGCGATTGGATGTAATAAATATATCCCATATGTAAGTTTCCCCCAATTACTTCCAAATTTGAAACGTCCAAGGTTTAATCTAGATTTGTTTTTTGTAAAAGATTGTGACGCTACTATAGCCCCAAACATTAAGCTTGTTAATAATCTACCAAGACTATTAGAATAACTACCTAATATTGTATCTGTACCAATATATAAGATTAAAAAAGTTGTTATAAATAATCCAGCATGAGTGAAAGTATTTGTTTTTTCAAAAAGTTTTTTCACAGAACTATATTGTTTTATGGTTAAAGCAAATAAACCTCCTATAACCAAGTCTATTAACACAGAAAATGTGTGAAAATAATTTACATAATCTATTTCTGAATTATAAACTCTAAAACATAATGAGAAAACAATTAATGAAGTAAACGTATACACCCATATTTTTTTAGGGAGAAAAAAAACTAATGGCCAAAATAAATAAAACTGTTCTTCAACTGAAACGGACCAAGTAATGTTTTGAGACATGGCATTAAGGCCATAGCAATTCTGAGAAATATTTAAAACATCGAAGTTACTTAAAAAGAATAAATGGTATATAAAATTTGAGCCAAGCTCTACGTTAACTCCCAAAAACGTTTTGACCATTGGGTAAAGAAAAAATGAAAATATAATTACTGCAAAATATAAGGGCCAAATTCTTAAAAATCTTCTCATGTAAAACTTTTTTAAATCTATTTTCCCATTTAATTCAATTTCTGTAACAAGTAAATAGGTGATTAGAAAACCACTTAAAACGAAAAAGATTGAAACACCCATAGCTCCATTTGAAATAACAAATAACGTTTTTTCAATTATACTGTCTTCAATTTTCAAATGGTTAAAAGATTTTGACATCGCATGACTAATGAACACCATCATTGCAGCGAAAAACCGAATAGTATCTAAATTATTAAAATAAACTATTTTATTGGACATTATATAGAATGAGGCTTAATTGATAAAAACAATCTGTTTTAATTTAATTGTCTTTAAAAGTTAGTTATGAAAGGTTTAATTCTAAAGCGGTTTTTTTATCACAAATTAAAAAATTGTGATAATCACTCTTTGAAAGATTAGCTACTTTTTTTATGTCACCTTTCTCGTTTAAATTAAAATAAAGATAATCTATATCAGAAATTAAACCTTGTATTTCATTTGCAATTTCATCATTCAAAATTTCTATTAAAAGAGTTGGTTTAAAAATTTTAAGGTATTTGCCCATACCCTGTAAGACTTCAGGTTCATGCGTTTCCACATCAATTTTCATAAGTTCAATTTTCTCTATATTATTTTGTTCTATAAATTCATCCAACCGTAACGTTTTAATTTTTACCTTATTTACTTTTTCTGTCGGTAAGTGTAAGTTTTTATTTACTGTTACCGAGTAGGTGTGTTCTGCAACAATATCAAAAACGAAGGCTTCCCCACTTTGATTTGATAAAGCTAATTGGTGAGCCCCAATAATAAAGTTGTTCAAGTGTATATTTTGAGTTAATTTTTCAAAAACCCTTTTTACAGGATCAAAAGCATGGACTGTATTACTATTATTTATAGCTTTTGCAATTAGAGAATAAACGCCTGTGTTAGCTCCAATGTCAAAAACTACTTTAGAGTTTTGACAAAGTTTTGTCCAAATCCGTAAAGAATCCTTTTCCCAGCTGCCATAAAGGCCAGACCAAAAGATATCGTTTTCAACCTGGTAACCAAAATGGTTTATATTGAATGAGGATTTTGAGTTTATTTTAACAGTATATTTTCCTTTAAAATGTAAGTGTTTGTAAATATTTTGATTTGGAGAATGAATTAGTCTTACCAATTTGAAAATTGTGGATTTAAAAGGCAGGATACTATATAATAGAGATAATGAATTTCTTAGCTTTTCTAGTATAAATTTTAATCCCACTTTAATGATTTTAAGAGTATTTATTTTTTTAAATAGAAAAATATTTTTTATTAAACAATTATGTTCTTCATATATGAAATTTCTTTTTTAAACCTTTATATTGTATTTAACTAAAAGTTGTGGTTTTAATCTAAAAATAAAAATTAAATACACTGTTATTCCTCCAAAAACATAAGTAGCTAATGTAGCATATCCTGCGCCAATTGTTCCAAACTTAGGTATCAATATATAATTTAGTGTCAAATTTAAGAATATATTAAAAATAGAGATAATAAATATGGTTTTAGTTTGTCTCTCAAAAATAAAATAAGAAAGATAAAAAGAATGAAGCCCCCAAAAGAAAAAGCCAAAAGCAATGGTCCATACAATTTCCTGAGAAGCAAAGAATTTATTATCAATAAAATAGAGGAAAATTATTTTGTTTAAAACTACAACTAAAAAAAGTGTAATTATCAAAATGGCAGTTAAATATTGTATAGAAAAAAATTTAAGAGTATTTTTTTCTTGCCCATAGCTACTTATTTTCGCATAAATAAGAGGTCTAAAAACATTTAAAAGGGCAACTAAGCCCATGAGAACTAATGACCCTACTAATGAGCTTATTCCGTAAATCCCCGTTTCAGAAATCCCCAAAAAATGTTCTATAAAATAACGGTCTGATAAATTTAAAACAATTGTAGAAAATTCATACATTAGAAATGGTGCCCCAAAGAAAACCATTTCTTTTAATTTTGTAATGTCAAATTTTCCATTTAAAAGTTTTTCTTTTTTTAAATATCTTAGGGAGATTACGTTAACGAAAATTATAGCTATGATTAGTCCACCTACCCTACCTTCCCAATTATAAAACAGAAAAACTACAAAAAATAGAGTTAGTAAGATTTCCAGCCCAAACTTACTTAATGCTGTAATTGCATAGTTAAAAGCCTGACGCTTATAGACCATTATTGATAGAATAAGCTCATAAAAAAGAAGCCCAAGAGATATCAAAGGAATGAATAAAGCTATTTTTTTTGGGATGCCAAAAAAATCATCAAAGAATAAAAGACTAATAACTGTAAAAACTGAAACAATAAAACAATTAAGTAATATTAAAAAATAATATGTCTTAAAGTATGATGATAAACTTAGTTTATCATTTTTAAATATTTTAGTCATTAATATGCTTGTTATCCCTAAAGAGATTAGGATAGAAAAAAAACGAGTTGATGCGTTAAAAAGAGAGAGAATGCCGTAGTCCTCTTTTGATAAATATTTAGTGAGAATGGGCAACAGTAAAAAAGATATTCCACTTGAAATTATACTTACAACGGCAAAGACAGAAACAGATTTAAAAACTTTCACTATTACTAATCTAAATAATTTAAGGTTACAAAGCCGGCATCGTCTTATTTACTTTAAAAGTAATACTTTTTTAACCTCTTTTTTGTTTGTCTTTATTCTCATGATGATATAAAATTCAAGACAGTCTCCAATATTTATGAAACTGAAAGAAACTATTTAGGAATTAATATTAGTCCAATATTCAATAATTTTCTAAACAATAACTATTTTCAAAATCTTAAATTAAACTCTATTCATAAAAGAAATTTTAGCAAATTAAATACTCGTTTTAGTTTAAATTATTTAACTAATTTTAATAATGATTTTATTTATTCTCCTATAGCATCTACTGATACAGGTATTACATACATACTTACAACTTCAAATTACAATCATTTTGATATGAGGTTTGGTTTTCTCGTTGTTCTTTAAAAACTGAAATAAAAGAATATAATACTAAATTCGTCAGAGATATTAAATAACCTCAAATATGAGGTAATTTATGATAAAAGAGTGCATTGTATCTATAAAATTTTTTCTGCGACTTAAAATAATTGATTAGAATTCCTCGTTAGCCAACATTAGCTTTATAATTAGCATTCAAAATGCAACTTATATCCATGACTAATTAATCTATTGCATAATTCAAGTTCTTTTCTGTAGATGAAGAATGGTATCATTCTTAAAAATCTCAATTGTCCCTGGACTTCCATTACAGTACTTAAAACATTACTAACTTTAATAATCTCTTCTTGCTTCATTTTTAGTGTCGTTAGTGTTATTGAAAACATATCTATTTTATTTAAAAATCTTTACCTATTCAAAAATAGTATTTAAACCTACAACTGATAAAAAAAGTTGTTCTGTTTTAATTATTTGTTAGATCACATCTAAAAATAAGTTTCTTAAATTTGTTGATAAAAACAGTTAGTAAATATTAAACCTTTAAAGTTCACAATAAATAAAATCTATTTTTTTAATTGCATTTTAAATTGCATTTAGTTAAATTTTTAATGAGATAACCGCAATCCTTAAGTAACCCTTTTTTTAATAAACTATTAGTATTAATTATGTTTGATAATCTCAATAAAGTTTTGTGTTCGAGTAATAGAATTTCTAGCGTAGATATTTGGAGAGGGATTGCCATTATTTCTGTTGTCTTATATCACTTTAATGAAACATTACCGTATGGATCTTTAGGTGTTGACTTATTCTTTGTAATATCAGGGTTACTAGTAGGTGGACTTTTAACTAAACCTTTTTTAAATGGAGACAAATTAGAATTTTTTAAATTCTTTTTAAGAAGGGGGTTTAAAATATGGCCTTCATACTACACATTTCTTGTGTTCGGGACTATAATTGCAGTGCTCAAATATAACCCACAAAATCAGAATCAAATTATTTCACTCACTGATTTTAAAAGATATTTTTTATTTTATCAAAATTATACTGGCACCCCAGTTCACTGGAGTTTTGATCATGTATGGTCACTTTGTGTAGAGGAGCACTTTTATATACTATTACCTTTAACTTTTATGATTTTAAGATTAATAAAAGCAAACTGGAAAGCTCTATTAGGAACATTGATTGGATTAGTTGCCCTTGGATTAGTCTCCAAATTTTTAATGCTTTATTATACTAGCGGAAAAGATACTTATGCTGCTACACATAATCGAATTGATGCTTTAGCTTATGGGGTTATCCTAAATTTAATAATTATTAAATTTCCTAAGACTATTAAAAAACACAAAATCATATTTCTTATTACTGGCTTAATTGGGTTAATAGCTACTATTTTTTTTGATATTTATCTAGAGTCCATATTTTATCAAAAAATAGTTTTACATTCAATTGTTCCGCTTTTTTTCTTTTTACTGATTTCAGGCACATACTATCATGATTTTTCAAGATTAAAATTATTACGGATTATTGGGTATTACAGCTACAACTGGTATCTTTGGCATCCTGTTTTTGCTGTTATAATAACCCAAAAAATTGGGGTTGGACTTTATGGCTTAATTGTATATTTAGTGGCTAGCTTCATCATTGGGGTGTTTTTCACTATTGCAGTCGAAGAGCCAGCTTTAAAAATAAGAAACAACTTGCTAAATAAGAAATTTAAATGAAAAAATATATATACGTACCAATTCTTTTAATATTGTTGTTCTTAATGTTAATATTATTCTCAAAAGATTTCCGCATATATATTACACAACCATTGAGAGTTGAAAATTTAGAAATTATCAACTCGTTGAACCTTAATGAGATTGAGCTAAAAATACCAAGAGAAGTTCAAGAAAAATTTGATTTAATATATAGTAAATATGACACCGATTATTCTTCAAAAAAATATAAGTTATTTGTAAATTACTTAAATAAAAATAATGCATGGGAAAAAGCTAAACTAACACATCTTAATATAACCTATAATGTCTTAATCAAACTACATGGGAACTCTCCTACACAACATATAGAAAATGATCATTATTCCCTGGGAATTAAAATGCTTGACAATAAAAAAATTAACGAGTCGTCTCGTTTTAATCTAATTGTATATTGGAGAATTAGACAAAAACATGACCTAATTAAATACTTATCTCAAAAAATGGGAATTTACCAGACAGAAAAAATTTTATCAAAGGTCAGAATTAATAATAAACCTGAAAAACTATATTACTTTGAATTTCGAACAAATAGAGAATATTTAAAAAAAATTAAAAAAAGTGACCTTATAGTTCTTAAACACAAAAGCGATCATTCGTTAATCTACACAGGAGGAGATATAGAGTTTTGGAATAAAAAACTTAAAAAAGTAATTAAAAAGACAGACTTTAATGACTCTTTGAAAATTTTAATCTCAAATAATTATTTACGTTTAAATAAAGCTATTTATGAGCAGGATCTCAATATGACTATAGCGTGTTTTGACATGAAATATCTTGCTAAGGTCCAAGCATTTAGATATCTGTTTGGCGATAATGGACACGGGTTTGGGCTCGAAAATCTTTTAGTTGCTTTTAATACTTCTAATTTGAAATTTTATCCATTTGTCCATAGAGATAATTCCCAATATAATTCGTTTACTTTGCCAAAAATTAATGACCATTTTCGCGGCACTGAAATATTAGGAACAGCTGGCCCGCTTTTCCATATTATTTCAAAATCAGATTTGTTAGCTGAAGAAACAAAAAAGTATTTAACAAAAATTTTATCCTTAGACTTTATAAATGAGTATAGTATTGATTCCATTGTCAAAACTCATGATTCATATTATTATTCTGGGGTTTTAAAAAGACGCTTAAATCTTAATCAACCTGACCAATCTATTTTAAATTTAGAAACTTTAAGAGCAAAACTAGTGAAGTATTCAAAAAAATAAACAGTTATAGTTTTACCATTGTAAACATTTAAAAAACTGATTTTTTTCTTACCAGGTATATAAAAGAAAAAAAGAAAGGCATTAAAGGAATTTTATATCTTACCAATGCTCCAAAATTGGTTCCAGCTATGCCAACACCAAAGGCAAAAAACAAAGAAAAGACAAAACAATAAACCAAAAAAGGATCATTAAAAGTTATTCTAAAAAATCTAAAGGGACCTATTCGAATAAGGGAATAAAGAACAAATAGAATTAAAATAATATTTTCAATTGCAGAAACAACCATAGTTGGACTCCCAATTTCCCAAGGCAAGGGCCTAAAAAGAGCGGTAAATATAGCTAATGGAGCAGAGCGCAATAGGCCACTAATAGACCCATCTATTCTATTCAATTTATAATTATTCCCACCATAATGCCATTCTCTAAGTAAATCATCTTGTGTAATTTGCGCCTTTCTTATCGCCCCTTCTAAACTACCATAGACCCCCATTGAATCAGAAAGACTATTGAAAATTAACGCTCCAGAGCCAATAAAAATCAAAATAAGTGCAGGAAAAACAAGAACTCTTATAACTGTGTTTTTAATATTTTTTAAATAACTATTATTAATCCAAAATAAAAAACCAGGAATTAAACTAATTAAGATGTATGATTTACAGTTTAATATCATAACCACATTTAGTACTAAAAAGAAGCCATTCCAAAACACTTTTTTCCGGGCTATAAAAACATAGAAAAAACTATGGGTGACCCAGCAAGTTGCTCCAACCATATAGCTGTCCTTCATAATTCCCCCTCCCCAAAAAACTAAAGAGGGCATAAACAATATTATATATGCAAATGCTTTAGCGTTTCCAGGATATAAAATATTA
>Ga0206682_10005104_pt1 | contig 10432 bp, 10 predicted proteins | sample M240m12015metaG_FD_155444 | JGI IMG/M metagenome (GOLD analysis project Ga0206682, IMG submission 155444) | Ammonia-oxidizing marine archaeal communities from Monterey Bay, California, United States - M2 40m 12015 | ecosystem: Environmental > Aquatic > Marine > Intertidal zone | place: USA... | reverse complement strand
CTTTAGCACTTAGTTTTAAACCTGATGGTACTAAGATGTATGCAGCCGATGGTACAAATATGTATCAATATACATTAAGTACTGCTTGGGATGTAACTACTGCATCATACGACAGTGTTTCCTATACTCCATCTGATATGGGATCAAGCGATATTCATAGTTTAAATTTTAATTCAGATGGTACTAAATTATTTATGTCTGATGACGGATCTTCTGATAAAAGAATACGTGAATATTCATTAAGCACTCCTTATGTAATATCCTCTGCATCTACGACGAGTAATTACCTATATCATGCAAAAGCAAACGTAAGAGGCGTTGATTTTAATTCAGACGGGACTAAAATCTTTTTATCTGGAGTGAGTGATCGAAAAGTATATCAATATAATTTAGCATCACCTTACACATTATCTTCATCACAAGGAACTACTGCTGATGCAGAATATCATGTTGTTTCAGTAATTTCTGGTGGTATGTATAGTATAGCATTTTCCAATGATGGTACTAAGTTATTCATTTTAGAAACCAATGGAAATACTGTAAAACAGTTTTCTACTACAACAACCGGATTAGGATATGGAACTGGCGAGACTTGGGTCAATGGTACAAATAATAATGAACATGCTACTCTCCAACAAGCTTTAACATCTCAGGCTTTTAATAGAATGGATAAAGCTCAACTTGATGCAGTAGCTGATGGATATCATTTCAGTCAAGATAGTGCAGATACTCTTGATCTTATGATAGCTCCATATGCTGCTTCTGGGACTTCTCCGATATCAGATGGTGTTACGATTAACTATGATGCGGCATCAAAGTACAAACAGGCGATACATGGTACTGAGTACGATGTAGAGTTTACTACTACAAACTCAGTGGATTTAACATCAAAGATATCAGCAAATTTAAAAGCAAGAGTGCTATAAAATAATAATATATACCATATTAACTATATAATGTCCTAGGAGATAATAATGACAGAAGAGAATAAAGTTCCTACAGTCGTGGTAAACGATAAGGAATATGAAATTGATAGTCTTAACAATGAACAGAAATATGCGATCTCTCAATTAAGAGATATTTCAAATAAACTTAACGATCTTTCGTTTCAAACTGAACAATTAAAGGCCGCTCAACGAGTCTTTAGCGCTGCTCTTACAGAGTCACTAAAGCCAGAAGAAGAATCAGGAGAGTAAAACTGTCTTACACTATTTTAAATGGCGGCTTTGGCTGCCATTTTTTTTATTATAAATAGTGCTAATATTATAAATAGTATCAAGTAATTTAGGAATATCATATGGCTGTCCCTACTTCAAGAGCAACTCTTATTGAATATTGTCTTCGCCGGCTGGGTGAACCAGTAATTGAAATTAACGTTGACCCAGATCAATTAGAGGATCGCCTTGATGAGGCGCTGCAATACTTTAGAGAATTTCACTCTGAAGGCACGTTTAGGACTTTTTTTAAACATCAAGTCACAGCTGATGATGTGACTAATGAATATATTAATATATCATCAGATATTATTCAAGTACAAAGATTATTTAGAATTCCATCAGGTAGTGCCGGTAGAAATTTCTTTGATATAAAATATCAGATGCATCTTAATGATATTGCTGATCTTCACAGTTTTATTGGCGATTTAGGTTACTATGAACAAATGCAACAGTATTTGTCAGTCCTTGACATGAAGTTAACCGGTAACCCTCAGGTCAGCTATGTGCGTAACCAGAACCGCTTATATATTCACGGCGACTTTTCTGATGGTGATATTAAAGAAGATGATTATTTGATTGCCGAATGTTATCAGATCATAAGTGGCTCTAGTCATGCTGCGATTTATAATGACATGTGGTTAAAGGAATATACTACAGCACTCATTAAACAGCAATGGGGATCTAACCTTATTAAATTTGAAGGTATGGTACTTCCGGGCGGAGTGCAGCTAAATGGTAGACAGATATTTGAAGATGCTACTCAAGAGATAGCTCAATTAAGAGAGAAAATCAGACTAGAGCATGAATTGCCGGCTGATTTCTTTATGGGGTAGTTAATGGCAACTAATCACTATTTCAGTCAAAAAGTAAGATCTGAACAAGATTTATATGAAGATATTATAATAGAATCTTTAAAAATCTATGGTCAAGATGTTTATTATCTCCCAAGAGATATTGTTAATGAAGATAAAATCTTAGGCGATGACGTACCTTCTAGATTTAATTCTTCATATAAGATTGAAATGTACATAGAGAACGTAGAAGGTTTTGATGGTGAGGGAGATTTATTTACTAAGTTTGGAGTAGAGATAAGAGACCAAGCAACATTTGTTGTATCGCGAAAGCGCTGGGCTAATTCGGTCGCAAGGTACGATAATGAGCTTAGTAGCGTAAGACCTCTAGAGGGTGATTTAATTTATCTTCCACTGTCTAATAAACTATTTCAGATTATGCAAGTTGAGCATGAACAACCATTCTATCAGTTAAGCAATCTACCCACATATAAGTTAAGAACAGAATTGTTCGAGTATAGCGATGAAGATCTTGATACCGGTATCGATGCAATTGATGTTATTGAAAGAGCGCATGCATATGAGTATCTGCTCACTTTAGATTCTGCCAGCAATGGATTTATTATTGGTGAGACAGCTACTCAGACCTTTTCTACCGGCGTGACCATGCAAGGGGAGATCTCTAAATGGTCTGATTCAGATAACGTTCTTGGCCTAATCCATGTAGGAGCCAGTGATGGTTTATATCACGAGTTTACTACTGCATTACAGATATCAAGTCTTACCTCAGTTGCAACTGTAACAGCTGTTACTGAAGATAATCAAATATCTGCGAATGAACAAAATGACGACTTTAATACTATTGGAGATAGCTTTTTAGACTTTACAGAATCAAATCCATTTGGTGATCCGAGTGGCTGATATGTTTGATTTCGGATTTACTGCGGTCGATGAAGATCGAATAGAAGCAGTACAAAAAGTAAGTTCAGAAGCTTCTGGTTATGAAGAGCGACTAAATAATCTATATAACGCTATTGTTCCGCTTTTGAATAATTTAAAAAAGAATCCAGAGAAAGATTATATTCTCTGGCCTAATCGTTTAACCAAAGTAGAAGAGTTCGAAGACGTTCTACAGAAGATATACAAGGGTTAATTATGCTTGGTAATCATTTCTATCATGAGCGGTTAAGAAAAAGCGTTGCAGTATTCGGTGCGCTGTTTAATAATATTTATGTCATTCGTAAAAATTCTTCTAATCAAGTTATTTCTCAGGTTAAAGTTCCGTTATCTTATGCGCCTAAAAACAAGTTCTTAGAACGAATTAGAGAAAACCCAGACTTAGATGCTAATACTCAAGTAGCAATGAAGTTACCTCGGATGTCTTTTGAGATTGTTTCTATTGCATACGATCAAGGTAGGCAGCTACAGAAAACTAATAATTTTCAGCAGGCAGGCACTTCTAATGCTCTTAGAAATAAGTTTTATTCATATGTGCCATATAATTTAGGGTTTCAATTAAATATATACGCCAAAACACAAGATGATGCATTGCAAGTAGTTGAGCAAGTTTTACCATATTTTAATCCTCAATATACACTAACACTAAAGCCATTTACTGATTACCCTGATATTAAAGAAGACGTTCCTATTGCTTTAAATGGTGTTGATTTTTCTGATGACTATGAAGGGGCTTTAGAGCAAAGAAGAACTATTTTATATACTCTTACATTTGATATGAGGATAAATTTTTATGGACCCATACTACCTAAGAACGTTATTAGGAAGTCTATAAATAACATATATGATATGAATGCTGGTGTGTCAGGAGAAGATTTCTCAGGAAGAGTTACGGTTACTCCGGACCCATTAACAGCTATAGGTTTAGCAGATAGCGACTTCGGATTCACTGAAGTCATAGAAGAAAAAGATAATAGATCTTATGTACTTAACGGTTATGTAATAACCGATTATTTTAGCATCGAGGGATAACATGGCAATTACATTAAGAAGCACAAAGGGTTCAGCTCTTACTCACACAGAGATGGATACTAACTTCAGCGAGCTAGACAGCAGAATTGTTGATTCGGCCGGTATAGCCACTATTGCTAGAACTGTAGCTCTTGATTCCGCAGAAGCATTTCAATTACTATTAGATTCATCAGAAATTATTAATTTAATTGACAGCAGTTATATCAATACATACGCAACAAACCCTGCGGCGGTTTCCTCTTTAATCGCAGGAGAAGGTTATACCAAGTTTGATTCTACCGACGCTGTAGGTATTATAGATTCGCACGTAGGAAATACATTTTTATCTACGCGGGTTGATTCTGCTTATGTTGCGTTAAGAGCTCCGGACTATACAACGTATTATGAAGATGAAGTAAAAGGCACTGTAGATTCAGATTATGTAATTTTAAAACAAAGGAAATATACGTTTGCAGGTGATTTTCAGGCTGATACGATTGCTTTAATTGATTCAAACTATGTTCAACTTAGACAGTCTTTAGATTCGGCTTCGGTCACGGGATTAATCGATTCAGCTTATATACAAGCAAGGCAGATCGGCGCAGATCAAGTTGATTCAGCGGTGGTATTATCTTTAAGTTTAGCTAACATTGTAGAAGATTCCTCTCCAGCTCTAGGGGGAGATTTGAATATGAATGGATTCGCTAATGTGCATGCGTTTAATCTAGGAGCTTCAGGTACTTCAGCGTATATATTTACTGATACAAGAAACAGATTTTTTCCAACATCTGAAAATAACCCCACTTTATATTTAAGAAGAGGTGATGCATACATATTTATTAATAATACAGGAGCTCATCCGCTAGAGATACAGGATAGCGATGGTAATTCCTATGATACAGGAGTAACAAATAATAGAGATAGTAATGCAACAGGAAACGTTACGATAGTGCCTTCAATGTCTGCTCCGTTAAGATTAAGATACCAATGTACATCCCATGATTCAATGGCCGGGATTATTAATATAGTGTAATGATATGACTCAAGATAATGCAGAAAATGACTTTGAATACTCAAGAAGAATATACCACGATCTTTTAAACAAAGGCTCTGAAGCTTTAGATGATATGATGGAAGTAGCTAGAGCTACTGAACATCCTAGAGCTTTTGAGGTTCTTTCTAATATGATGAAAAATGTTGGTGATATTAATGGATCACTTATGGATCTTCATAAGAAGAAAAAAGACTTCGATAAAACTGATGAGGTAAAGGAATTACCAGGTCAAACTACCAATAATGTGTTTATTGGTTCTACAAGTGAACTGCAACGAATGTTGCGGCAACAAGATGATGAGGAAAATATAGTTGACATTAGTGATTACAAGAAGGATGACTGATTCTTACAATGGTAATATCAATGTAAAAAGAGATGGTATTACCCATAATTGGACCACCGCTGAAGTAGCTGAATATGCTAAGTGTATGAAAGACCCTGGTTACTTTGCTTCAACCTACTGTAAAATTATATCACTTGATAAAGGATTAGTTCCGTTTGAACTTTATCCATATCAAGAAAAGATGTTTAAGAAATTTAATGACAATAGATTTAATATAGTATTGGCTTGTAGACAATCAGGTAAATCTATATCTTCAGTCGCATATCTCTTATGGTATGTACTATTTAATCCAGAAAAAACTGTTGCGATTCTTGCAAATAAAGGCGCGACTGCCGGTGAGATGTTAGCACGTATTACTCTTATGCTAGAGAATCTTCCTTTCTTTTTACAACCTGGTTGTAGAGCTCTTAATAAAAGATCTATAGAGTTTTCAAATAATAGTAGAATTATTGCAGCAGCTACGTCCGGATCGTCTATTCGTGGTATGTCAGTTAACTTATTGTACCTTGACGAGTTTGCATTTGTTGAAAGAGCAGCAGAGTTTTATACATCAACATATCCTGTTATTTCTTCTGGTAAAGATACAAAGGTTATTATTACTTCTACTGCTAATGGTATCGGCAATATATTTGAAAAGATATGGACAGGAGCTATTCAAGGTGTAAATGAATATACGCCATTCAGAGTAGATTGGTGGGATGTACCAGGTCGAGATGACGAGTGGAAACTGCAAACCATTTCTAACACTTCGCAGCTGCAATTTGATCAGGAGTTCGGTAATACATTTTTTGGTACAGGTGATACTCTAATTAATGCAGAAACATTAATGGCTCTAAGAGCTAATCCGCCCAAGTCGATGCTAGAAGGTAATAGTGTTTACATATATGAAGAAACACAAAAAGATCATGATTATATTATGACTGTTGATGTATCGAAGGGAAGAGGACAGGATTATTCTACATTTAATGTGATCGATATTAGCACAAGACCTTTTAAACAGGTTGCTGTTTATCGCAATAATACTATTTCACCTATTCTCTTCCCAAACATTATTTATAAATATGCTAAAGTCTACAATGATGCTTATGTCGTTATTGAGGCTAATGATCAAGGGGCAGTAGTCTGTAATGGATTATATTATGATTTTGAATATGAAAATATGCACGTAGAGTCTGCTATTAAGGCAAATGCTCTGGGTATTGAAATGAATAGAAAAGTTAAAAGACTAGGATGCTCTACTATAAAGGACATATTAGAAACACAAAAACTGGATATAGTAGACGAAAATACTATTTTAGAAATATCGACATTTATTGCTAAAGGGCAATCATATGAAGCATCTGATGGTAATCATGACGATCTAATGATGAATCTTGTAATGTTTGGATATTTTTCTCTTTCAAGCCAGTTTGGCGAAATTACTGATATTAATCTAAAAGAAATGATGTATAAAAATAGAATGCAAGAAATTGATAATGACATGGTTCCGTTTGGATTCGTTGATGACGGACTAGAAGAAGTAGAAAGAACCGTAGATCCTAGAGAGCCATGGGCAATTGAACACAATTTTAACGATAACTTTTACTAAATAAAATAAATTATAAATAACAGTAATTGAATTCCGTATTATGTAAAACTTATAATTCGATTACTGGAAAAGGAACGAACAATGGCATTATTTACTCCCTCGGAGTCGCCGGCAATCGTAGTCAAAGAGGTTGATCTTACAGGCGGTGTGCCTAATGTTCAATCTACTACTGGCGCGGTTGTAGGTAACTTTCGCTGGGGACCAGCTGAAAGCGTCACGCTTATATCTAACGAAGCGGGGCTGGCTGAACAGTTTGGAAACCCAGACGATACACATTCAGTAGATTTTCATTCTGCTGCACATTTTCTAAAATATTCTAGCTCTTTGCAGGTAGTAAGGGCAGTAACCTCTGCTGCAAGGAATGCAACCGACGCAAGCGGCACCGCCGCGCTGATTAAAAATCATGATACATGGGAAGCTGGCACATGGACTGGTAAAGTCTTTGCAAAATATGCTGGGGCCCTTGGTAATTCATTAAAAGTATCAGTGGCTGGACCGCTAACCTGGGATGGTTGGGCATATGCTGCTAAATTTGATGCTGCGCCGACTGCTAATGAACAGCATGTAGTAGTTGTTGATGAGGATGGAGATATCTCCGGATCGGTAAATACTGTACTAGAGACATTCCCATTTGTATCTGAAAATGCAAATGCCGTGAATGATGATGGTTCAACTAACTATATAAAAAATGTTATCAACCGGTCTTCAGAATATATCTGGATGAATACCGTAACAGATTCAGCAGACAATTTGTCTTTAGCTAACGGTGTTAACAGCGCTGCATTAGGTACAGCAGAAGTTGCTTTAGGATTTGATCTATTTGAAGATAAAGATAATATCGAAGTAGACTTTCTTATCGCGCCAGGTATGGCCACTAGATCAGATCAAACTACTGTAGTAAATGATTTAGTATCTACAGCTGGTACACTACGTAAAGATTGCGTTGTCGTAACATCTCCAGCAAGAGCAGATATTGTTAACTCATCTACACCTAATGCTAATGCACTAACTACTGCTGCTACTTTCTCTGATACTTCATACCTGTTTATCGATAATAATTATCTTAAAGTGTATGACAAGTACAATGATAAATATATCCAAATTCCAGCAGCATCTTCTACTGCAGGTATTATGGCAGCTTCTGATAGAGATGCCGGTCCATGGTACTCACCAGCAGGGTCACGTAGAGGTGCTTATTTAGGTATTACTGCTCTTTCATACAGCCCTTCGAAAGCTGAAAGAGATGCTCTATACAAAGCAAATGTTAATCCGATTGCAAACCTTCCGGGTCAAGGTGTGTTGCTATATGGTGATAAAACAAATATGTCACGGCCTTCTGCATTTGACAGAATTAATGTGCGTAGATTGTTTAACACTGTTGAGCGCGCAATTGCACTTGCGGCAAGAAACACGATCTTTGAATTCAATGATGAGTTCACAAGAGCCGAGTTTGTAAACATTGTAGAGCCATTCCTAAGAGAAGTCAAAGGAAGAAGAGGTATCACAGATTTCAGAGTTGTGTGTGATGAAACAAACAACACTGCCACTGTGGTAGATAGAAATGAATTCATTGCGAATATCTTCATTAAGCCTGCCCGCTCTATTAACTACATTACACTAAACTTTGTAGCTGTTAGAACCGGTGTCGACTTCGAAGAAGTAGCCGGATTGCAGGTATAAGGAGATAAAAAATGGCAGTACTAGGCGTAGATGATTTTAAAGCCAAGTTACGTGGTGGTGGAGCGAGACCTAATCTCTTTAAAGCCACTATTAACTTTCCAGGTTATGCTGGCGGCGATGTAGAACTTACATCGTTCTTATGTGAGGCAGCTCAGTTGCCTGCATCAACAGTAGGTACAATTATTGTTCCTTTCCGTGGTCGTCAATTAAAAATGGCTGGGGATCGTACATTTGATGTGTGGACTCCAACTATTATTAACGACACAGATTTTAATGTCCGGGATGCGATGGAACGTTGGATGAACGGAATGAATGCCCATAGTGCAAATACAGGTCTTACTAATCCTGTTGACTATGAGGCAGACCTGATTGTTGAACAGCTTAACAAAGACGGCACAACCGCTAAAACTTATAATTTCAGAGGATGTTTCCCTACAGGGTTATCTCCAATTGATCTGAGCTATGCTTCAGAGAATGAAATTGAAAGATTTACAGTTGAATTCCAAGTGCAATATTGGGAAGCAGCGACTACTTCTTAAAGCACTATAAATAGATAGAGGGGCTTTAAAGGCCCCTCTATAACTAATTTTAGGAACGAACATGGCTGATGATAGTATAAGACTTTTTGGATTTGAAATTAAGCGGGCAAAAGATAAGTCCGATGATAAACTTCGTTCTATTGTTCCCCCTGTAGATGAGGACGGAGCTGGATATGTTACAGCAGCCGGTTCGCATTATGGCACTTATGTCAACGTAGATGGCGGCGAACACGCAAAAGATAATATTCAGAATATTAGACAATACCGGGCTGTATCTTATCATCCTGAAGTAGATGCTGCTATTGATGATATTGTAAACGAATCTATCGTATCAGGTGAGAATGAACTACCAGTTACTCTCATCTTAGATCATGTTGAGGGTCTTAGTGATCAACTTAAGAAAGTAATTACTACAGAGTTTGAAGATGTTTGTTCTATGCTTAACTTCAAAGAGTTAGGTCATGATATATTTAGAAGATGGTATATTGATGGTAGAGTATATCACCACCTTGTTATTAATGAATCTCAACCTAAAGCAGGCATTCAAGAAATAAGACCAATTGATGCGGCTAAGATTCGTAAGGTAAAAGAAGTAAAAAAGAAAAAAGACGAAGTTACTGGCGCTTCATTAGTAGAGAGCGTAAATGAATTTTATATCTACCAAGAAAAGGCTGGTGGAACGAATCAAGGCGTAAAGCTATCAAATGATGCTGTGTCTTATGTTACTTCTGGCTTGCTCGATATCGATCGTAAGAGAATTGTATCGCATCTTCATAAAGCTTTAAAGCCGATTAACCAATTGCGGATGATGGAAGACTCGTTAGTTATTTACAGACTAGCTAGAGCACCTGAACGTAGAATCTTTTATATTGATGTAGGCAACTTGCCAAGAGGCAAAGCTGAAACATATATGAAAGATATTATGTCTCGCTATCGTAATAAACTTGTGTACGACGCTGATACAGGTAAGATCAGAGATGATCGAAAGCATATGTCCATGCTCGAAGACTTCTGGTTGCCACGCAGAGAAGGTGGTAGAGGTACAGAGATTACTACTTTACCAGGTGGTGAGAATCTAGGCCAGATTGATGATATCTTATACTTCCAGAAGAAGATGTATAAAGCTCTTAATGTTCCTGTTTCTCGCCTAGAACAAGATCAAGCAGCTGGATTACTAGGTAGAGCTTCTGAGATAAATAGAGATGAGCTTAAGTTTCAGAAGTTTATTGATAGATTGCGCAATAAGTTTTCA
>Ga0206682_10005103_pt1 | contig 10436 bp, 14 predicted proteins | sample M240m12015metaG_FD_155444 | JGI IMG/M metagenome (GOLD analysis project Ga0206682, IMG submission 155444) | Ammonia-oxidizing marine archaeal communities from Monterey Bay, California, United States - M2 40m 12015 | ecosystem: Environmental > Aquatic > Marine > Intertidal zone | place: USA... | reverse complement strand
ACTTCCAGCCAAAAATCGGCTTCAAGACTCGTTACGGCATGGTTGCTAACCCATTTGTTACACAGGCTAACGGCACAACTGATGCTGATACGTTCACTGCTGATCGTAACCAGTACTATCGTTCTGTTAAGGTTACAAACCTTATGTAAAATAAAAAGAGTTGAGTCAATCAACCATTTTAAGGGGGTCTTCGGATCCCCTTTTTTTTGCGTATAAATAAAGTATGGCATATAACCCGACAACAAATATCACCGAATCAGAATTCACTCAGAACAATCCTGCTGAATTAGATTTCTTGCGCCCGAATGGGTTTAGATTTCAAATTGCTAATATACCTCAGGTTTCTTTTTTCTGTCAAGCTGCAAATATCCCACAAATATCTTTGGGAGCACCGCAGATGGAAACACCTCTTTCCACATTACCATTCCCTGGAGACAAAATACAATTCGGTGAACTAATGGTAAGGTTTCTTGTTCAAGAAGATATGGCAAACTACCAAGAACTTTATAACTGGTTGTATGGATTAGGGTTTCCAGAGAATACTGGTCAATTCACTGACTTCATAAACTCTCAAGAGTATAGAACTGCTACGTCACAAAAGAGCAAGAAAGAAGCCATCGCTCAAGTAAGTGATGCTACATTGTTTGTTCTTGATTCGAACAACAACCCAACTATCAAGATTACTTTCTATGATGCATTCCCGACTAGTCTAGAAGGTCTTGATTTTGACATAACACAAGGTGCTGGTGATTACTTCACTGGTATCGCAGGTTTTAGATATAGGACTTATAAGATAGAAAATTTGACATAGAATTATTATTATATTATGATTACATTAAAAGAACTTCAAGAATCGTGGGCTATCGATTGTAAGATCGATGAGTTAGAACTCGGCAAAGCAACAATAAAGACTGCCGAACTCCATTCAAAATACCTCAATCACCTCTCAAATTTCAAACTACAACTCAGAAAGTCTGAGGCTGCATTCTTTAAACTCAGAAGAATAAAGCAACAATACTGGCGTGGAGAGTTATCCAAACAAGAACTCGATGCACTTGGGTGGGATCAGTGGCTTGGAAACAAACCTTTGAAAAATGACATGGCAGAAATGATAGAATCAGATGCCGACCTTCAAGAACAAATGAATAAGGTTGAGTACATAAGGACTGTTGTTGATTTCCTTGATCGTGTTATGAGATCTTTACATAGTAGAACGTGGGACATTAAGAATGGTATTGAGTGGACTAAATTCACAAATGGACTTATGTAATGGCTGACATAATTGTCACATATAAAAACGCTGTGAATATGCACGTTGAGTGTGACACAGGAATCCTCCAAGAACTAAATGACTTCTTCACATTTGATGTTCCTGGAGCAAGATTCATGCCTGCTTATAAATCCCGTATGTGGGATGGCAAGGCAAGGCTGTTCAATATGTTCAATAAAGAATTGCCTGTTGGGTTAATAAAGTACCTTTTAGACTTCGCGAGACAGCTGGAGTACACTGTAGACAACCGAATGGTGTCAAAGGGCGATATTATATCAACTGAATTTATTGATAAGTTTGCAAAGGGATTAGACCTTCACAGTGGTGACAAACCCATTGAAATACGAGATTATCAGGTTCAAGCAGTCAGAAAAGGTATTCAGGGTGCAAGGTCTTTATTATTGTCTCCTACTGCATCAGGAAAGTCTCTTATAATCTATACTCTAATGCGTTATTATCAAGAAAGAAATAAAAAGCAATTAATAATTGTGCCCACGACATCTCTTGTGGAACAAATGTATGGTGATTTTCAAGACTATGCAAGCGCAGTTGATTGGAAAGTAAGTGAGAACTGCCATAGAATATATGGCGGTAAAGAAAAGTCAAACGAGTTTCCTGTGACAATCTCAACTTGGCAATCTATCTATAAATTTCCAAAGAAATGGTTTGAAAAGTTTGATGTTGTATATGGAGACGAAGCTCACTTATTTAAGGCAAAGTCTTTAACTTCTATTCTAAACAAATGCGAAAACGCACACTGGAGGTTTGGAACTACTGGTACTCTTGATGGGACAAAAACTCACCGCCTTGTCTTAGAAGGGTGTTTTGGAAATGTTACTAAGGTGATAACCACTAAAGAGTTAATGGAAGATGGTAAGGTTGCAAACCTAGACATAACTTGTTTAGTTTTAAAACATAAAGATGAAGAATGTAAAGCAATGAAGACCATGAAATACCAAGAGGAGGTAGATTGGTTAGTTCGAGATCATTGGAGAAATAACTTAATAAGTAATCTTGTCGTTGATCAAACAGGTAACAGTTTGGTTCTTTTTCAGTTCGTCGAGAAACACGGAAGTGTTCTGTTTGATATGATAAAGAAAAAGGTAGAAGAATCTAGACCAGTCTATTTTGTATACGGAGGAACTGATACCGAACAAAGAGAAGAAATACGATCGTTGACGGAAAAGTCTGATAACGCTATAATTGTTGCCTCATATGGCACTTTCTCTACAGGTATAAATATTAGAAACTTACATAATGTTATATTTTCTTCACCTTCAAAGAGCAGAGTAAGAAACTTACAATCTATCGGTAGAGGGTTGAGGTTAGGAGAAAATAAGGTTTCGTGTAAACTGTTTGATATTGGCGATGATCTATCATGGAAGACCAAGAAAAATTATACACTAGAACATCTAGTTGAGAGAGTAAAATTATATAATGAAGAAGGGTTTAAATACAAACTTGTTAAGGTTGATAAATGACTTTCGATAAGATAAGAGTTATTCGATTCAATGACGGGATAACGATCGTCGCCTGTGTGCAAAACGATTATGATTTATCTGAAGACTTTATCAATATAATGTATCCTATTGAAGTTTATTCTGGTGGAATTGACGAATATGACGAAAGTCTTAGTGAGTCTTATATGCTGAAATCTTGGATGGGTCTTTCTGATGATGTTGCGTTCACAGTATCGACTTCTTCTATTATGGTTGTATCTAAACTGATTGAATCGCACAAGGAAGGGTATGAACAGTGTGTTAAAAAGATCTTCTTTGAAGAAAGGTTACAACGTAAGCATGCTGCTACTGATGAACTTCTTTCTGAAACTCTTAGTCCAGATGATCTTCTTAAATATATGGAAGCAAGAAACAAAAACAAATTAAATTGAAACTGTCCTTTCAAACAGCGACACGCTGATTATACCCAAGGTCAATGTAATAGTCAAGCATTATTTTGATCTTTTTTAAAAAAACTTTTTTATAAAAACTGCTTGACTATTTTCAAACATTGATGTATAATGGTGATATTATGGCTAAAAGAAGAGATCCCAACAGTCGACATTACGTTGACAACAAAGAATTCCTAGAAGCGATTACTGAGTATCGCGAGAAAGTCCTTGCTGCAAAAGAATCTGGCGAGGAAAAACCTCGTGTGCCAGAATATCTTGGTGAATGCATGGTTAAAATCGCTAATCATCTCGCATATAAATCAAACTTTGTAAACTATACTTTTCGAGACGAGATGATTCTTGATGGTATAGAAAATTGCATTACATATATTGATAATTTTGATCCAGCAAAATCAAAAAATCCCTTTGCATATTTTACGCAAATCACATATTATGCATTTATTCGTCGTATCCAAAAAGAGAAACGGCAAATGGATACAAAGAAAAAATATATCGGTAGTTTAGATATTCAAGAACTAATGACTGCAGATTCTGATGGAAACGATGGAAGCAGTGAGTATCTAGAGTATATTCGTAAAGCAGTGGATGATGCAGCACAACTTGAAGAAAAGCATGCTGATCAAAAGGCAAAACTCAAAAAACGAAGACCAAAATATTTAGACGATAAAGAAGCATTAAAACTCGCTAAAGAAAAACTTGAAGTTATGAAAGATATGGATGGAGATAAATCTTGATGAAAGATGGTGCGCAACTTTTTACTGATCCGAAACAGTATCAAGTTATGGTTGATATAGAAACTCTCAGTACAAGGGGTGATGCTGCAATTTTATCTATTGGAGCCACAAAATTTAATATTGAGAGCGGTGTAATTGATACATATTATCAAAACATAGATGCATCAACCTGTAAGAAATATAATCGCCATGTAGATAAGGGAACTATCAATTGGTGGAGCAAACAGAATAAACATGCGTTGAAGCAATTGACTACTGATACAATTCCATTCGACAAAGCGATACCTGAGTTTCGAGAGTGGTATGGTTCAAAGTCTATCCCCATTTGGGGAAATAGTGCTGGGTTTGATGTTCAGATATTAGAATCTGCTATGTATGCTCTTGGATATGAGAAGCCACCATGGAAATATTGGCACATTCATTGCTTTAAAACTGCAACCAATTTAGTTGGTGTGAGTAACGCAAAAATCAGAGCAAACGAAGACGACACACACCACAATGCTCTTGATGACGCTATTAGCCAAACAAACACTCTAGTTACAATTCTAAGGACATAGAATGCAAGATATTTCGGACATTAGGTTGCTAGACTCCGATACGCTACAGATCGAGGAAAGAAGCAAAGAGGGAACTACTCAACTAAAAAATATGCTTGACTTTTCAGCAAAAGAAATATATACTATTGTGTTGCAAGCGTATGAATTGGGTGATAGAGATGCTCGTAAAAGAATTTCAGATGCCCTTGAAGGTCGCACGTCATATAGTTAAAATCAAAAAGACCTTGACTTAGCAAGAAAATTGTTGTATAATCATTACTTTATTGGGAGGATGAGATGAATATATTTTACTTGCATGAGAACTATGAAACTGCTGCTAAACAGCACCTTGACAAGCATGTCGTCAAGATGATTATCGAATATGCTCAACTTATGTCAACAGCACATCGTGTTATTGACGGAACTCAATGGTACGACAAAACTTCTTCTGGTCGTAAAATTGCTAGATGGGAACACCCAAACCCAGAGCAAGATCAAATTTTATACAAAGCGTCACACGTCAATCACCCATCTGGTATTTGGGCTCGAGAATCTCACAGTAACTATATGTGGCTTCATTCTTTGTGGCAAGAGTTGTGTAAAGAGTATACATACCGATATGGAAAAGTGCACCTAACGCAACAAAAGTTGCAGCATATCCTAAATAAACCACCAGAAGGGATTAAATCTGGTCCAATGACGAAAATGCCTCAAGCTATGCCAGATGAATTCAAGCAATCAGATTCTATAGAAGCATATCGTCAATACTATCGCATCGCTAAAGCCAAGATGGCTGTTTGGACTAAGCGTGACACTCCAGATTGGTATTATGCTGCATGAAGATCCTGATAATGGGTCTTCCTGGATCTGGTAAGACAACTCTTGCCGAAGCTCTTTGTGGAATCTTTGAGAGTGTTCATATAAACGCTGATCAAGTCAGAGAAGAATATGATGATTGGGATTTTAGCGACGAGGGTCGTTTGAGGCAAGCGCAAAGAATGTGTTATTTAGCGGATGGTGTTGTGAGGTCAGGTAAAGTTGCAATCGTAGATTTTGTTTGTCCTACAGAGGAAGCAAGAAAAACTTTCCATCCTGACTTTATGATATGGATGGATACCATCAAACAAAGTAGATTTGAAGATACAAATAAAGTATTTCAAGAACCTGAGAAGTTTGATTATCGTGTTTCTGATTGGAACCTTACTGAACAAAGGTTGGTAATTTTGAGATCGCGAATCAAGGAATATATGAAATGAAAATAGCATTAATTACCGACACGCACTTTGGTGCTAGATCTGACTCCATACCTTTCGATAATTTCTTTGAGAAATTTTACACTGAAAAGTTTTTTCCCGAACTAGAAAAACGTCAGATTAAAACAGTCATCCACTTGGGTGATATTTTCGATCGCAGAAAGTTTATTAACTTCAACACATACAAAAAGTGTAGAGAGTATTTCTTTGATAAAGCAAAAGAAATGCAAATTGATATGCATATGATTCCTGGAAATCACGATACATATTTTAAGAATACCAATGAAGTTAATTCACCAGAGTTGTTGTTAAAGGATTACGATAACATCACAATCTACCCAGAGGTAACTACGATATCTTTTGACAATAGAGATATTCTTTTTACTCCTTGGATATGTTCCGATAACTACAAACAAACCATGGAAGCTATTGACGAAACAGATGCTGAAGTTTGTTTTGGGCATTACGAGTTATCTGGTTTCCAGATGTATAAAGGTCATTCAAACGATCATGGGATGGATCCTTCGATTTTTAACAAGTTTGAGTTAGTGTGTTCTGGTCATTTTCATCACCGAAGCAGTAACGGAAACATCACCTATCTTGGCAATCCTTACGAAATTACATGGAGCGATTATGATGATCCTAGAGGGTTTCATATCTACGATACGAAAACAAATGAACTTGAGTTTATTGAAAATCCGTTTAACATCTTTCATAAATTCTACTATAACGACGCAGACGATTCTATGGGAACAGATATTGATGCTATCGATTATGATAGGATTGTCGGGGGTTCAGTTAAAGTAGTTGTAGTAAACAAAAGCGATTTTTCTAAGTTTGATTCCTTTATAGATAGGCTCGAATCTTGTAATTTGATTGAGATAAAAATAATAGAAGACTTCTCTGAGTTCGAGGATGAAGCTATTGACGCAGATAACCTCAATCTTGAAGATACGATCACGTTGCTTGATGAATACATCGACAACATTCACACTGACCTAGACCGAAATAGACTCAAGGATGTAGTCAAAGGTCTTTATGTAGAAGCAAAGAATATATAATGATTTACTTTGAAAAACTGCGGTGGAAAAACTTTCTTTCTACTGGTAATGCATTCTCTGAAGTTGATTTTACACGCTCGCCTTCTACTCTCATAGTTGGTGATAATGGTGCTGGTAAATCTACTTTCCTAGATGCTCTGTGTTTTGGACTATTCAATAAACCATTCAGGAATATTAATAAACCTCAGCTAGTAAACTCTGTGAATCAAAAAGAGTTGATGGTTGAAGTTGAGTTCCGAATCGGTAAAACTGAATACAAAGTTGTTCGTGGTATCAGACCAAACATTTTTGAGATTCATCGAGATGGTCAGATGATCGATCAGGATGCTGCACTCAGAGATACGCAAAAATACCTTGAAGAGTCTGTACTGAACCTAAACTTTAAATCGTTTACCCAGATTGTTATCTTGGGTAGTGCATCATTCACACCCTTTATGCAACTTCCTGCATATATTAGACGAGAAGTCATTGAAGATATTTTAGATATTCAGATCTTCACAACTATGAATGGATTGCTCAAACAACAGCTTACAGGTATTCAGGGAGAGATTCGAGATATCGAGGGTAAGGTGGAAGTAGCAAAACAAAAAGCCACTATACAAAAAAGGTATATTGAAACTCTAGAAAACAATAAAGCTGATAAGATTAGCGAGATTGAATCGGAGATAACTGAGTTAGATGAGAAGATCGAAGTTCTTAAGAAGGAATCAGGCACTAAGTCAGAAAAGGCGCAGAGCATGGGCGATCCGACTACGAAAAAAAGAAAACTCGAGGCGATTAATGAGAAATTTATTTCGCAGGTCAAGAAGCTCAATAAAGAGTTAGAATTTTATGAGAAGCATGATGATTGCCCGACTTGTAAGCAGGGTATTCCTCACGAGCATAAAAAAGAAATACAAACGGAGCGTGAGGGTAAGATACAAGAACTTGAAACTGCTTCTACTGAAATGAAAGACGAGTTTGATCGTGTAGATTCTCTTATAACAGAATACCAAGAGTTACAGAATCAAATAATTGAAACGAATAATGAAATCACAAGTCAGCAAAGATACCTTCAACGCTTGCACGCAGAACTCGGAGACGCAAGAGGTCGTGTTGCAGACATTGAATCTGAACAGACTAAATTAAAAGAACTCGCTAAAGAGGTTACAGTAGAAAACAAAAATCGTTCTGAGAAGAACGAGCAAATGCATTATATGCAGGCAGTTGCTGCATTACTTAAAGATACTGGTATCAAGACTAGGATTATCAAACAATATCTACCAGCCATCAATACTTTGGCGAATAAGTATCTTGCAGCAATGGACTTCTTTGTAAACTTTAATCTTGACGAAAAGTTTAATGAAACAATAAAGTCTCGAGGCAGGGATAAATTCTCATATGCCTCGTTCAGTGAGGGTGAGAAACAGCGTATTGACTTGGCGTTATTGTTTACTTGGAGAACTATCGCTAAGATGAAAAACAGTGCAAGCACTAATCTTCTTATACTTGATGAGGTGTTTGACAGTTCCCTGGATAACAACGGAACAGATTATGTTATGACCTTATTGAACACCATAGGCGATGATACAAATGTATTTGTCATAAGCCACAAGGGAGACCAGTTGTTTGATAAGTTTAGATCAGTAATTAAATTTGAAAAAAGACAAAACTATTCGGTAATGATATAATGGAACTTGAATTAATAGAATTTGGAAATGAATTACTAAAGCGCGAGCCAAAAGAGTTTGATTTTGAAGAACATGACGCAAAAGAGTTTTGTGACAAGTTATTTGCCAAACAGCTAGAACTTGGTGGTATAGGTCTTTCTGCAAATCAAGTCGGCTTAGATGCAAAAGTATTTACATTCGGTGATGGTAAAGATATTACTAGATACATTATCAACCCTGTCATCATAGCATTGGGCGAAGAAACTGAGGCGATGAAGGAAGGGTGTCTTTCTCTCCCTGGAGTCTTTCTTATGATTCGGAGACCAACTAAAGTAACTGTGAAATATCAAGATACAGAAGGTGCAGATGTTGTTGAGGAATTTGCGGGTATGGCAGCAAGAGTTGTACTGCATGAGTATGACCACATGGTGGGTCAGAATTTCACACAACGTGTTTCGAAGTTGAAACTAGACCGAGCAATAAAAGCAATGAAGAAAAAGGTCGTGAGGAAAATTCGAAGCAAAATACAGTAGGAGTGCTGATATGAAAAAGCTGAGAATAAAACTAAAAGGTGTTGCTGAGTTTGATGCGCTAACCAGTGCAAGAAAATATTACTGTTATCTTACAAAGTCAGGCGTGGCAAAGAAAATCAAACGTGGGTATAACAAAAGATTCCGAAAAGAAGTAAAGTTGTACGATAAAAGCAAGGTAAAATATTGCGACAGCGATAACACTTGATATAAATATACTAATATCAAGGAGTAAGCAATATGTCAGAAGACTATGATTTTGGGTTCACTATGGTGGACGAAGACGAGATCGAAGGATCTACGTCAGCACCTCAAACTGTAACAGCAGAAGTATCATCAGACCAGATGGACTCTATAATGGATAAACTCGAGCAACTCGAGGCAAGAATCCTATCGTCCGATAATTCAGGTATGATTAATGAGCATCGCAATCTCGTTGAACAAGATGTTGCGGGAAAACTGAGAGATGTCGAAGATCTGATCCTTCCGTTATTACTCAATCTAAAGAAGAACCCTGAAAAAGATATTATCAAATGGCCAAACCGAACTGTCATTATCGATAAACAGATCGAAAAAATCAAGGCGATTACAAGATATTTTGAACAAATTAGCTAAGTTGTTGATTTTGCAATAAAACTTTTTTTAAAAAAAGACAAGAAAAGTGTTGACTTTTACCTCAATATGCGCGATAATATGTATAAGAGTTGAGGAGAAGTTATGGATATTGAACGTAAAAGTACACTAGCAAAATTGCTCGCTACTGAGAATGTCAGCCTTGAGCATAAGAATGTGCCAACTGCATATTTTGACCTTAAAGACCGAAAGGTTGTTCTTCCTATTTTAAAATCTGACATCAGCCCAGAGATGTATGACCTATTCATTGGTCACGAAGTTAGTCATGCGCTGAACACCCCACTTGAAGGATGGCACGACTCGATAGAAACAAAGGGTCGTGGCTTCAAGTCTTTCCTTAATGTCGTTGAAGATGCTCGTATTGAGCGAGACATCAAAAATCGTTTTCCAGGACTCACAAAGAGTTTCTTCAAAGGATATCGTGAGTTGTATGAGATGGACTTTTTTGGTCTTGGTGAGAACGACATCAACGATTATCCCCTGATTGACCGCATAAATCTTTTCTTCAAAGTCGGTATGTTTGCTAACATAGAGTTTACTGACGAGGAGCAAAAGTTTGTTGACCTCGTTTCTTCTACTGAAAGTTGGGACGATGTTGTTAAGGTTGCTGAAAAACTTTATGCTTATGCTGAGACTGAGGATGTTGATCAAGAGTTACCTGATGCGTTCCATGGTGATCCTGAGCAGGGAGACTATGATGAGCCAGTAGAATCAGAAAGTCCTGACAGTCAACCGAGCGAAGAAGATCAAAACGAAGAACACGATTCTGATGACTCCGCTGAATCTGAGCAACAGCAGGATTCGGGTGAAAAACTTGAAACTTCTGATGATGAAGAAGGCGAAGAAAAAGACTCGACT
>Ga0206682_10005097_pt1 | contig 10441 bp, 10 predicted proteins | sample M240m12015metaG_FD_155444 | JGI IMG/M metagenome (GOLD analysis project Ga0206682, IMG submission 155444) | Ammonia-oxidizing marine archaeal communities from Monterey Bay, California, United States - M2 40m 12015 | ecosystem: Environmental > Aquatic > Marine > Intertidal zone | place: USA... | reverse complement strand
TTTTGCAATAACGATAACAAGGAAAAAGCTGCCTCTTTCATTTCAAAGTACGTGCGCGCGAAATTCCATTGCGAGAAGACTAGTTTACATATTAAGCGCCGTCGGGAAATCGCCCGACCGCCGCGTGGAGTATTAATCCATCAAGTATCCCGCGATGAAGCACAAGAAGAAGAACGCCAGCGCACCGTAAATCAACTGCGACTTCTCGCCCTCTGTCATCGCGTTCGTCCCGAGCCCGTAGCCTTGGTTTTGCTCAAACCCCGCGACTTGCTTCCCGAGCGACTTGAACTTGAGCTTCTCCGCCCCGCACGTCGGACAACGCCAGTCATCCGGCAAGTCCTTAAACTGCGTTCCCGCGCTCACGGGATAGAAATCGTCCCCAACTTTGGGCTTGTATTCGTACATGCAGCTCTGACACTGCCAGTCGCCCTGCCCGATGACGGCGAACTTTTCCACCAAATCTGGGTTATCGCGGTTCAGCGCCCCCTTAGCCTCGCTCTGGTTCGCGAACATGTACTCATCGTCCTCTTCTCCCGCCTTCACCGCGACCGAGCGCGCCGCGCGCGCGTCCAGCGTCGCGCTTCGCGGCGCGATCGCGACCGCGCGCGCGAGGGATGACGTCGACGTGACTTTTCGCGCGTTCGCGGGCGCGAGACGGGCGACTCGCGCGCAGCGCGCGCGCGCCATCGTGAGCGTCATTACGTTTGCTTCGTTCGCGCGCGAGCGGGGCGACGCGCTCGGGCGTGCGCGACGGCGTTTGCGGCCGAGACGCGCGACGCGGGCGGTGTCGATGAAGCGGCGCGCGCGGCGCGCGATGACATTTCGTCACAGCGCGACGCGTCGAGCGGTCGCGACGCGACGCGCGTCGACGAGGCGCGAAAACGACGCGCGCGCGATCGATCGCGCGGGTTCGACGGGCGCGCGATCGCGTCGTGCGAAAGAAACGCGCGATCGCGCGCGGGGGGAGATAACCGAAAGCCATGCCGGGACGGACGTGGACGCGCGGTGACGCGACGACGACGGCGAAGGAGGCGGTGAAAACGAAACCGGCGGTGAAATCATCGCCCGCGCAAACTAAAAAGCGTCAAGCCACGTGGTCGCGCGAGGATGGTGAGGCGAAAAGAGGTGGAAATGGGAAAGAGGGGACGCAAGCGCGTCTGCGCGCGAGCGCGGCGGCGTTCGAACCGGCGAGCGCCAAGGCGCAGCGCGAGGCGCTGGAGGCGAAGATGAAAGCGGTGGAGGCGGAGAAGGCTAAGTTAAAGGCGGCTTTAGAGGCGGCGGCGGCGAAGAAGGCTCAGGACGCGCGAGAGAAGAAGGAAAAGGAAGAAGCCGCCAAGGCGGACGCGGCGAGGCGCCAGCGCGCCGCCGGGAACCTACTGAGCGGGTTTCGCGGCGTTCGCAAGCAGTGCGAAGAGCGCGTGGACGAGATCGCGAAGCCGGTGGAAAATTTATCGCAAGAAGAGATCGAGCGGCGCGCCGTGCAGCGCGTGGTGCTCGCCGGGACGGATTGGCAAGTCTTAGACTTGCCGCCGGGCTCGCAAAAGAAGTGGGTGACGAAGAGCTATCGCGAGCTCGCGAAAATTCTACATCCCGACAAGTGCGCCGCGCCCGGGGCGAAGGAGGCGTTTCAAAAGCTCAACAAAGCGTACAAGGCGCTGTCGTAGCGCGTCGACGAATGACGACGACGTTGTATTATTAACATAGAATCTCCGCAACTGTCGCGTCGCCGAGCGCCACTTCACCGCGCGCGTCGATCACCGATGTCGTCGCGCGCGCGCTCGAGCGACGACGATTTAGCGTCGCGGTTCGACGCTTCCGTGCGCGTGCGCGACGGCGCGCACGGTGACGCGATAGAGCGCGCTTTCAGCGTGCCCAAAGACTTCAATCAAGAATTAGAATCAAAGTCCAACGTCGAGTTGCGCGCGCTCATGACGGACGACGACGCCTTCGACGCGCTCTTAGCGTCCACGACGTGCGTGCGCGAGAGCGTGGCGTTCGTGAAGGAGTTGAAGGCGGAGATATCGCGCGCGTGCGATGATAACGAGGCGTTGGCGGGTGAAGTCAGAGCGGCGCAGACGCAACGCGCGCTGTTAGAGTCCACGGATCTACGTCGCGCCGAAGAGGCGTACGAGCTCGCGCGCGAAAACGTGTCGACGAGACGCGCAAACTACCCCACGCTCGCGCTCGCGATCGATCGCGCGCGGGAACGGGCGAGATCTCTAGAGGAGTCGTGTCGCGCGAGCGCCGCCGCGTTGGCGTCGACGCGCGGTCGCGTCGATCGAGACGATCTCGACGATTTCGTCCGCGCCTACGTCGAGCAAAAGACGACACAGCATAGATTAGACCTCACAGCCGATATCGCGCAGGAATAGCTCGCGGATGTAACCCGACGATCGTCGCGCTCGCGAATTGCCGGGCGCGCCGCACACGCCGCCGCTCCATCGCCACCGCGCGTCATGTCGCTCGACTGTCGCGCCGGCGCGCCGAGCGCGACGATCGCGTCGCGCGCGGCCGCGCGCGCGAGCCTGTCGCGCGCGTCGCGCGCACCGCGAGGCCGATTCTCGTCGCCGCCGACGGATAAGCATCGTCCTTTTTCGACGCCGCACCGCGCGTCGCGTCGCGCGCGCGCGATCGCGAACGACGAGGACGTCGCCGGGAACCCTTTTGAGCAGAGCTCGTCCGCGGCGGGCGAACGCAGGGCGCTTTTCAACGACATCGCGCCCGTGTACGATCGATTGAACGATGGGTTGTCGCTCGGGCTGCATCGCGCGTGGAAGCGCGCGGCGGTGAAATGGATCGATTGCTCGCCGGGCATGGAGGCCCTGGACGTGTGCTGCGGGTCGGGGGACGTGGCTATTAAAATGTCGACGTTCGTGGGCGCGACGGGACGGGTGACGGGGTTGGATTTCGCGGCGAATCAATTAAAGTACGCGGCGGAGAAGGAGCGAGATTTGCGCGCGGCGAGCGCGGACGCGAGCGCTCGCATGGGGAAGATTACGTGGATCGAGGGTGACGCGCTGAATTTGCCTTTTGACGATGAGTCGTTTGATTGCGCGACGATCGCTTACGGATTGAGGAACGTGAGCGATATTCCACGGGCGATGGGGGAGTTGAGACGAGTGTTGCGTCGAGGCGCCAAGCTCGCGGTTTTGGATTTCAACAACCCGGAGGATCCCACGACGGCGGCGGTGCAAGGATTTATGCTGGATAACGTCGTCGTCCCGATCGCAGATCTCAATGGCGTCGCCGCGGAGTATAGGTACTTGCGTCCGAGCATCGAACGCTTCCCGCGAGGGCGCGAGCAGGTGAATTTGGCGCGAGACGCGGGTTTCAGAGAGGCTAAGTTTTACGAACTCGCTCCGGGCGGTTTGATGGGGTGCTTGGTGTGCACGAAGTAGTGGAATCTCGAGTACAGTAGAATGTTATTACGAGTATTATTGATTAGTCTACAACATCTCACGGCGCGACGAGCGCGGCAAAATACAGAGGCAACACAAAATTGTCCGACACGCCCTCGACGGAGAGCTCAAAGAGCGCCGTGGCGACGCACGCGCCGGCGAGTTTCGACGCGGAAATATCGACGCCGACGTAGGACGCGGCGACGAAAGTACTCACTGCGAACGCAATCGCGCCTTCGAGCGTCTTGGACGAGCGCTCACCGAACACTTTGCGGCGTCCAATCGCGCCGCCGACGATGGAGGCGAAGCTGTCGCCGACGCCGAGCGTGAGCACGCCCGCCCACGGTACGAGAGATTTCGAGTCGCCGCTGAGCCACACCGGGACGGCGATGCCGAGGAGCAATGAAAAGTGATCCAAAATGATGAGCGACACCACGCCGTCGCCGACGAATTGCGCGAGAAGCACGCTGAGCTTCCAGCCGAAGAGCCCGTGGCCGTAGTAGGCGTCGAAGACGCGAGCGCACTCGACGCAGGCGAAGAGCGCGAAGGCGACGGCAAAGGCGACGCGAATCAACTCACCGAGTCCGCTGTTCGGCATCAACGTTGGCGCGAACATGACGATGGCGAGGAAATGAAACGCCTTCCTGCGCATCGTGAGCGGCATCGCTCGCGCGTTGTACGCCACGCCGAGGGCGACGGCGAGACCCGTGCACCAGAGCTTCGTCAACGACGTCAAGGTCTCCATGTTCGTCTTCATCGTGTATCGCACCACACCGAGGATCATGTTACTCTTACCAGGATTACTCACGCGATAAAACCACTCGGGAACCGACAGCGCGAGGCTCAGAACGCCGAATTGCGTCGCCTTGCTCGCCGGCGTCGGCCAGCACACGAGCCGAGCGCTCGCGAGCAAAAGTCCGACGCCCGCGATCGCGAACGCGCCCGCCAACGCGCTCGCCTCGGACGCGCGCGCTCTCGTCCCGACGTCGCGATAAATCCCCACGCACATCTCCATCACGCTCGCCGCACCGACGGACAGCAGCGTCGTCTCGCTCGGCGCCGCCGCCCCCGCGAGCCCCCACGCGCACGCGCGCGCGAACGCCACCATCACCGCATCCATCGCGAACGCCCCGCTCATCAAGCGCATGGCCAACATCCACACCAAGGCACTTATAAACGTCTTCTTCTCGCTCGACGGCGTCCACGCGTCGACGTACGCGACGCTTCCCGCAGCGCTAAACGCCGTCGCCGTCGCTCGTCCCAGTCGCGTCCCCGCATTCGTCCCGGACACCGCACACAGCGCCCACACGGGCGCCATCGTCGCGTACGCGCTGAACGTGGACACTTCGGTCGACGACGCGTCGCGCATCGTCCGTCGCATCGCGCCGAGCGCGGCGAATAGCATCAATCCGAGCGACATTGCGGCGTTCACAAAGTCGCCGCCATCCTTCAATTCGACGCGTGACAGGTGCGCGTGCGCGACGATGAGCGTCGTGACGCCGACGACGATCGACGTGCACGACGCGTGTGCGTTTTGCGCGGCGTTCGCGCGCTTGGATGGGGGCATGATGGCGAGCGAGAGGCGCGCAGTGAAGGCGAGTCGGTTGGTTGGCGGAGGCGTCGTATTTCAAGGCGGCGGCGAGTACTAGCGATTCAATCGTAACGAAGCGTGGAACTTTCGAACAGCTTCATAGTGCGCTTTGCGGTAAAACATTCTGTGCTCTGCCCATAACGGCAGGAATTCGCGCATGGAGATCTCGCCGCTTCGATGGAACACGAGCGCGACTTCGACGACGAATCGCTCGTCGGCGTCTGGTAAAACGACTTCTTTCAGCGCCTTGACGTAAGGAGCTGAGCCTGGACATCCATGAGCGCACGCGTACTTCAAACACTCCAAATGTCCATTCTTGGCGGCAAACTTGCACGTATTCTCGTCCCAAGGACACCCGTGCTCGTGCGCGTACTTCAAACACTCCAAATGTCCATCATAGGCGGCATTATAGCACGTCCAATAGTCCCAAGGACACCCGTGCTCGTGCGCGTACTTCAAACACTCCAAATGTCCATTCTTGGCGGCAAATGAGCACGTCGACTTGTTCCAACGACACCCGTGCTCGTGCGCGTACTTCAACATCTCAAAGTGTCCATTCTCGGCGGCAGATGAGCACGTCCCCGAGTCCCAAGGACACCCTTGCTCGTGCGCGTACTTCAACATCTCAAAGTGTCCTCTCTTGGCGGCATAAAAGCACGTATACTCGTCCCAAGGACACCCGTGCTCGTGCGCGTACTTCAAACACTCCAAGTGTCCATAACGGGCGGCAGATGAGCACGTTTTCTCGTCCCAAGGACACCCGTGCTCGTGCGCGTACTTCAAACACTCCAAATGTCCTCTCTTGGCGGCATACTCGCACGTCCCCGAGTCCCAATGATGCCCGTGTTCGCGCAAATACTTCAAACATTCCAAAAATCCAAACTCGGCGGCGGTTGTGCACGCGTGGTTGCCGAATTTGCACCCATGCTTGAGAAGATATTTCATGCATTCCGTACTACCGTGCTCAGCGCAGACGTACAGTGTCTTATTCTTACGCCAGGGGCACTCACACTCGTGCAAAAACTTCAAACGCTCAATCGAATCGTTTTTCACAGCATCCTGGCACGCGTTCGCGCTCCAACGCTTCCACGCCTCTTTCGACACCACATCGCGACAAAGTCCCATCACTTCGGCGTCTTGTCGATCCAACGCGATGTCCGGCCCTCGCTGATTAAACTCCGAATCCACACGCTTCAACGCGTTCCGCACCTTCGCTTTCGCCCCCGGCGCGCCGCGATCGCTCGTCATCAACTCGCGCATCTTTCCGTACAGTTTTGCATCTCGCTCGTCTCGGAGGTGCCGAGATTTTCGCGTCGCGTCGTCGCCGTCCTTCATCGCGCCGTGCGCGTCCGCGCGTCCGCGCGCGTCGCGACGGCGTGCGTTCGCGTCGCGCGCGTCGTCGTCGTTCGCGCGCCGCGGACTCGTTCCGTCGCGTCGCGTCGCGTCGCGGAATGCCGTCTCGTCTCGTCTCGTCTCTCGGTCGCGCGCGCACCGGCGAAACGACGTTCACACTTCCCGGCGCACCGGCGCGCGCCGGCGACGATGGACCTCGCGCGCGCGCGCGCGAGCGCGTACGAACGGTTACGATCGGTCGGGGCGTTTCGCGGCGACGACGCGACGCGTCGGGCGACGCGGGACGCGGACGACGCGATCGAGTGGATTCAAAAGTCATTCAGACAGCTCGAGACTTTGAGCGACGACGACGACGAGGAGGAGGAAGACGATGGACGCGCGGTGCGTCGCGCGTCGAACGCGTCGCGCGTCGCGCGGTTCGCGTTGGTGTTTTGGTACGAGAGCGTGCGCGTGCGAAAGGGAGCGCGCGCGAGGACGCGCGAGGGGTGACGTCGGGACGCCTTCGGGACGACAAACGTCGAGGACGAGGACGCGCTCGCGTCAGTGCGCGACGACTCGCGATTTTCGTCGAGCGGGCTTCGATGATCGTTGATGTGCCTCGCGACGCGCGCGCGAAGACGCGCGCGTGGGCGGTGGTGATCGTCGCGTTCGTCTTCGCGTCGAGCGCGGCGGCGGGCGTTCGCGCGTCCGAGAGCGGCGTCGGCGGCGCGCCTTCGGCGCGACGGAGTCTCGTCGACGTCACGGGGGCCGCGTTCTTCGACGTGTTCGGCTTCGAGCTCAGCGCGAGCGCGGCGTTCGATCCGATTTGCGAGTTTCTGAATCCGTTCCTGCATCCAGACTATCGGTTATCGGCGTGCGCCGAAGAGCAAGCCGCCGCGGCGGAATACGAGGACGAATACGAGGCGTACGGCGAAGGACGCGATCGCATCGTGATGGATCCAGAGGGCACGTTCGTGAATGGGGTCACCGGGAACGTCGCCGGCGGTATCGGCGGCGGCGGTATCGGCGGCGTCGCGGGCGGATCCGCGGGCTTCATCGGCGGAGGTCTCGGCGGCGTCGGCGGCGGCGTCGGCGCCGGACCGATCGGACGCCGACTTTAGGACGGCGCGCGAAAAATTGTAAAACAGTGATTCTTTGTGTCATCAGCGCCGCGAACTTCGCCAAACGAAAATGTTAATCAGTTATTACACGAATGAATGTTGAGCTAAAAGCGAAGACGCAAGCGCGGGTGAAGCGGAAAAGGAAGTCTTTTACTTCGCTTCCGCCTTTCTACTCGCGGCAAGCTCCGTTTGAATGGCCATGGGAACGGGCTCGTAGCGCGCAAGCTTCATGGAGTAGTTGGCGCGACCCTTGGTCATGCCGCGCAACTTGGAGACGTAGTTGAACATTTCCGCGAGCGGCACGAACGCCTTGACCGTCTTCATGCCACCCGGCTTGTCGCCGAGCTCGTTGACGGCACCACGACGAGAGTTCAAGTCACCGATAACGTCACCCATGGATTCTTCCGGGGTGATGACATCAACCTCCATGACGGGCTCCAAAAGCTTCGGGGCGCACTTGGAGATGCCTTCTCTGAACGCGCCCTTGGCGGCGATTTCGAAAGCCATGACGGAGGAATCGACGTCGTGGTAAGAACCATCGAACAAGGTGGCGCGCAAGTCCACGACAGGGAAACCGGCGATGATACCAGAGCCCATCATTTGTTCCAAACCGCTCGCGACGCCCGGAATGTATTCCTTCGGCACGGTGCCACCCTTGATGTCGGTGGTGAACTCGAAACCGGAACCCGGTTCGAGCGGTTCAAACTTGATTTTAACCTCGGCGTATTGACCGGAACCACCAGACTGCTTCTTGTGCGTGTACTTGACTTCACCCGGCTTGGAGATAGATTCACGGTAGTTGACTTGCGGCGCGCCGACGTTGGCTTCAACCTTGAATTCGCGCTTGAGGCGATCGACGATGATGTCGAGGTGAAGCTCACCCATACCTTCGATGACGGTTTGGTTGGTTTCTTCGTCACGCGTGAAGTGGAAAGACGGATCTTCCTGCGCGAGCTTGATCAAACCGGTGGACATCTTTTCGACGTCAGCCTTGGTCTTCGGCTCGATGGCAACCTTGATAACGGGATCGGGGAACTCCATGCGTTCGAGGATAATTTGCTTTCCTTGGTCGCACAACGTGTCACCGGTGGTGGTGTCCTTGAGACCAGCGATGGCGACGATGTCACCAGTGCGCGCCACTTTGACGTCCTCACGCTCGTTCGCGTGCATCTCGAGGAGGCGACCGATGCGTTCCTTCTTACCCTTGACGGAGTTGTACGCGTAAGAGCCGGATTCGATGATGCCAGAGTACACGCGGGTGAAGGTGAGCGAACCGACGAACGGATCAGTCATGACCTTGAACGCCAACGCAGAGAGCGCTTCATCGTCATCCGCCTTGCGGGTGAGCTTCTTTTCGGCGTCATCGACGTCGGTACCTTGGACATCCGGGACATCCGTCGGCGCCGGCAAGTACGCGAGGACGGCGTCGAGCATCGGTTGGACACCCTTGTTCTTGAACGCGGAGCCGCACAACACCGGGACGAAGGAGAGAGAGCACGTGCCCTTACGGATGCACTTGACAATCTCTTCCTCGGTCGGTTCTTCACCTTCGAGGTACTTTTCCATGACGTCGTCGTCTTGCTCGACGGCCATTTCAATCATGTTGGCGCGCATCTCTTCAGCCTTCTCCTTGAGGTCGTCCGGAATTTCGACAACGTCCCAAGACGCGCCGAGCTCTTCACCCTTCCAGACGAGCGCCTTCATGGTGATGAGATCGACGACGCCGGCGAAGTCTTCTTCGGCGCCGATCGGGATTTGGAGCGGGCACGGACGCGCGCCGAGGTTCTTGACAATCATGTCGATGGTGCGGAAGTAGTTGGCACCCATGCGATCCATCTTGTTCACGAAGCACAAACGCGGAACGTGGTACTTGTCGGCTTGGCGCCAGACGGTTTCGGATTGCGGTTCGACACCGGCGACGGAGTCGAAGAGGCAAATGGCGCCGTCGAGCACGCGAAGCGCGCGTTCAACTTCCAACGTGAAATCGACGTGACCAGGGGTATCGATGATGTTGATACGGTGATCGTTCCACGCGCACGTGGTCGCGGCGGACGTAATCGTGATACCGCGCTCTTGTTCTTGTTCCATCCAGTCCATCGTCGCCGCGCCTTCGTGCACTTCGCCGATTTTGTGCGAGCGACCGGTGTAGTACAACACGCGTTCCGTCGTCGTCGTCTTACCCGCATCGATGTGGGCCATGATACCGATGTTGCGGTACTTGTTCAACGGAATCTTCCGTTCTTCGGCTTCTTCGCCCTTGGCCGCGCGAACGACGCGGGTGCGTCGTTGCTGCTTTTGGTTCTGCGTTCGGGACGAGCGTAATCAATCGCGCGCGTCGTCAGTCGTCTCGTCCCTCGCGCGCCGTCCTCGCGCGCCGTCCTCGCGCGCGTAAATTTCCCTCAACCATTTCCCCGCATCTCCGTCCCTCGCGCGCCGTCCTCGCGCGCCGCATCGCGCGACGCCTCCCCCGACGCGTGAAGGGATAAGGCGGCCGCCGCCAGGGTGACGTCGAACGTCGCGCCCGTCCCCTCGCGCATCGCGCGCGCCCGCCCCCCTCCGCCGCCGCGCATCGCGCGCTCAAAATTATCCCGCCCCGTTTCGCCGCGCGCGCGCGCCGCCGCGCGTTCGCCGCGCCCGCGAAGCCCCCGCGCGCGCGCCGTCGAGGGTGACGTCGCATTCCCATCGTCGTCGTCGTCGCGCGTCGCGCGCGTCGTCGTCGCGTCGCGCGCGCGCGCGTCGCGCGTCGCGCGTCCGAAAATCGCCGCGCGCAAAACTCGCGCACCTCGGTGGATCGACGCACCGGCGAGGCGGCGTACGCGCATCGCGCGGTGGTCACGGAAGACGCCACGGAAGACGTCATTCGTTCGGTGCGGGGAGTGCGGCGCGCGGCGTCGCGCGCGCGCGCGGGCGGTCGGCGACCGACCGCGTCGTCGATAAAAAAGCATCGCGCGTCGTCGGCATCGTATTCGAGCGATGGTATCGTCGAGATGCGTCGACCA
>Ga0206682_10005088_pt1 | contig 10454 bp, 8 predicted proteins | sample M240m12015metaG_FD_155444 | JGI IMG/M metagenome (GOLD analysis project Ga0206682, IMG submission 155444) | Ammonia-oxidizing marine archaeal communities from Monterey Bay, California, United States - M2 40m 12015 | ecosystem: Environmental > Aquatic > Marine > Intertidal zone | place: USA... | reverse complement strand
CACCGTCCAAGCACGTTTTGAGCTGTTGTGTTTCTAAACAATCCGAGTCTCCTGGCCTGCAGTATGAGCACCGGTCACCGTTCGATTTGCCAGCACATGGGTCGTACGACTCGCCTTTCCACTGTTCTGGCACGAATTGCCATTCATATATGCCAATATTATCCACGTTGTATTCTTCGGCAAACAACGTCATGAACGCTTCGAATTGTTCCCATTCCCAGTTCCCAAAACCGTCAAACGTACCACAAATCCCTTCGGGGTGGTAGTCTGTCTGCACACATGTGTTATTCGGGTGGTTTGCAATCTGCTGCTCTCGCCACTCTTTCATGGTGAGGTTGCCCCTGGGCGGGAGTCCGGGGCCGGAGTGAGAATGTTCGATGGAAAACAGAGGCGATGTTCCATTGGGTAACTGGAGGAGGTTGAGTGCCGTTCCCGTAAATTCATTAACGATGAGTTCGTCTCCGCACATACTCTGGTCTAGTGTGGCCCCGCCTTGCATGTAGGGTGCGAATGCGGTCAGCATGCAGCGGGGTTTGTTGCGATACTGTTGGTACAGTTTGGTGAGGCAGTTTTTACAATTTTCATTGGTCCACATGAGGTCCTGGTGTTTGCAGAACGAGCACACTGGCCCCGTGTACTGCAGCTCGCCAATCCAGTAGAGTTCGGGAAACGCCGCGTTGGACCCGAGCGCCGTTGTCGTGAGACTGCCCTGTTTCGCGACACCAATTTCTATGACGTCGGGTGCGTACTTTAGAGCGGCCTGCCACGCTTGTGTCATACCCAGTGGGTCTGTGCCATACTGTGAGATGTCTTCGCCGTCGAGTGCAACGGTGGTGATGAACGTGGAAAGGCCTTGGTCCTTTGCCATCTTATTGATGTCGCCAATGTATTTGAATGCCTGCTCATAATTGTTGGGACATCCAAAGTCAAACGACTGGCAGCAGCCCGAGACCTGTATGCTACCGGTGACATTTCCCCACGAGGGCGCGTTACCTGCTGTCCACGTCACGTGTATACCACCCGGCCACGTGATGTTTGTGCCTTTGAGATACGTGACGCTCGTGTCCGCCGAGTAGTGTTCCACCGTGCCGTTGAGGTATGTGGCCGATGCACTGCTCAGATACGTCACGGTTGCATTTTCTGCCCATGCGACGTTGATATCGGATATCGTTGTGGCATTGGCGTCGCACCAGTATTTGATGGCACCGCACGTAGCATTCTGGAAGCACTGGTCGTTCCGGTGGCATTGGCGTATAGGTGTTTGGCACGTGACGTTTGCAGGCGCGGTGTCAGTGTAGCCCGGATTATTGTATCGCATCCCCCCTGGTAATGTGGTGTTGTAGGCCCATGGATAACTGGGATTGACGACGACCAATAGCCCCGCTTCAATTTTTGCGTATTGGTCGTCAATCGCTTGGTTCAAAGCGTCGGTTCTGTTCAGATATTGATTGACCACAAAATCAGGTTGTGCGTAGGCAAACAGCGGTTTGCCGTATTTCGTGACGGTGGGGTCTTGCGCCTGGAGATACACTCTGTCGAGTTTCTTTTGGTCCACAAAGGCAAGCATGTCTTCGACATATATTGCACTCTCCAACTTGTTGGAGGCGACGGTGCCGACGATACCTTCGTGCCACAATGTCAACCAAAAGTCCCGTCCTGACCGGGCGGGTTTGCGCTGCACGACTTTATGTCGAGCATCAAAAATAGGACCGCTGGTGGGCAAAGTGCCCTTTCCAGGGACCGGGTCCAATATCGGAAGTGGCGTATTTGTCGAGACCGACGTATGAATGGGACAGGGTCCACATGTGTTGTCCTCAAAGGGGTAATTTCCAGCCACCATGGTGCACTGTCCGCTGACGCACGTAAACTTTCCGCACGTGACGATGTTGCTGCATCCGTGGCACGTGCCTTTCGGTTCGTCACAATAGGCGCCCTGGGTCTCGTTGTAGTCCTGGCACCTGGTTTCATTTTGGCAGTATGTCTCCCAATATGCTACGCCGGTGTCGGCGACAGACATGTTGGCGACAGGTTGACTTCCGGGTGATTGCCCCCCTTCGGGTTTTGTACAATTGTAGCCCGTCAGCAAGTCTGGACAGCTTTGACAGTCGCATGTGGCATCGGACCCATGGCACGCGCCTTTGTGTGGCCATGTCGGTGCGGGGTTGTTACAATATGTCGTACACGTGCAAGTGTCATCTACCGCGAGTGTGGGTACGGCAAGAAGTAGTGCCACGAACGCAAACATTTGCATCATCATGGCCATTTATATAGTTCACAATGGGGATGAATACAAATACTCAACATATTCTGCGAATAAGACACTTCATATTTATGCCGTATGTTGTACTAGTATAACATCGACCATGGCGTCTCCCGAAACAGCCGTGGCGTGGATGATGCATGATAGTATTATTCGGTGTAAAGATGCCAACAATCCCTTTGCCGAATTCAAGCGCGCGTGGTACGGGGCCGCGCGTTATCTTCTGCACAAGGCGGAAAGCATGGCCACCCTCGAGCTGCTTGAGCAGCACGGCATCGACGGCCACGGCTGGTCCCTAACTGACCTCGGAATGTATGCCCTGGACGACAAAACGATGCTTTGCGTGATATTTCGCCTCATGCGAAAGCCGCACGAAGTCAATGCACAGCCCACGGTGATAGACGGCGACGACACATACAGAGGCGGAACGGCGCTTATGGAAGCCGTGCAGCGCGGAGACGTGAAGGCGGTGGAGTACATACTTTCCATCGAGCATCTGCAGGTCAATCAATGCTGCACCCGGACGCACGACGACGGGCCGGTGCGCCGCGGGCTCAACGCCCTGCATCTGGCGATTCTCGTCAACCGTGTCGACATTCTATTGATGCTTCTGCAACATCCCGATATCGACGTGAATCACGCGGCGACCTGGCACGGTCAGCAAGACGCGTCCGATACGCCGCTTCTTACGGCCGTGCGCACGCTCAACATGGAAGCCTTTCGCGTGCTTATGAAGCACCCCGACATCGACGTCAACATTCAGGCCATCACGGACGGCAACAGTGCCTTTATGCTACTGATGGCCAGGACCGCTTCGGCCGGTGCGGGCCCGGCCTACCTGTTTGTGAATGCCGACCTGTTTGAAATGTGTGAGGAGCTGTTTCCGAAAACCGACATGCGCTTGACGAATTTTGCAGGCGAGAGTGTGATGGCCCTCGCCTGCGAAAGTAGGCTCGCCACACAATATGTCGAGCCTATTACAAAGGTGCTGAGCCTCTTTGACGGTGTGGAGGGTCCTGCTATTTTTGAAAACAGGCCACAGTAATCCACCACTCTATACGTATTTTAGAGGTATTTATATTTACGTAAACACACATATATCATGTCAGTGATGTCCAATCCACGCATTGCCCGCGACGCCGTGCAGCATATTTTGTATCCCGACATCTTACCTGACATTGTTTTTCACAGTGCGGTGGCTCTATTGGCCCAGGAAACGAGCCAACCCACGTCCGTCTACGGCGACGCCGCGGGTCACTGGACGATGGACGTCGTGCGGCGCGTCCTGGGCGACCGTGGGTACCAGTGCAGTCTGGCGTGCTCCGACGGCCGATGGCAACTCGACTCGCTCAAATATTTATGCCGCAATCCTGGGCTGGTGGGCTTTCTTGACGCGTCCAATATGCACGCCTGGACCGGTCCGCCCTGGAAAACGCAAAACGGCACGCAGGCCGAGTCTCCGCCGACCGATGGCATGCTATGGGCCGTGCACAAGAAATGGATGCCGTTGGAACCGTTCTACGCGAGAGGCGTGCCTTTCCAGGTGAGCACACGAGACGGACCGATGGTCAAACACTAAGCCGAGCCGACGTCGTGCTGGCATGCCGTGCGCATCGACTACAACGGGCGCGAAAAGGCCGTCTCTCGGCAGCTTTCAAAATGGAAGACACCGTCTCCGATTCTCATGTCCAACGACGACGAGATGGTGCTGTGCACGCCGTCGAAAAAGGGCTGGAAAACGCGGGCGCTTCTGAGTTTCGAGTGTTTGCCGCCGGATGCCGTGTCGCAGAAAATTACGGAGCGTTTGATTGATTCGTACGTGACGAGCATTGAGTCGGGCCGTGTTCCGGTTGTGCACGGCTGGTCCAGTATGGCGCATGCGATGTTCGGACTCATGCAGTACTTTCAGCTGCACGTGGACCCGGCGTCGTTTTCCGACCTGACGCCCGACGAACAAAAGGAATTGCGGCGCTACGAGAAAAACATGGCGCGCGCACTCAAACACATAGGCGACGAATAATATCCCCACCAAGTGAACCGACCAAGGTAACATAAGACACTATGGAGTATCAAATTCGCTTCAGTTTGGCACAGCCGGTCCACGGCGCCATTCCCGAGGTATTTCTACAGAAATACGCGAGCCTCAAGCAGATTTGCGAAGGCGGCTCCTCGAAAAACGACTGGATAAGTCGCGCGTGGCTCCAAAAAATCGGCGTACCGTCACTCCCATTGCTGAACCGCTTGGAAGGCGGTATTGGCGGTGATAGCAACATCACGGACCGCCAAATTCGCTTCGAAGCTGCTGGCTCTAACTGGTATACACACGATGACATCGTGCTCAATGCCTACCATGCGTCAGACCGTTCCTCGACGTGGTCTGTGGAAGACCTGCTGTCACTCGTGGTGCCCCTGCAAGACGTGTTGGAAGAGTATTTGGGAGACAACGCGCTCATGTCGCACGTGGCCGTATCGTATGTGAACCAGCAGGACCAGGCACGCCTGGAAGCCTTTCGAGTCTCGATGTGGAAGCCGTTGCTCCTCCAGTTGGACTGGACCGAAGGTCCACCAACGGCAGAGCATCTGGACAATTTGACGTCGGCCGAGCTCAAGGCAATGTACGAAGGCCACCCGTCTTACCACATATAATTATTTAATTTTTGTTCCCTATAAATAGATTGTACTCGTTTTAAAACATGTCCTCTTCAACGTGGCAATATAACGATGGCCACCAGTGGGTAGATGTGCCCGGCAATGTAAGTGCTGCGTTTGACGCACAAGATGCGAGTCCGTCGCCATTGCCCAGAAACTATCCCGGTGGCTGGTCGGGCGTCTTGAACACGCGCATCATGGTGAAAGACGGGACCAACGTCCCGGTTCGACGTGCACCTACTGGCCCGCCGGTCTACTATGTCGACGGCCGGCGTTTGACACGCGCATCTTGTTTGGCTCTCGACGCACAGGGGACGGCTCACGATGGCCCTTACATATACGCGCGTGAAGATGGCTCCGTCACGGTCAATGGCAAACCTGCGACGCTCGCGGTAGAAGACGAATCTTGGGCGCAGATACGCCACGAGTGTCGCACGTCCCACGTTTGGACCATGACACCTTTCAAATACGACCTGGAAATATCCGTGGCGCGAGAACTTGTGCCGTTTTTCCCACGATTACAAAATCTCATGTCCGAGTTCGACCCCGGGGCGCACGCCGGGACCACGTTCTCCGATTTTTTGGGGTACCGTGGCGCTTACGACATATTCGATGCTTATCAGGCGAAATACTCAAGTGTGGCGGCGACCGCCGTCGATACGTCCACGAACGCGGCATTCGAAGCCGGACTCGCCAACAACGAAACGCCCGTGGACTTTTTAGTGTCGGGACAGAATTATCGCCTGCTGTTCAATCCAAACGCCCTGTGTTTCGTGGGTGCCACGCGTGCGCCACCGTGCGTCATCCGCGTCGAAAATTATGCACATATGATGCAATATTTGCAGGAGCGAGAAGAACAGCTGAAACGCCAGCGGCCGGAGCGCTTGCAGCATGGAGACCCACTGTTTGACCAGGCGCTCACCGCGGCAGAACAGGCTCTGATATCGTCCGGCCAACCTGAGCAGTACGTGCGCCAGAGACGCCGTAACAATTATTTTTGGCCTGCGGGCCTAACGTCAGACGAACAGTCGTCCCTTTTGGAGATGTGGTCGCTGTATTTGGCGCAAATCAGCGAGTGCCAAATACGGCGCGTACCTGTCGACAACACGTCACCGTTCGAGTATCGCCCCCGTGAAAGAAACCTGTGTGTTGAGTTGTCCAACGAACTCGAGTCTGGAATGCTTGCGAACAGATTAAATTTTATACGCCATACGTGCACATGGTTGACGCCGGGGCGACCTACGGGCATGTGTATCGTGTGTTCCGAAGCGCGCGCGCAGGTTCAGGCCCAATGTGGCCATGCTTTGTGCTTAAGATGTTGGTGCAACGTGAGTGCCTGTCCCATGTGCCGGGCGAAGCCAGCGACTTTGACATGGGCACCAGAGGACAACGGCTCTGCGAGTGCGGGGGCATCAAAGAAAAAGCAAAAAACAAACGTGGGCGAACGCCAGCGTATTCAAGCCGATATGCAACAAGCCAGGAGCCAAGGAAATGTAAAACGCATGCGGGAGCTTATGAAACAGTTAAACGCGCTACAATACACACCAGAATTTAAACAATTTGTACTTTAAAAAAATATGGGTATTTCTTTTTTCTGTTCATTGATGGCGTCTTGCCAAGCCTCTTCGTCACCGGCGGACCATTCCTCGTCTTTTGGACGTTCTGTCATTTCTACCGCACTGTAGTCGTGTGTTCCAGACCGCGTTGTCTGAAACACGAGCAGTGGTATTTCGACGAGCAGTGGAGCCCAGTCGAACTTGGCCGAAAAGACCAACACGCTACCCAACCAGAGTCCACACGCGACCGTGCGCGTCCACGCGGCGAGAGGCACCTTTAAAATCAACGTGCCACAAGCGACGCCACACGCAACACCAAGCCCCATGCCCGACACGATTTGCACGATGGAATGGTACTGGAGGTCGTAGCGCACGAATGGGACATTGAAAAGCCACAATACCGAGAGAAGCGTTATCCACAGGATGTTTTTCCACGTGTATACGGGCGGCAGGGCGAGCGTGTCGTAGACCCACGAATGAAAGGGGGCTGTCGCTGCCGTCTCGTCTTTGGGCTTGGCCGCCCGTGTGCTTAAAAACAAAACGACGCACGTGGTCCAGATACCGACGGCCCACATGGCGTGGCCGGACGGCTGGCCGTAGGACAGCTTGTCGCGAATGCACAGGCGGTACGCTTCTGGGCGTGGCTGCTGCCATGCGTTTTTCGCGAGGACGTTGACGGCGGCTGTCAACCAAAAAAACACACCGTCGGCAGTGACGCCCTGAATGCGATGTTTCGTCCCATGACGCAATATTTCGTAGATTGGCGCCAGATATAGCACAATAAACGGCACCAATGATGTGAGGGCGCTCGACAGTGCCGAGGGCACATTGTTGGAGCGAATGGCACCTGTGGAACTTTCAAACAAATTGAGTGGTAGGTCAATGGTGTCGGCACATTGCCCCTCGCGCTGGTTAGTGGCGAGTACGTACAGGTTGATGGCGCACTGGGCCAATATCCAGAGACCTACGAGGCCGTAACCTATCGATGTGTACAGCGACATAATGATGATTGGTACGTGCCTACTTATAGTCGACTTTCGTATTGACACTATAAAGAGATGCTTTGGTTGTCACATGCATGTCGGGTAGTCCGTCAAAGAAACGCTCAAAATTCGTGCTTCCCAAAGCGGTATCCCAGTTCAATATAGGCGAGTACCGCCAACTGTTGTTGCGCGTTTGTTTGAAACAGAATCCTGTCACTGGCGAATTGAATAAACTCGACCGTCTAAAGAATCGCAATCTTACGACGGCACTGAAGACGCCCATTTACGAGGACAAGACGCCGTTGGCGTTGGCAGTGTCGAGAGGCCATGTCGAACTTGCCAAAAAGTTGCTTTTTTTGTCACGCGAGCCCCTGACGATTTCGCCGTATCCGTTGTTCGTCGCCATTCTCCAAGGCCGTGAAGAGATGGTACGTCTTTTGCTTCGCCGCGACGCCACGAGTTTGCGCAATATGCAGTGGATTTCTACACAATTGCGCCTCGTCGACGCACGGGGCTACAACGCGCTGGCCATTGCAGTGTCGAAACGAAACTATACCATGTGTGATGTAATATTGCGTCAGTATCCCGCGTGCAACCTACAAATTCAGACACAGCCCGTGCAAAGCGCATGCCTGACAGTGGCGATGCGCACTGACGACTCTGAATGCATCGCGTACGTACTTGATAAAATGGGCACGGACATACCGGTCATAGAACGCGCAGACGAAACGTTTTTATCGTTTGCGGCGGCCTTGTCGTCCGCATCTACTGTTCGAATGACACTAGGCCAATTTCAAGACTTTGGCGCGGTGCAGATTCAGCGCGCCTTGATACGCGCTGTGAACAGTAATCGCGAAGATTCCTTTTTGGCACTGATGCGCGAAACTGTTGCAAACAGCGACATGCGCCGTTTTTGGAGCCGGTGGGCGTTTTTTACGCCGGGCGAATATCGTAGCTGGAGGTCCAGTCCTATGACACCGCACGTGACGTTTTTGATGCAAGTGTTTCGAAGACCCATTATTTGCAAGGCCATAGAACGCAACATGGGCCACGTCGTTCGTCGACTTCTACAATACGCCGACCGGAGACTGAGTCGTGCATGGGTCGACGTGGCTTATTCGCCCTACGTCAATGGTTTGCCTTATAATAGAGCCCGTCAGCTTTTAGACCAGACGCTGCTCATGCGCGGCCTTTTCAGTGACATTACACGGCCCGTATACGCCGTGTTCACCCGCATTCGCCAAAAATGGAACGCCATTGAACAAAAAATGCAGCGTATTGAGACGGGACGGCGACGGGGCGCGACACCTCGGTATTGCGACATTTATTCGACGTGGTTTCGAGCACATGCCCGTCTTGGAATTGGTAACTCTACGCTGTTCAAGCGTGCGTTTCTGTTGTGGCTTTGGAAGCAATATTGTCAGGACCTCGGCATAAAAATAGTGGCCCCGGCCTGGGACGTCGATTTGGCCGCGACGTTTATGCACATTTGTATGAACAAGGGAGGGACGCGCGACGGTATTGCTTCGCTTCGCCTAGGTGAAAAAACAACTCTTATTTTTTAGTTTTTTATTCTAACAATTTTTTCTTTGCACATGTAAATTCATCCGACGACAAGTCCCCATCGTCATGCATGATTTTCAGCTGCGCCAGCAGTCCCACAATGTCGGACGTTTTCGAAAGCTTGCGCTTTGGCCGCGGTGAATGCGCCATTTTCTTACGCAGGCGCTCTATGCAACGCCGCCGCGCCCCTGCGTTGGCCCACGCCAACTGTATGGACGCAATCGAACCGCCGCCGTCGGAAGCGCCCGTGACACAAAAGATATGGTCGCGTGCATGGCACTCGACGCACGCAATAAACTGCGGCGCCACCTTGTACACCTTTTGAAACACGCCGCGCTGAATATACCCCTGGCGGCGCGCGTACGGCTCCATGTCCATGCGAAATTGTCCCGGCAATCTCCGATTCAGCTGCTCCACGCCCTCCGATTTCGACAAAATCAAACTATCGTCCACAACGCCGTCGATTTGGTAACGCTTCGGTGCCAAAAACGTCATTTCGTGTACCAAAAGACGCCCAGCCGTTGAAGAATAGCACGCGTGCAAAGCGGGGGCGCCACCGTCCGCCATCGTGACATACAGCAGAGTTGGTTCGCGCCGGCCTAAATCTAAAAATGTCTTGACGACATCAAGCATAGCGTTTTTGCCGATTGTAAAGTCAATCTGCTCAATGTTGGCCGCCGCTGTACTTCCGCATTGCAGCCGGTGCTGTGCGGAAGCGAGCGCGGTGCACTGGCCCATGTCAAAAAAATCAGGATGTTTAGCAAGCCAAAGTTGAAACGCTTGTCGGTGTGCCGCATTGGACGCTTTGGGACTCGGGCATGAGCGTACCATCGAGGCCATCGTTTGCGTCCACGCCAGCTCCTTTTATATACCACTGGAAAGGGCCGCCGCCATGTTCTCAAAGCTGGTGTGCGGATTACGCTGTGCGTTCGTCAGAGTCCAATGGCCCGTGCGGACATTCCAAGTGAGCCAGCGCTTTGACTGCATGCACTGGGCCACCAAATACCATTCTTCATCAGGGAGGCGGAATATTTGTTCGGGCGCAAACCAGTGCCAATGGCCGTGAGCGCGGTCACACAATGGTTTCCAGTTGGCATACAGACGCAAATCCAGCGGCAATGTTTCCTCGTCGCGCAGCAGAACCATATCCGGCGTGTACCACGACGAGGGGTTGGGGTCTTCTTTCTCCGCCGTAAAGTAGTCTTCAAAGGTGCGCACCATGTCTTGTGCCAAAGGGCGCGGTGGGAGTGGCATTGTATGTCACTATTCCACAGGGGACGTTTTGCCCGAAACTTATGCGTCGCTTTTCACAAGAAATCCGGCATCACCACTGTTTTGCGCTTTCGTCGTCTGCAATAGCAGCAGAGAGCCACGACCAAGCATATTAGCAGCACGCCAACGACGCAAATGAGATGCAAGAGTGTAAACACGAAAAGAGGTAGG
>Ga0206682_10005079_pt1 | contig 10469 bp, 12 predicted proteins | sample M240m12015metaG_FD_155444 | JGI IMG/M metagenome (GOLD analysis project Ga0206682, IMG submission 155444) | Ammonia-oxidizing marine archaeal communities from Monterey Bay, California, United States - M2 40m 12015 | ecosystem: Environmental > Aquatic > Marine > Intertidal zone | place: USA... | reverse complement strand
GCAGCCGTCAACGGACTGAGGGTAAGCACAAGCATCTAACTTGTGCTGCGACGTCAATACAGGTTGTTAATGGACACTAAGAGGATATAATGAATAGCATTAACAAAATCAACCAAAGAGACGCCGTTGCGTAAAAAATCAGGAACAACTTTATGGTAGTTGAGAGAGATCATCACGGCTTCGATGCGCCAGCACCGTTGGGCCACCCCGGTCGAGCAGGTCTGCCCGAAGGACATGCAACCGGCCCAGAAATTGGCCAACGGCTACCAGACTTCACTCTGCCAAACGCAAGCGGTACGCAGGTGGACTACCACAACGACCGAGCGGGTCGAAAATCTGTAGTGGTTTTCTACCGATCAGCGGTTTGGTGACCCCCTTGTTGGACGCAGCTCGGCGAGCTTCGCGACGCACTAGGTAAATTTACCGAACACGACATCTGTCTGTACGCCATATCCTATGACGATCAGGAAACACTGATCGAATTCGGCGAAAAACAAGCCATCTCCTATCCATTACTGTCTGATATTGACTCCGAGGTCATCAAACAATTTGGCATACTCAATGAGCAGGTCACAAGAAACGACGCACTGCTGTATGGCATTCCGTATCCGGGCGTATATGTCACAGATGAAGAGGGCGTGGTGGTTGCCAAGTTCTTTCACGACTCATACAAAAAGCGCGACAGCCCTGAACTCTATATCGACGCCGCACTAGGCCAACTCACCCTAGATGAAAACGCCCCGCAAGCAACGGGTGGCGACCAAGACATTAACCTCACCGTGGCCGTACATGGCGGCAAGGGCACCGTAAGACAGGGCGTGGTACGGCATTTAGTGGTGCGTTTCGAACTGCCAGATGGGTTACATATTTATGGCCCGCCGGTACCGGACGGCATGATTGCGACTACTGTCACAATAGAAGGACCAGAGGGATTCATGGTGATGGCGCCTGAGTTGCCTGCAACAGAAAAGTTAACGCTGCCTGGCATTGCGGAGTTAAACGTCTGGCATGGCACGGTTGATCTCATCTATCCATTTTATGCAACGGGCGAATTAGCCAGCGAGTGTCGGCCCCTTGATGTGCTCAGCATTGATATCAAGGTATTAGTGCGCTACCAAGCCTGCACAGACCAAGAGTGCCTGCTGCCTAGAACAGAAACCCTCACACTGTCACTAGACCTAGATGTGATAGATATTCCTGCCATTGATATGCACAAAGGCCACGGCCAACGCGAAGCCAACTACGATGGCACTTCAGCGCTTAAGCGATTGCTGATCAGAAAAGTCAAACAGAACCCTCTAGGTGTACCGGTATTTTTGGCTAAAACCCTGTGGCTGCAAATGGGCGCACTGCTGAGAAAATTATTGCGATGACACCGCGGTATCGAACAGGTGTTTGCGCCGATTCGTCGGCGCACTTGCCTCTTGCATAGGCGGCTGGCATGGGATGCTTGAATGGGAGCCTTGCATAGGATGCCTGCTGACTATATAAACTGAGTCAGCGATGAAAGGTGCTGAGCAAAGCGCTCAGATATAAAAGTAGAAGAAAGGTCTAATGCCCTTCACACCCGCTCCAGCAAAAGCAAAGCAAAGAAAAGAAAAGAAAAGAAAAGAAAAGAAAAGAAAAGAAAAACTCAGCAGGTTTAAATATGGCAAAATTTTTCAAGATAGTGTTTTCACCCATTGTGTTCGGTCTACTCTTTTGGGCACCACTCATCGCCCAATCTATGACTGCTGCAGGGCTGCAAATATTTGCTTTGCCTAACCTAATTGTTGGCTTATTTATCGGCGGTGGCTTGGGATTGATGGCACATTACAGAGGGAGCTGGATATGGATCAAGTAACCCAAGCGGTAAACTGGGACGAGGTGAGCGCAGAGCAACTGGACGCTATGGAGCGGAAAATAGCCGCCAAGTACATTAAGAAATTCCCCCTTGGAATTATTATTTGGGGCTTTGCAAATACCCTGATTTGGCTGGCGCTGTGGCCGCTGGTGATCTTGGACCTTCTGCCCATTTGGGCGGCTTTCCCCATTGCCGTAGTCAACGTATGCGCAGCTTACCTGCCCTCGCACGATGCTCAGCACAGCATAATTGCCCGTGAAGGCCACAAGCTACGCTGGCTTAACGAACTATTAGGCCACGTGTCTTTAATCCCCTTTGCCCAATCCTTTAGATATCTGCGCTTCACCCATTTTGAGCACCACGCGCACACCAACAATCCTGACTTAGACCCAGACTTTGATGTTCACGCAGAAAATAGAAAGGTGTATTTCAGAAATGCCCTAATGCGCAAGCAGCCCATTAATGCCACACGTAAAGACCTCTATAGCGCCGCCTTAGAGCGAGTGGGAAAAAGCACCGTGGCAGTGGATGCCATAGCGATACGCACCGTCTATACACTAGTGTTATTTGTTGCTGCGTGCAGTGGTTACGCCATAGAGGCCGCGCTGCTGTGGTGGCTGCCACTGCATATTGCGGACATTTATATCCCCTATTATTTGAGCTGGAAGCCTCATCATCCGGGCACAGATCAGGGCCGCTACCAAGACACTGAGGCATTTAAGAGCACCTTTGGCAACTTAGTGTCGTCTGGTATGCAATATCATGTAGTACACCACCTCTACCCACGCATACCGTTGATGCATACACCCGCAGCATTCAGAGAAATGCGGCCTATATTGCTGCGCCGTGGCTGCGATTTGCGTGGCATGTAGGGTTTTGGGGAAGGTTGGTGCGAGCAACAGCAAGGCGCGTTTCAACAAGCTAGGTTGTTCCCAACGCTACTTGATCAAGATCACTGACCACTTCAAACAGTGAATCGCCGCGCTCCTTGTATTTAGTTTCAAAGGCAGTGATTGGCTTTTCATCGGACAGCTGCCGACCACTGGCTTGAAAACCCGCGGCATTCAAGGCCAACACAAATTCTTCGGCGTACACAGACCAATTGGTGCGCACGGTCAGCAGACCGCCCAGGTTGATCAAAGCCGAAAAAGCCGGCGAGCCATACCAACGCTTACGAAACTGCGACGCCTTAGGATATGGGTTGGGATACAGTAGGAAGTGTTGAGCCGGCTGCCAACCAGCCTCTGCCGCCAACCGCCAAAAGTCATTCACGTCTGCACGCAGAATTGAATAATTTTCATTACTGCTCGCGCGGTGGCGTGCGAGTCGATGTTCCGACTTATCAATACCCAACACCAGAGCATCTGGGAACGCTAATGCCAAGTTACGTGTGCTATCACCGGTGCCACAGCAAGAGTCTATGATCAAAGGCGCAGTGGAATCGTCCACACGGCGGTGAACGCAATCAAAAGCGGCGCGAGAATGCTCCGCAACCGGACGCAGCCACTCAGAGCTCAGGTGAGTGGCAATGATCTCTGCAAGATCCTGACGCGGCTGTTGTTGAGGTGGCTTGCGGTGGTTCACATTAAGCGGCTGTGGCGAAAACCTTATCATACTGGGATTCACGAGCACTGACATCAGGGCGCAGAGATAAGATCACACTTTGGTACCTACTGTTGATAGGTCAAAGCCTGCGCCCTATCGATAGTCAGGGCAGAAGCTGTGGTTTGACGATTTTTTTAGTACCTTGTACGGTGGTTGATAATTGCCCGCAGAACCTTAAACGACTGCCTTAAGCCGCTGGCACTTTATACAGAAGTGTTCAAATCCAAAAATAAGCATGCGACGGACTAAACGTCCTTTGGAGTAACAAAATGCAAATGATCCCACTGTGCCGAATGGTTGAACACTGGTCCGCTATTCAAAAGGACAGGGTCGCTATTTACCACGACGGCGAAACCATCACCTGGGGCGAATTAGACCGTCAGACCAATAGACTGGCTAGGGCCTATGAAGCACTAGGCGTTGGTCAAGACGATTTTGTGACCATTGCGTTGCCCAATGGCATTGAGTTTTTTAAGTCCACTATTGCGACTTGGAAAGTAGGCGCAACCCCCCAACCAGTGTCTGCCAAACTGCCTAAATTTGAACGCGATCAGATTGTAGATGTAGGCAACCCAAAACTGATTACCGGCGTGCCCGATGGCTCCCACGAGGGTTATCAAACACTGCCTACCGGATATGAGCCTGACCCCGCGCTTTCCGACGCCCAGCTACCAGAAAAAGTTGCCAGCTCGTTTAAAGCCATGACATCTGGCGGCAGCACCGGCAGACCCAAACTTATTGTTACCACTGCGCCTGCCGTTTGGGACATAGATTCAGACCGGCTACACACCCAAATACAAGGTTCTATGCTGATACCGGGACCGCTTTATCATAACGGCCCCTTTGTATGGGCAATGAGCGCATTCTTCCGAGGCTGCCAAATCACCATAACCACAAGGTTTGATGCCGAAGAAACCTTAGCCTTAATAGAGCAGCAGAAGATAGATATTGTGTACATGGTACCCACCATGATGCAGCGTATTTGGAATTTACCTGAGGAAGTCAGAACTCGTTATGACCTGTCTAGCTTAAAAGTGCTTTGGCACTTGGCAGCACCCTGCCCCGCATGGCTCAAAGAAGCATTCATTGGCTGGTTGGGTGCAGAGGTCATTTGGGAACTTTATGGCGGCACTGAAGCCCAAGGCGGTACTGTGATCAGTGGCCCTGAGTGGGTCACACATCGAGGATCCGTTGGTAGACCCAATGAAACCTGTGAAATTATTGTGGTGAATGAAGCGGGAGAGCGACTGCCGCCCAACGAAATAGGCGAGGTATTTTTACGCCCACTCACGGGGCAAGGTTCCACCTATCGTTATATTGGCGCAGAAGCAAAAGCCATAGACGGCGGCTTTGAAAGCATCGGCGACATGGGTTACTTCGACGAAGACGGCTATTTATATCTCGCGGATCGGCAGACCGATATGATTTTGTCAGGCGGGGCAAACATTTACCCAGCTGAAGTTGAAGCAGCCATCGACAGCTTCCCCGGCGTGCGCTCATCGGCCGCAATAGGCTTGCCTCACGAAGATTTAGGCAACTATGTGCACGCGATAGTCGATGCACCTAACGGCATTGTGGAGACAGACTTACTAAACCACTTGGCTGAAAGGTTAGTGCGTTACAAAATCCCTAGAACCATTGAGTTTTCTAATGAACCCATGCGCGATGACGCGGGCAAAGTCAGAAGGAAATCACTGCGGCAGGATCGGTTAGACAAGACAAGCTAGATCAATCCTGCGAAAAATTGTGCATTGATGTTGGCTGGTAAACAGATAGACAGATGGGCTGATGGGCTGATGGGCTGATGGATTGATAAAAAAACTAACCAAAATACAGGCTCGACACATAACAAAAAACAAATCGGAGGGAGCAGTATGAGAATTGGAATTGCAATGATGAGCCACGAGACCAACACGTTCTCGCCGGTGATCACAGACCTTGACCGCTTTTCAGGCGGGCACGGCAAACCGCTTGAAGGCGAAACAGCACTGAACACGTATCGCGGCACTGCATCCTGTTTGGGCGGTTATATTGAGGTAGCCGAGCGACAAGACGTTGTAATTGAAATGGGCATTGCAGCGGCGGCAGCACCCAGTGGCCCGGTAGAAAACGATGCCTACGCGTATATGTGCGACTCAATTGTCGCTTTGTCCCAGCGCGTAGATGCATTGTTGCTGGACCTGCATGGTGCAATGACTACCCAGACCTTCGACGACGGAGAAGGAGAGTTACTGCACCGCATTCGCTCAGCCAACCCCAATTTACCCATAGCCATATCGCTGGATATGCATGCAAACATTACCGAACTTATGGTCAGCAATTGTGACGTACTTGCCGGTTACCATACTTACCCACATATCGACATGGACAGTACGGCTGTACGCGCAGCTGAGGCATTTTTTGCCATGCTCAACGGCACGGCGAAACCGGTACTGCGCTGGGGCAATGCACCCATGCTGCCCCACGTTATGCGCCAAGGCACGGACGATCAACCTAACGCAGGCTTACAGGCGCGCGCTATTGAATTAGAAAAACACGATTGTTTGGGCGTAAGTGTCTTTACCGGTTTCCCCCATGCAGACATCTATGACGCTGGCTTTAGTGTGGTTGTTATGACCGACGACAAGCCAGAGGCCGCACAAGGTTATACCAATGAACTGCTTAATCGGGCTTGGCAGGCTAGAGAAGAATTTGTCTACCAGATTGAACCATTGGACAGGTCCATGCAAAAAGCCGCAGAAGCTGCAGCGAACCCTGGCGAAGGTCCTGTAATAGTGCTCGATCACTATGACAACACCGCTTCTGGCGGCACCATGGACACCACCGAGGTACTCAGCGCCGTGTTAGACGCTGGCCTAGAGCGCGTAGCCGTATTTGGTTTTTACGACCCAGAAGTGGTTGAGCAAATGGCCGCAGCCGGTGTAGGTGCAATGGTTACCGTGGCACTGGGCGGCAAACTACCCATGCCCGCGTTGGTGGAACAAAGTAAGCCAATAACGCTTACTGGAGAGGTCAAACTCATATCAAACGGTAAGTTTCAGGCACAAGTAGCCATGGCCCGCGGCCTTACAATGAACATGGGCAAATCTGCGGTGCTATCAGTAGGCTCTGTGGACATCGCAATTATATCTCGACATATAGAACCCTATGACCCTGAATGTTTCAGAAGCCTTGGCATGGAACCCACTGCCTATCAATATGTGATGCTAAAAAGCCGTATCCACTACCGCGTGGGCTTCCGCGAAATGGCCAAAGAGGTCGTTGAATGCGCAGGCTGCGGGGTGTGCACCTCAGATTACAACCAGATTACTTTCAACAAAGTTCGACGACCGGTCTATCCGCTGGATCAAGGTGGCGAAGGCGCCAACGAGAACTGGCTAATACCAAAGGCAGAGTGATATTAATCCGCTAACGACCAGCCTGGCTCAACAGGCTGGACCAAGCGAAACCTTGCTGGTGGTGTGCTCACTTTGCTAAACAATTATAATAAAGATCAGTAATGAAAAACTTACTTTTACTGGCTTTCGCACTGACATTTTTCTATGTTGGTGAATGCCGGTCACCATGCGGAAGGTGAATCCATGGACCACGCAGACCCCAAAACTGTAGTCACCGCAGCATACGCAGCTTTTGGTTCGGGAGACATTGACGCTTGGACCGCCCTGCATGCAGATGACTTCAAACTCACAATATTCGGTCAGCTACCACAATCTGGCGTATTTATTGGCCCCGAAGCGGTCATTGAAAATGTCTTCGAGAAGATCGCAATCCACTGGCCTACATTCAAAATCACGCCAATCAGCATGACTGTGGTGGGCAGCACTGTTTATGCTCATGGACAATTAACCGCAGAGGGATTGGACAGCCAAACCATGCAAATGTGGGCTGTGGAAGGCGGCAAAGTAACCGCATTCACAGCATTTGACGACACCGATTCAATGCGCCAAGCAATGGTTGCTCAGTAATCATTTTGCTCGCAAACCTGATAGTACTCACTAGGGCATAAGCCCTAGCAACACATCGGTCCCACTTGATTTTTCATTTTCTGGCCGCTGCTCAAGCAAGGACCTTGCTCCATTCACCTCCTTCATCGATCAATCACCCTACTTTTGCCGACCTAACAAAACCGCACCTACCAGTGACTGCCTCAGGCGACACCCTCGAATCCCACGGCAATTTAGCGTAACGTCCTGTTAACCAACACCCACTGCTATTTTCAGGACACCAGAACAGATGAGCACAGTGCCCGTAGAATTTGACCCAGCCCATGTAGCGACAAAAGCCAATGCCGGCCTACCAATGTACCAAGAGGAGCTGGCGTCAAAAGACCCAATGAACTCGGTGCTTGATGCAAACCCTGAAATTTACTTCGTGCCGCCCAAGCGCTCCAGTGAATGGGGTCAATGGGATTTCAAGCCGGGTTCGTACTACGACACCACCACTGCTGCGAAACACCCCTACTGGAAAGACAAAGACCTACCCATTCCAACAAAAGATATTCAGCGGCTACGTGCGGACATGTTGAACTGGGGCTACTGCAAAATTGAGAACGCACTGTCCGCAGAACAAGTTGCCGCACTCCACCAACGGATTCTGGAGCAAGCCGAGGGCGAACGCCTTGCTGGCATTGCGCAGAAAACGCCAAGCGGGCAAAACATAAACTGCTGCGTGAACAAAGGGCGATGCTTCGAAGCGTTACTTGAGCAACACCCAGGCATGGTGCAAGGCGGCCCACTCGTTGAACAAATTGTTACGGAAGCCTTAGGTGCGAACTGGATTAGCAATTCGCTGATTGCATCTATCGCACTAAAAGGTGGCGTGCCACAGGCATTACACCAAGATCAAGATATAGCACTGGACGCCAGAAGCCCGCTGACCATCAACGTAATGTCTTTGATCACAGACGTCGATGAAGTCAATGGCGGCACATTGATCATTCCCGGCAGCCATCGCACACTGGCGGACGCCGTGCGCACGCAAGAACCAGTGGGCAAACTACCACCGGCTATCAATCTAGATGCTCCCGCAGGCACAGTGGTCATTACAGACGGACGCCTACTGCACAGCACAGGCATAAATCACACGGATACACCTCGCGTAGTGATGCTGAACGGCATGCAACACCCGGTCATCAGGCAGCAAGAAAACTGGATGCTGTCTGTTAGCCCAGAAGTACTCAAACGCGCAAGCCCAAAGCTGCTACAGCGCATGGGGTATCAGGCAACCAACGCGGCGCAAACCAATGAAGGCCATGGCTTTGGTGCAAGCGGTATGGTTGATGAGCTTTTTGGTGCCACTGTTGATTTTCGCTTCGCGGCAGATCGTGGTGACTACCTCCGAGTTGGCGAGCTAGGCCCAAACTCCAGCGCAGAAACGCTCAATGCCCCTTATACTTTGCGTGAGGTTGTCACCAAGGCCCGGGCAGGTGGACAAAGCGCGCCCGTGGGCATCAGTGGCAATAAGCGCAACCCCTAGGGTGCAGAAAACGACAACAAAAGCCCCAACACATTTACGCGGGTTATGCGCAGACACAAAAAAGCCCACCGAAATGGGCTAGGGCGGGATACTACTCAAGACCCGGTCAGGCGGCCAAATAACTCATCAAATGGGACAATTACAAGGGCCGCAACAAACAACACCCAAAACCAACTAGATCTAAGCGTCATAAACCGTTTCTCTGGGTCTACGCCGTTATTTTTCCTCACTGCTAAGAGGAACATATAAAAGTAGATTAGGGCAGGAACCCATGAGTACAAGGAGGAAAATTCTGGCGCAGCGCCAACTTGTAAAACTTGAGCCGCCGCGATTAAGCCGCTGTATAGCGCCAGAAAAATAACAACGGTAAGCGTGTTTGCCTGTTTATCTGTCATGATTTAAGTCCCAAATTTATCGAAAATCATTGCGCCCAGAGGGAAAATTACTACATTGCTGTGCTAAAAGAACCGCAGTACCCCCGCAAACAGCAGCCCCCAACCCAGTTCCCGCGCATGCAGCCCCTAAATAATATGGTGCCGCGCCGATTCCTGCTCCTGCTGCAACTGCACAAACTTCTTGCGTCTTTTTAGCTGTCCCTGCCCACTCGTCCCGAAGATTTATAGGAACCGAATCAGCAAAAGATAGATCCATATTTGGGCGCCCCATGTCTTTGACAATTTTCATGAGTGAATAATATGTGGGCATTCGAATTGAGCGCTGCTCGTCTTCAGAAATATCTTTTAGGGCAAAGTGTCTTTGTGCGTGATCGTAGATAGGACCAGGCTTGTTGGACACCAGCGACGAATAAATAGCCAACCCTACGGCCCTTGATGCATCGGTATCGGCGAGCCTATCAGCCGCCACGTCAGCGGCTAACGGGTCTTTGCCAAATTCAGCCTTTTCTTCTAACGACTCAATATCATGCTCGTAATAAGGGTGAGCCGCGTATTTCTTTTTTGAGGTGCATTTCTTTTTGTAAACCAAACCCTCACCCACCTTTTCAGTGACCTAAGCATCCTCACAGGTGGTTTCTTCTGGGTTATATAGCAACACATTGAACTGGCGGTACTCTTCTGCGGCCTCTGGGCTTATACCTTCCTCGTCAAAGTACTCATAGGCACCAGCAATGTTGGCAAATTCTGGTTGGGGGTAACCTCCACCTCATCTAATAGCAGGCTATCAATAGGCTGGATATTAACCAGAAGGGTTACACCTTCCTCTACATCCGGGTTACTTATAGCCACATCATCTTTGACGGTCCCTATATCCCAAAGTCGCGCTGGCGAGTCTTCGTGGTTCAGTGGAAGAACGGCGACAATGCCTAATCCTGCAATTAAAACAATCTGAAAAAATGTCTTCATAAACCCTTCTCCATAAACTTTTCAAGAGAACAAAACTACCAGCCAAATGCTCCCTTCTTTTATGTTTCATATACTGCCAGCAGAGTAGGCGCAGTGTAGCGGCGCAGTATTGCGAGTGTTTTACCGACCAGTTAATTGATACAGAGGTAACGCTTAGGAGTATTGGCTTATAGAAAAGCGGGGCA
>Ga0206682_10005078_pt1 | contig 10469 bp, 12 predicted proteins | sample M240m12015metaG_FD_155444 | JGI IMG/M metagenome (GOLD analysis project Ga0206682, IMG submission 155444) | Ammonia-oxidizing marine archaeal communities from Monterey Bay, California, United States - M2 40m 12015 | ecosystem: Environmental > Aquatic > Marine > Intertidal zone | place: USA... | reverse complement strand
GCATTTGTCAGAAGTACCGTACTGACAAGTGTAAACGTCAACAAAAACAAGTAGCTCGGCAGCGCACGCCCCGCCCCCCGAGACATATAGGATGCTACTAACAATTCTTCAGCCGTTTTGCTCGCAAACGTGGCTCTTCATGCTCTACGACGCCGGCCCCGGGACGAACGTACACCAGAACAATGTTCTCCTGCTTAACAAGCACGATTCCGACAACCGAATTGGTCTGCACATCGCGGGCAATCCACGGTCTACCAAGGTCGAATCGCACAGCACTTTTAGACACCCATACGTGACCGTGTATAGTAGTGGGCACTTGACCACTGTGGCCAAACACATACACAAGTTGATTCATTTTTGGAACAGTTACAATAAAATGCACCGCCAATGCCTTGTTCGCTGGGTGCGGCATATAAGCTACCGTGTGATTTACGAGGCACAAAGTTGATACCATGTCAGCACATTATCGTCCGGCGTTTGTTAGCCTCCTGGCGGTGTACGCCTTGACGCTGTACTTGCTAGTTGTTGTCGACATGGGCGCCGTAAAGCAATACACAGTTCCAATTAACTCTCCATTAAACAATGTGTACGGTACCACTGAGGCTGGCGTGGTCCCAAACCCAAATTTCGGCATTGCAAATGACCAAATCCGGCACAACATTGCACGGCTTGACGGTAAGGATCCAACCGCCACAGACGCTGATTGTGGTTCAAGCTATGTGCCATTGGCCGTAAAGGCAGCGTCCGAAAAGTTTTTCATCAAGCAGACCTCGCAGAACATGTGGTTGTATGATTGCAGAAGCGCTGCTGACTCTGACGCCGATGACGATGATTCCAGCAACAACGAGTATTCGCATTGCCCACGGTTCGAGATCGATCGCAGCGAGCTCCACAAGGGTCGGTTTAAGCAAGACCGGGTTCAGCGGTTGTTACAGTGCCCACCGCAACCCGACGAGGCGCAAGATTGCCCAGCAGATGACAATGGCTACGAGGGGTTGTCAGACATGTCAACAGAGATTGATTTTCAGGACTGTCAAACTCCGCGTACAGACCGCGAATGCACTAAAAAGATTAAGTTTACAGAAGACCAGTACATAACCTCGAGCATTGTCATTGTCTTTTCTTATGTTCTAGGTATGGGACTTTACTCTGCAAAACTACCAGAGGACAGAAAAACTCTTAAAGATACCAACGCTCTGACCTACCTTGGATTTGGTTTGCTTCTGGTTGGACACTTAGTTGCACTTGTATTGGGCAGCGTTTATCTGTCGCACACATCGGCCATTAACGATCTTAACGGCAATTGTATTGGGGAGTACGTTGAAGCAACGCTCGGGGCACAGCTTGAAGCGGACGACGTCTCAAGCTCGCAAATATTTGTGATTATTCAGATTACTGCTACAGCAGTTGGCGCGATTGTGCTTTTTTTTGACCTGAAACAATTCCAGTTTGAAAGCATTAAAGGCTCTATCGCAGACGTTGGAAAGGCGGACGACAATAATTAACAATGAGCCTGCCAAACATGACGTGGCATTTTGTTCGCCTTGAATCCAAGTGCGTTACTGACACGGCCACGCTTTACGCTGAACATTTTAAATGTTTCCTCATTGTTTTCTTCAGCGTTTGCAACGTGTTATGTACCATTCTTAAATCGCAGCATGCGACTAAACCGCAAACCGGCATGTCTCAAGGTGGCCTGGACAATTGCCAAACCCAAAAGCTGAAGTGGTTTTAAACACAGCCTGCACAACCCTGTCTCGCGGGAGCGAATGCGGGTCGCCCCCCCCCCCCGGTGCAACGTCGTTGTCTGTAGACGCGCACCAAAATCCCCCAAACGCCGCCAACGTCTGCTGCGCAGGCGTGTACGTTCGTTCCCGAACCTTAATTTCCTGTTTTGCTCCCATTTTTTCCTTTACGTATTTTGCAGTTGCCTGAATTCCAATAAAATCTGCAAAATCTTCACCAATTGTTTTGTTTGCGTTAACGTAATCTGATCGTATGCACTGCTCGGCCGTTGCGTACCGCGCGGCCTCAGAGTCGCCCATTGCTATTCTTGCACTCGGATCAAACGCATGGCCAAGCTCGTGACTTAGAATAAAAAATAGGGTGCCTACCGTCGCGGAATCAAGGGCACTGATTAAAACCGACATGGAATCAGGCACGTAAATTTCATTTGTGCTTGGTGAATAGTAGGCGTTAATGCTCCAGCTGTTCATTTCCCACCGAGGATGAACTTGCATCGTTTCTCGCATCAAGGTCTCCGTCTGCCACGCGTCATGCATGGCCACTGCTTTTACAAATCGGCATGTGGTGTTTATACACGGAGCAACAAAGAGTTGCGGCGGGGGGGTAGGCAAGTTTTGCGTGGTCCAACCGGAATGCAACTTAACATTTTGGAGACGCGCCCTAACTGTGGCCCCCAATGGTGCAGCCACGCTAACGACGGCGGCACGTGCTTCTTCAAACCAACTTGCAATGCGATCGACTTGATTTCCAGATGTGCGCTGAAGTTCTGCCAAGTACGGAAGGTTAGTGTCAGGGTAGTATTCAGCAGTACGCAAGAAACACCCGAGCGAAGTTGAAAGTTGCGCTGCGCGCCTGTAGCACTGATCGACCGCAGACTTGCGTGCATTCACAATCGCGTTGTCATCGGTTTGAACTGCAGTCCACGCAGCGCAGAGCTCCGCCACGTTTCCAGCAACCAAAAATTGGGGGGCGGCGCACACGGCCCGCGAGGCCCAGTCAGGGCACATTATTAACGTAAACAGTTTAACGAGTTTGCACGGGTCGGTGGCGTCGGATACCCCTGCTGGGTACATGCTGGTTGCAGACGTATCGTTTAGGGCCCACATAACAACGACTCGTTCATGTGCACGCGTGGGGTTAGTACTTGGCATACGGGCTACTCCAATGTTTGAATGTGTTGCCCCTGCGCGCCACAGCTCTCGCAGAGTGGGGGCGTTAGCGTAGATGTCGTCGCACGCTGAGGCATCGTCCGCATCACGGGCAATGCATGCCTCAAAAAACGCAGCCGATTGCCCTGTTTTATCCGCTTCGTACGCTTTGAGTGCCTTGCGCCATTGCGCAGTCGACAAATCGCCAATGCGGGAACCCGACATGTAGTGCGACTTTTCGTACTGACCACAAAAGAATGCCCACGGGTCGGTGCAAATGTCAATTGTGTGATCAAGGCCGGCAATCAACGACGCCGCCGCAACATATTCTGCTTCTCCGATTGTGGCAAAGGTGGCCTCGTATGCCGCGTGACCGGTGGACCCCACAATTGCGGCAACCGTAAACAACGTTACAAAACCACACACCTTAACACCTTTTGGTATCGGCTGGTGCGACGGTTTACTTGGCAATGCAGTACTCTCGTGGTCTCTGCTGTCGTCTTCGTCGCTGCCAACATTAATTAAAGGAACGTGCTTGTCATCAGCAGCATTCATTGCTGTTTTTCTTTTGTGCACAAAGATTGACGTGCTGTATATACACACTGGCAGGCAATTTCGCAATCGCACGACCCAATACTTAAAATACATGGAGTCTTCGCTTCGACGCAGGGGGGGTACTTACAAATTGCGCAGCGACGATTCCGAAGACTACGTTGAGGACGGCAGAACCGACCGCACGCCCACGGTCAATGTCGGTGAACTGGCAAACGACGTAGAGAAAGTTGCAACGGATTCGTTTGCGGTAATTGAAACAATAGCAAGCCAGTCGGTACCGCTTGCTGCACAGTTTGCTCTCCCCTTTGTCATTTTTGTTGGCATTGGATTTATCCTTGTTTTGCTTCGGATTGAGATCATTCAGAGTGCACCGTACATTGCTAGCCACGCACGAAAATTCGCAGTGCTTGCAAACGGTGTAGACAAAATTCTGTCGATTGCTCTTGACTCTGTAAAAGCCGTTGTATTTGCGGTCCGGTTTTTGATGGATGCGGTATTGCCGCACTCTGCAAAACCAGAGACGCCAAACTGGGTTTGGCCCAAAACAAATATTACAGTTGACGATGTCATTGGATTTACAGATGCTGTAACAACGTGCAGCAACATTACAACCAACGACGCTGTTATAATTATCACGCAATACACAGGCAATTCATTTATGTGCCCATTGCTGCGCGCAGCAACACCGCTGCGATGGATCAACACAACAATATTGCCGGCATTTAATTGGGCGGCGTTCAATTACACCCCGGGGGCGCAGGACATTGACACAGGGCTTGGCAACTGCAGAACTCCAGACGACTACCGCGATGCGCTCTGTGCTGGCCTCCAATTAGGGCACATATTGCTTGAAATTATAATTCCGGTCGCTATTGGTACACTTGTATTTGTAACATTGGTAGCACCGATTACAGTACTTACGCTTTCTACTGCAAAGTTGACGTGGACAACGTCCATCGACATACTCCACATTGTAAAAGTGTAACCCGATGTTTGCGGGCGTTGTTTACGGTAAGCCCGTGTTGCTCTACACGCCCCGCAATGTGTCCGACCGCGACATGCTCGTTCACAACGCCGACTTTGTCTCCGATGATTATGGTGGTGCATGCATGCTTGTTTTATGCCTGCTGCTATTTACGTTTGTTTTTATAAAATAAAAATTACGTCGTTGAATTTACCTTTGTTATATTTAGTTGCAAGCAGTACTAAATCCACTATGACGATATTTTTACCGTCAGTGTTCTTCCCAACAGACGCTGTCGTGGACAGCTTTCGTTTATTGTTTGGATCAATTGATGCGTCCAACGAAAGTCGAACCGACGACAGCGTAAAATGTACGTTGACGGTTAATGAAAACCGACAAGTTCGCAAAACCATCGAGCCGCCATTTCCGCAGTGCTCAACCAAGGTTTCAATACACGTTTGTGCAAGCTGCAGGCATGCACGTGCACAACGCGACTTTTCACAGACGCAGTGGCACAAAAAGGTTCGACGCTGCGTGCTGTGCATTGAGTTGGGACCCATTGTGCAGGCACATGTTGCAGGAAAGTGTGCCTACTGCAACAAAATTGTGGCACCGTTAACACGCGAACACATTGTACCAAAAAGTCACGGTGGAACTTTTCGGCCTCGAATATGTTGCGCAAGGTGTAACCAGAAACGTGGTACATCGCTTGATTTCATGCCTTACAAGCTGCTTATCGCGGGATATCCAATATTACAGGCGTATGCACAAAGTCAAATCTTAGTTTTTAAAAACCAGTCCTTGACATCACTGCAACAAACTGGGATTAAAGACATTTTGCATACGTCAAGTAATACAAACGAATCTCGTTTAAAAATAATGCATTTTCCAAACAAGGCAATTTAAAAATTTTGAAAATTTGAAAATTTGAAAATTTGAAAATTTGAAAATTTAAAATTTTGAAAATTTGAAAATTTGAAAAAAAATAAATTCTTCGAAAAAAATTTTTGGGGAGGAATTTAAAAAAAAAAAAATATATGTACTTTTTTTTTATAATTACTTTCATTTACTTCGTCACCATGAATACACAACCCTCTTTACCTGGCACTGTGGATGCTACCTGCAACGACACATTTGTATCGTTCTTGTCTTCAAGCACCCTTCGGCTTGAATCTGTCACCCCAGATGTTGGCACCTTGGCCGCTACCATTGGTGTCGACGACTTTAATGTTGACCACCTTGGTGTGTGCATTGGCTGTGGGTACGAACGTCCAAATGTTCTCATTCCTCAGCTCCTTGAACGTATTGATAACTTTGTGGATATGTTTTCACGGCTTCAAGCGTTTGACGACGGTGTGCCGATTCCAGGGTACATCGCTTCTGGGTCAACCGTCCGTGTTTTTTGGCCAGAAACGGAAGAGATCTGCCGTGCTATGATTGTGACCATCAATGCTACGAATTGCACTGCCCATGTCAAATGGTTAGAAACGAACCCAGAACTCGAAACTGTTGACCTTTGCATTGCCTGGATTATTCCACTCGAATAATATCTTAAGAGTGTCGATCTGTGTATTTGTGCGTACTGCTTTAATTTATTTTTAATGTATGCAATAAAGTGTACGTCAACCCTGTTTAATTTAAACCCTTGTTCGCAATAGTGACTAGTTGTAAAGCGTACGCCGCGATAATGACATCTGGGGGGGCGTCCTCTGCTACATGCGCAACCTGCACGTGCCGGAGGGGGGCCTTCCCAAGATTAAGAACGCCAGAAGCAGCCTCTAAATGCGCTGCTGCCACAACAAGAGTCGTACCTGTAATCAATCCTGGACGATCAAAGTGCTTTGAATGAACGCCAGCGTACACAACAACAACTCCGCAATCTTGCGCTTGTTGCATTGCAACAGCATCTGGACCAGTCGCAATTCGTTGCAGGGTTTCGGGTATTGCAAGGGCCGCAAGTGCCCTGTTGTCGGAGCCCGTTGGTAACCACGCCACAGGCGCCAGCACCGACGTAATTGGTTCGTCCGGAATAGAAGGGTCAAATGGTTGGATAGCATCCCCCGACGTGCGCCCCCGCACAAAAATACCGTTTGCTTGCCGACCAAACATGGGTGGCAGCGGTGTTGCGGTAAAATCAACGTTTAGCATCCGAAGAGCTTGATGTTGCTTGCCCGTCTGCTGGTCACGCATTGTACAATTGTGAAACGCGTACGGCGTTCGCTTCATAACTTCTTGCACAAACCCAGGGTGTACCATGTTAACATCACGCTGATCCACCATGCCACCCCGTGCACCCCGCAGTAAATCGACGTACGGCATGAACGTTGACGGAGTCGACGGCAACAACACATTTTCGATCGCCTTCAGCGACACAAGCGACGGCAGCACAGCCGCAACTGCGCAAACTGCAGCGACTGCACCGATATCACACTCAAACGTGTTTGCTTGCGTCATTGTCAAGTTTGCAGCCACCGCCTCGACGCACACATGGTTCCGCAGCCGTACTGCAACCCCGGAAAACTGTGGGGCCGAACCCGACGCCATTGCTAAGCTTGCATCGTCCAGTTCGAACCGTTGCAAATTCCCGGGCATTGCGTTGTGAAGAACCCGAACATTAATACCCCTTAGTTTTAATGCTTGCACGTTCACCAGGTTGGCCATCCACGTTACGTACCGGCTCGGCATGCTGTGCATCCGCACATACCGAGCGGCTTCAGACCCTAGCTGTATTGCCAGCGTTTCAATATTGGAATGCACAACTGCTGACGAAAGCGAAAAAACATCAAACAGGAGTTCTTGCCGTTTTTCTGCAACAAACTCGAACGTTCTCACCGACAACGGCAACTCACGAAGCTGGCCCACCGCGATTCCGCCCTGCGAGGCGCAGCATCGATACACTATTAGCACTTTGAGGTGGGGCATGTGAAACGTCATCGTACTAAACGCTGTCCAGCTCAACCCAAACAGGTTGGCCATAGTTAAGGTGGTCACCGCCCGCATCGACAGCACATCCGGCAAAGAGGCAATCCACCGCATGCTTAGCAATGACTTTCCACCCCCTGTACCTTCTACGTCTACACGCGTTGCCACAATCACCGGTCGTGCCCTTGAATCTGCCGGAACAGTATCCGCCTGAACTGAAAACAGGTTTCGTAAAACCAGGTGGTCACATTCAATCACCGGCTCCTCTGCGGCCAAATCAGCCGGCGTTTGTCCGCACCGCTTTAATTGCGTGTAGTGTCCAGACACAAGCGTTACCTTCTTAGATCGCAACACCCCGCCGCTGGCGTGCGCCTCGACATAAAACACATCGTCTGCTTTCAGTTTAACATCATCAAAGAACAGTGCGCTGTTGGTCGGTTGCGGGACCCGAATTGCACTGTTAGCAAAGTCTATACGACGGATCCCCGGACACGCGTGGAACATCGCCTGAACCATGTCGTGCGAACCCGATCCAAAAGGCCCAGCAAGCCGCTTCAAGTTACCGTAAACAGGCGTTGTTGGTCCAGTGCCTTCGGTCGGCGCGATGGCCATGCATGTCTGCAACTCGTGCGAGCCTTGTTGCCAAATGCTACTCACACCAGTTGGAATTCGGTTCACAACCGTAATGGCCGAGGGGACGCCCGCAGTTACTCTGAATGAAGTTGTGCAAAGCTGCACCCCCACCCGGAACCCCCTTTGAATTAATGCAGCAGCTAACTTTAACCAGAAAGCCTCTGTCAACAACGGAGTCCATTCGGACCGCCGCGCACGAGCGCCCTGTGATTTGCTGGCAGCAATTTTCCCCTGTATTCGTATTTTGAGCTCGAGCGGACACCGCTGGCCGTCGCCTTGCCAAAACTGACAAAACTGTGCAACGATGGTCTGAACGCGAACAGCCCCTGTAAACACACCTCGAAGCAATGTTGGGACACTTATTGACCGTGCAGTAAAGAGACTGTCGGGCGAAAAATGCACGTGCAGGTAACGAAAATGGCGACAGGCAACCCTGAGCGACATGACAGCTTTCAACCGGTCGACCTTGTCGGGCAATGACAGCACAAACAGCACAACAAGTTCGTAGTTCCGCGGAAATGCAACGAGGGCGGGCATGATACGTTGTTTTATGGCGGAAAAACGTGCGATTGTTTTAACTGCTGCTTGCTACATCGATATAATGTGTTTCACAAACACTGTGATTAGGCAACGTGAAGAATAGAAAAAAAAATAAATCGGCATTAACAGTACTATGAACGCTGAAGCCCCAGCGTCCCCCCCGCTGACCGCGGACGAGACAAAAAAGCTTGTGCGCGCCGGCATCAAGGCCCGGCAAAGGAATAATGGCACGAAAGCTGTCCGGATGTTTTCGCAGGCGGCGGCGCGTGGCGGCTGCGGGATAGCCATGCTGAATTTGGCTGTCATGTACAGCAAGGGTGAGGGGGCGCCCAACAACGAGCCGGACCATGTGGCTGCATTTGTGTTCGCGCAGTCGGCGGTCGGCAGGTTGCAGAAAACCGGTCCCCCGCGTGCGTGCGAGCGTGCGGTTCAGGCGTTGGACCACCTTGAAGCGACGGAGATGATACCGCACCCCCAAGTGGGCACCAGCGTGGAGTTGACGCTTGTGGACAACGCCGCGTACCAGGGTGCACGCGGCACGGTGACAAAGGTGATTTTTGGGGGCGGGGGGCCAGCACGGGCGGCAGTGCGTATGGAGAAGACGGGCAAGGTGGTGTCTGTGGCACTTAAAAAGGTGCGGGTCTACGCCGCTGCCGCCGCCGCCACCGCCGCCACGCACGAGTAGACTAGGGTGGGTTCACGCGGTGCGCGCTTCAAATGTTGTCCAAGTAATTGTTAACTTTGCACTGTTTGTATTTAATACGCATGAACCCATTAAAAACATACCAGAAGTGCCGCCACGGCCCCAAAACACTGTATGCAGTGAAAACATATTATTTCTTAAAACAGACTTAGAGGAGATGAACGTGTTTACATGCGACCACATTCCGCGGGACCCCCGCAATCCGCTGCTGTCAACTCTCTCCGGCACGCCCAAGTTTCAAATTGCAGAATGCACTTATGGTCGCGGGCTTGTTGCCGTTGAGGATATTCCAGCGCACGAAGTGATCGCGGTGTACCCGATGGATTACATTATTGGCACAACCACATTTTACTATGCATGGACTCGCTACAATCAGCGAATGTCGGATGGGTACGCAATAGAGTTTCAATCCCCTTACTTTGAAGCTACTGTACGCGGCATGCCGTCTACCGCACCGCACGCCGCCTTTGCACATGCTCATTTACTCAACGACGTTAAACAAACCGAGGGTGTTCCAACCCGACGTGAGTATGAACAAGACACCAAAACACATGCCAACGTCGCTTTTGTGGACTGCAACGACATGATAGTCGCCGAGACACTGCGGCCCGTCTCAAAGGGCGAAGAATTTCTTGTTGCGTACGGCTATACATATTGGGCGCCGCCCATTGAAGAAATAGCACTTCGTGCGATTGCCGAGGCCGTGTACACGGTTGTGTGCATTGAATTGGAAAAACGAGAAAACGGGTCGTCGGGATCACATTTGCCTGGAGCCCCTAGAATGTAAAACCATTGGAAGCGCGACCAGGTGATCCATGTCATCGCTATAAGCCGTTGATTGCGCACGTACAAAATGGACAACGTGTATTGCAATGGTGGATTGTGCCAAACGTGACAGCGATGCAATCACGCGGATTGCCTCTGCGTTTGAAATACTTGATGCGAAATGCAATCAACCGTGCACGGGTGGTGGGGTGCCACCGTGGGCGTGTGTTGTGTTGATGGACCGATCGATGACGATTGCAGGAACCAATGCACCATGGTCCGCCAAAGCAACAAAGCTCGAGTTGTTAGTCAGAATTGCCGACCGGTTGACTTCGCCGACGGGGTGCGTGCACGTTGCAGGCAGTGATGCGACAATGGGGCTACTTACTGATGCAGAAGGAGTCGATCGTTTGTTGGCGTGTCATGAGGTTGATTACCTAATGCAGTCTTGAGCGAGCCCGTACAATGCGGCGTGCATCACCTGCGTTTGGAC
>Ga0206682_10005075_pt1 | contig 10474 bp, 10 predicted proteins | sample M240m12015metaG_FD_155444 | JGI IMG/M metagenome (GOLD analysis project Ga0206682, IMG submission 155444) | Ammonia-oxidizing marine archaeal communities from Monterey Bay, California, United States - M2 40m 12015 | ecosystem: Environmental > Aquatic > Marine > Intertidal zone | place: USA... | reverse complement strand
CCTTCGCCACGTTATCTGCGTCAACACGGACAACGATTCTGCTCGCATCAACCGAGTCGATCGTTCCTGCACGGCGCGCCACCTCACAAACCCCGGAGTCACCAGCAACGTAGCGCTCCATGCCCGTACCTACCAGCGGCTTATCAGCCACCAGCGTTGGTACTGCTTGACGCTGCATGTTTGATCCCATGAGGGCTCGGTTAGCATCGTCGTGCTCGAGGAAGGGAATCAGCGCGGCAGCAATAGACACAACCTGCTTAGCCGATACGTCCATGAAATCCACTTCGGCAGCGGGCTTGATCGTAAACTCGTTCATGTGTCGAACGTTAATAAGATCATCTACGAACCGATTTTTCTCGTCCATTTGCGCTGAAGCCTGCGCAATAACGTGCTCAGCCTCGTTAATCGCCGAGAGGTACTCAATGTCATCAGTGACGACACCATTGACGACCTTTCGATAAGGGGCTTCTAAAAATCCGTATTCATTGGTGCGTGCATAAGTCGCCAAAGAGTTAATCAGGCCAATATTTGGACCTTCTGGCGTCTCAATAGGACAGACACGACCGTAGTGCGTGGGGTGAACGTCACGTACCTCAAAACCGGCACGCTCTCGTGTCAAACCACCTGGGCCCAAGGCCGAAACACGGCGCTTGTGCGTCACTTCTGACAACGGATTGTTTTGATCCATGAACTGCGAAAGCTGGCTGGAACCGAAGAATTCTTTGACCGCTGCCGATACAGGCTTGGCATTGATCAGATCCTGAGGCATCAGGCCTTCGCTCTCCGCCATAGACAAGCGCTCTTTAACAGCACGCTCTACTCGGACAAGACCAACGCGGAACTGGTTCTCTGCCATCTCACCGACCGAACGAATACGACGGTTACCCAAATGGTCGATGTCATCAACAACACCTTTACCGTTACGAATTCCCACCAACGCTTTGAGGACATCAACAATGTCTTCACGATCTAATGTACCAATCCCTTCAGACGAATCTCGTCCAAGGCGACGGTTAAACTTCATGCGTCCAACACCCGAGAGATCGTAACGGTCGGCAGAGAAGAATAGATTTTGGAACAGATTCTCCGCTGATTCTTTCGTTGGTGGCTCGCCAGGACGCATCATGCGATAAATTTCTACCAGCGCCTCTAGGGCGTTGCGAGAAGCATCCCCAGCCAAAGTGTCTGAGATAAATGGACCGCAATCGATTTCGTTGGTGTACAACGTCTCAATCGTGTCAATTTCTTTTTCGCGCAATATCGCGAGCAATTCCTCGGTAATTTCTACGTTGCACTCGACCAGCACTTCGCCCGTAGAGGTATCGACAACGTTTTTAGCAAGGCGTCGACCCAAGAGGTACTCGTCGGGCGCTGCAAGGAAATCAATGCCCGCTTCATCAAGCTGCCTGATGTGACGAGCCGTAATTCGACGGCCGCGCTCAACGAGTAACTTGTCGTCAATCGCAATATCGAAGGCTGCCATTTCACCCTGCAGACGCTTAGGAACCAACGTCATGGTGTTTGAGTTTTCCTCGCCCAGCTGAAATGACGTCGTCTCGTAAAACATCGCCAAAATTTCTTCGCTGTCGTAGCCGAGTGCGCGTAATAGCACGGTAGCCGGCAACTTGCGGCGTCGATCGATACGAGCGAAAACTTGATCCTTGGGATCGAATTCAAAATCTAGCCATGAACCACGGTAAGGAATGACTCTCGCGGAATAGAGCAGTTTCCCTGACGAGTGGGTCTTACCTTTATCGTGATCAAAGAAGACACCCGGAGAGCGATGCAGCTGCGAAACAATAACGCGCTCAGTACCGTTTATCACAAAGGTGCCGTTTTCTGTCATGAGCGGTATCTCGCCCATGTAAACGTCTTGCTCTTTAATGTCTTTTATCGATTTGGAGGAAGACTCCTTATCGTAAATAATCAGTCGCACTTTCACCCGCAGTGCACAGGCGTAGGTGGTGCCACGCAAGACGCATTCATCAACGTCAAATACGGGCTTACCCAATTTGTAACCGACGTACTCTAGGGCAGCATTGCCACTATAGCTGGCGATCGGGAACACCGACTTAAAGGCCGCATGCAGGCCATGTTCGCCACGCGCGTCGTCCTCAACCCCATCTTGGGTAAACTTTCGATAGGAATCCAACTGGATAGCCAGCAGGTAGGGTATATCCATTACCTTTGCTAGCGACCCGAAATCTTTACGGATGCGTTTCTTCTCAGTGTATGAGTAAGCCATCAAAACTCCCCAGCGATGTACTGTCGAATCATTCCAACCGGTAACCGGTTATGAAAACCAAGAATGGGTCGAAGTGCACAGCGCACCCCGACCCAGTAAGCTCGACTCAGCGAGCTGCTATGGTCTTACTTAAGCTCAGCGGCACCGCCGGCTTCTTCAAGCTGCTTCTTAATGTCTTCAGCTTCGTCCTTGCTAGCGCCTTCTTTAACGGGGCCAGGGGCGCCGTCAACGACTGCTTTAGCTTCCTTCAGGCCAAGACCTGTGACAGCGCGAACAACTTTGATCACGTTGACTTTCTTCTCACCAGCTGACGTCAAGATCACGTCAAATTCGGTTTGCTCAGCTTCAGCTGCTGCGCCATCTGCGCCGCCTGCTGCTGCAGGTGCTGCCGCTACTGCTGCTGCTGCCGTTACACCAAACTTCTCTTCCATCGCTTCGATAAGCTCAACGACGTCCATGACGCTCATTGCTGCGATTGCTTCGAGAATATCTTCTTTTGAAAGTGCCATTTCAATGTCTCCTGAAAATTGTAGAAACGTGCTGACTAATCAGCTCGCCTGCTCTTTTTGATCGCGAATAGCCGCTAGTGTACGAACTAGCTTGCCGGGAACTTCGTTCATGGTCTGTACAAGCTTTGTTGCAGGCGCCTTCATAACGCTCATCAACATTGACAATGCCTGATCTCGCGTAGGCATTTTCGCTAGTACATCCAGCTGGTCTGCTCCCATTAGCTTTCCGCTAATTGCCAGTGCCTTCACTTCAAAACGATCGTTCGTTTTGGCGAAGTCTTTAAACAGCCGTGCTGCAGCGCCCGGATCTTCTAATGAAAAACCGAACAGGGATGGGCCTGCGAGAGTGCCACTGACACACTCATATTCCGTTCCCTCAAAAGCTCGCTTGGCCAATGTATTGCGCACGACGCGCAAATCTACCTGGCTTTCACGTGCTGTTGCCCGCAGAGCAGTCATATCGTTTGAGGCCACGCCACGTGCATCGGCGACCACAAGCGAAAGTGCACTGGCAGCGGTCTCGTTGACTTCGGCAACAATCGCCTTCTTCTCGTCGAGTCCAATAGCCATTGGTCTACTCCTGGATTAACAATTATGGCCAACACAAAAAATTTGCGCTGACCGCCCTCGGTGAACATTGTCACCATCTGCGTAGGCTCCTCACGAACTTAAGGGAACAACGCCCCACCTACGGTCTTTGACAGCCTTTTGTTCAGCGGGGCAAAGCCGCACTTTCCCTAAGACTCCAAAGTGGCACCGAGCAATCAATAGACTTTTCGGCACCTGGTCGCGAGCGAGAAGCTCGCGACCCATCGCACCCGAAGGCGCGCTGTTTTTTCTATAGATCTAACTCAGCGTGATCAACCGTGACGCCTGGCCCCATCGTTGTAGACAGGGTTATTTTACGAAAGTAGACGCCTTTCGATGACGCAGGTTTTGCTTTCTTCAAATCGGCCAGTACAGCCATAAGGTTGCCGCGCAACTGCTCTGTCTCGAAGGCCACCTTGCCAATACCGCCCTGAATAATGCCGTTTTTATCTGTGCGGAAGCGCATTTGTCCGGCCTTGGCATTGTTTACTGCTCCCTCGACATCGGGAGTAACAGTACCGGTCTTGGGGTTTGGCATCAGGCCTCTAGGGCCTAAAATCTGACCTAGCTGCCCAACAACGCGCATAGCGTCTGGAGAAGCCACGACCACATCAAAGTCCATCATGCCGCCTTTAACTTCCTCGGCCAACTCATCCATTCCCACAAAGTCAGCGCCAGCTGCCTTGGCTTTTTCAGCATTCTCACCCTGGGTAAATACAGCAACACGTACCACTGAGCCCGTACCATGCGGCAATGTCGTTGCACCGCGCACGCCCTGATCCGATTTCCGTGCGTCTACGCCAAGGTTGACAGCCACTTCAACCGTCTCATTAAATTTCACAGTGCCAAACTCTTTCAGAAGACCGATGGCCTCATCTAAAGAATAAGCTCGTGTAGCGTCTACTTTCTCGCGAAAAGCGCGAACCCTTTTTGATAATTTAGCCATGATCAGCCCTCCACCACATCGATTCCAGCAGAGCGTGCACTGCCTGCAATAGTTCGCACAGCGGCGTCCATGTCGGCGGCAGTGAGATCTGGCCACTTTTGCGTCGCAATATCCTCAAGCTGTGCCCGAGTTACTTTGCCAACTTTTTCAGTGTTGGGTCGCCCTGACCCACTCTTAATACCCAACGCCTTTTTCAACAAGATAGAGGCTGGCGGGGTTTTCTTAATAAAAGTAAATGACTTATCGCTGTAAACAGTGATCACAACGGGAATGGGTAAGCCAGGCTCCAAACTTTGCGTATCCGCATTGAAAGCCTTACAGAACTCCATGATGTTCACACCCTTCTGGCCCAATGCCGGGCCCACAGGAGGACTAGGGTTAGCCTGCCCTGCCGGGATTTGCAGCTTGATGTAGCCGTCGATCTTCTTTGCCATGCTTTTCTCCTCGGGTACGAACGCCGTCGGTGCTGAATATCAGCCCTTGGGCTCCCCATTTACGACTCCATCGTGTCAGAGTCGAGTCATTTAGATGCGCCTCAGTAGAAGCCCACCCGTGTTTAGATCAGGATTTTTCTACCTGACCGAATTCAAGCTCTACGGGCGTAGAGCGCCCGAAGATCAATACCGCCACGTTGAGGCGGCTTTTTTCGTAATTCACATCTTCAACGACGCCATTGAAATCATTGAAGGGTCCGTCAATAACTCGAACCATTTCACCAGGCTCAAATACCGTCTTGGGACGGGGCTGATCAACGCCAGCCTCAACCCGCTGTAGAATCGCGCTGGCCTCAGCCTCAGTAATCGGTGCGGGCTTATCCGCCTTGCCACCAATGAAGCCAAGCACACGGGGCGTTTCCTTAACCAGGTGCCAGGAGTCATCGTTCAACTCCATTTGCACTAGCACATAGCCGGGAAAAAATTTCCGCTCACTCTTTCTTTTCTGGCCGCCCTTCATCTCCACAACTTCTTCTGTGGGAACGATGATCTCGCCAAAATAATCCTGCATGTTGTTGCGCTCAATGCGCTCTTTCAGCGCAACCGCCACCTTTTTTTCATACTGGGAAAAGGCGTGAACCACATACCAACGCATTGCCATTTAAGCCTCTCCCTAACTCAACCTATTACCATGCCGACTAACCAACCCAGCACGCTATCAATTCCCCATAAAATGAGGGCCATGATAAAAACGAACACCACTACAATCAGTGTGGTTTGGGTTGTCTCTTGACGGGTAGGCCAAACAACCTTGCGAATTTCAGTGCGCGAGCCCTTTATCAGCTGCCAAAAAGCACCACCTCGCTCAGTAGTTGAAGCCACCCAACCCGCGACCGCCGCCGCAGCTAGCAAAGCCAGCACACGATAGAGCAGCGACTGATCCGAGAAATAACTATTCCCTACGACCCCAGCTACCACTAGAACCGTGACGATTCCCCACTTTAGAGGGTCTAGCCTGCTTGCAGCAGCCTCACTCATGAACCATTCCCATTAGAAGCCGCCTACTAGCGCTTCTACATAATATGTACCGCCAGCACCCTACCGAAGTCGAGAACTGGCAGGCCAGGAGGGAATCGAACCCCCAACCTGCGGATTTGGAATCCGCTGCTCTGCCAATTGAGCTACTGGCCTTTAAACGACACATCTCTGTCTATTCTGACCAAAGACGACGAAGCCGAACCGCCTTTTAAGGGTGGTTCGGCCTATTTTTAGTGCGCACCGAAGTGCGCATGACAATCAGCGACTTACTCGATAATTTTAGCGACGACGCCAGCGCCAACCGTTCGGCCACCCTCGCGGATCGCAAAACGCAGGCCATCTTCCATCGCAATCGGTGCAATCAATGTCACAACCATCTGGATGTTGTCACCCGGCATCACCATCTCAATACCTTCAGGCAGCTCACACGCACCCGTTACATCGGTGGTACGGAAGTAAAACTGCGGACGGTAGCCCTTGAAGAATGGCGTGTGACGCCCGCCTTCATCCTTGCCCAAAACATAAACCTCTGCCTCAAACTTGGTGTGGGGCTTAACGGATCCTGGAATCGCCAGTACCTGACCACGCTCAACGTCGTCACGCTTAGTACCACGCAACAAAACGCCAACGTTCTCGCCCGCACGGCCTTCGTCAAGCAGCTTACGGAACATCTCTACACCGGTACACGTCGACTTCTGAGTATCTTTAATACCGATAATCTCGATCTCGTCTCCGACCTTAACAATGCCGCGCTCAACACGACCTGTGACAACCGTGCCACGACCTGAAATTGAGAACACGTCCTCAACCGGCATCAAGAAAGGCTGGTCAATCGCACGCTCAGGCTCAGGGATGTACGCATCCAGCGTCTCAACCAAGGTCTTGACCGCTGTCGTACCCAAACCGTTCGCATCGTCACCGTTCAACGCCATCAGTGCTGAACCACAAATGATCGGCGTGTCATCACCGGGGAACTCGTAGGTGTCGAGCAGCTCGCGCAGCTCCATCTCTACCAGCTCTTTCATCTCTTCAAATTCTTCAGACTCAACGCCGCCACAGTCTTCCGCCAACAAATCAGCTTTGTTCAGGAAAACGACAATGTACGGTACGCCAACCTGACGTGACAGCAAGATGTGCTCACGCGTCTGGGGCATAGGACCATCGGTCGCGCCGCATACCAAAATCGCACCGTCCATCTGCGCCGCACCCGTGATCATGTTCTTCACATAATCCGCGTGTCCGGGACAGTCAACGTGCGCGTAGTGACGGTCTAGTGACTCGTACTCCACGTGCGAAGTCGCAATCGTGATACCACGCTCGCGCTCTTCCGGAGCGTTATCAATACCGTCAAACGCTACCGCCTCACCACCAAATACTTCTGAACACACACGTGTCAGCGCCGCCGTTAGCGTCGTTTTACCGTGGTCTACGTGTCCAATCGTGCCCACGTTTACGTGGGGCTTCGAACGCTCAAATGCTTCCTTCGCCATGTCGACACTCTCTATCTACACTGATCACTAGTGAGTCAGAACGGGACCTAAAGAACCGCTGTGACTACGTTTATTACACTCAGCAGGCTTACCCACTTCGTGCCCTACCAAGCAAATTGACTTTGCCAACTTGCCGTAACTGGAGCTCATAACCGGATTTGAACCGGTGACCTCTTCCTTACCAAGGAAGTGCTCTACCGACTGAGCTATATGAGCAACAACCTTCGTACCTCATTGTCTGTGGAGCGGGTGGCGGGGATCGAACCCGCATCATCAGCTTGGAAGGCTGAGGTTCTACCATTGAACTACACCCGCGGCTCATTTCTCCCCCGGGTCCACACACCACACGCTCTGGGATACCGATCCAACCCCTTTACGCCTACGTCTTGGTGGAGGGAGGTGGATTCGAACCACCGAAGCTTTCGCGTCAGATTTACAGTCTGATCCCTTTGGCCACTCGGGAACCCCTCCGGAAGGGCGCATATTCTCGGGATGTGAACTGCCCTTGTCAACGGTTACCTTTGCATAAATTCACCAGTTTGCTGCTTAACCCTCACGATCTCCGCGATTGATCCCCCTTGACTCTGGGTTTGGTAGCCGTGAAATAGCGGATATTGAGGCAAATCTGTCGTGTCTAAGGGCCCTAAGGGCGTTTTGGAACCTTTTTTTAGAGTCACAAAAACTTGTAATTTCGCGACAAAAACAGCACCGATCGCGCTCAAAAAGCGCCTACTGCAGTGCTAAACACGACTGATCGGCAAGAAATTTCTGCAAATCTCCAAATAACCGGAGCGTTTTCGGGGGATTCGCAAGATATCTTATCTTTGTTTAGGTTGCCGAGATAACGACGCTTTAAAAAAACGCGCAGCACCAACTTAAGGGTAATAGGTAACCTGTAAAGCACGCATCATTGCCGGTTTTGTATGTGACGAATGTTCCCCCGCGCAAAACCCTCACCGCAAAAACAGATTTCAAGCAGTTTATAGCAACCTAAAGTTATTAAGGGAGCCAAGGGGCAGAGCGGCTCACTTTCGCTGTTCAGGTAATGGCTAAAAACCAAACGGTTTTAACCTACCACCGCAACCCACCATCGACTTCAAACACCCGCCCAGAAATGTAATCGTTTTCAAGAATAGCGACAGCCATCTGAGCAATTTCCGCAGGCTCACCTAAACGCTTGAGGGGAATACCCGACGCCATTTTTTCCAAAGCTTCGGGTTTCATACTGGCAACCATCTCGGTCGCCATAAACCCTGGTGCGATAGCCCCGGTACGAATGTTGTGACGCGCCAGCTCTTTGGCCCATGTGACGGCCATTGCCGCAACACCCGCCTTAGTGGCCGAATAATTGGTCTGCCCGAAGTTCCCGGCACGAGAAATACTAGAGATGTTGATGATAACGCCTTCCGATTTGGCCTGAATCATTCGCGTAGCGGCTTCACGGCCGCAAAGAAATACACCAGTGAGATTTACGTCGATCACCATCTGCCACTGAGAAAGGCTCATTCGGTCGGTGACTTCACCGTCTTTGACCTTGAGCATTAGGCCATCACGGGTAATGCCAGCATTGTTGATGAGACCCTGGAGCGTTCCAAATTGATCAATAATGCCGTCAAAGGCTGCTATTACGCTGTCTTCGTCTGCGACGTTAGCAACAAAGGTACTGACTTCGGCTCCCAACTCTCGCAGACTTGCAGCTGCCTGCTCCAGGGGCTCTGCGTTCATATCGATTAACGCTAACCGCGCGCCACGCTCGGCAATACCTTTGGCCATGGCAAAGCCTAAACCTTGTGCTCCACCGGTCACTGCAATTACTTTATTTGTCAGGTCCACAACGCGTCTCCGTCAGTTAATGAGGTCGCGGATTGTACCTGAAGGTTTTACCCTTTGGGCAGACTGAAATCTGCCCCGGAAGACTTATCGATTACCTTTCGGGCCATCGCGCACTTCATCCTGTTTACACTCGCGCTTATCCTTACCCACGCGACCTTCATCTTGTCGGCAATCGCGACGATCCTGGCGTTCATCTGAGCGGCCCCGCTCGTCACGTCGATCCTCGCGTCTGTCTTGATCTGCTAATGCCCAAGTCCCACCTGTCAGTAACAGCAGGCTTATCATCCACACATTTAGTTTACGCATCGCTTTAGCTTCCTAGGATCTCTTTGGAGACGCCTACGCTAACAACCTTAACTGATGCCGAGATTATCAAATCGCGACATAAAGCCCTAATTCAGTTCGAGGCTATACTTGCAGAACACATCATCTCTCACGTACCCCAAGGCCTCGTAGAGCGCTTGTGCACCAACGTTATCGCGAGCTGTTTCCAATTCAATTCGCGCCCCCCCCGCGGCCAGCGCCCAACTCTGTGCAGCAGTCATCAGCCCACGACCCACCCCCATTCTTCTGTGTGACTGAGCAACGTAGAGATCGTACAACACGAAATAACGCACTAAATCTACCGAGCAAAGCGCGGGGTATAGCTGAGTAAATCCCAACAAATTTGAAGCCGCATCCACGGCAACAAAAACGTTCGATCGGCGTTCAGTAAAATTAGCGAGAAGCCAGGCTTCTGCAGACTCTATATCGGATTCACAGTTGTAGAATTGCCGATAAGCATCAAATAGTGAGGCGACAGCCTTAAGATCTGACAACGCAGCCTCGCGATATTGAACTTGCGGCGACATACCCACCTCCTTAAAAGTTTCATCACGTTTAATGACTCTGTTTCTACCACAGTCTTCGAAGGCGAGCCAAAAGCCAGCGACGGCCCCTTTCCCCGTGCGCCTTGAAGGCTTCTAATTTTAAGGCCGATAGCCTGCTAAAGCGTGGCCTGATATGTTGACCGTTGTTTTTAAGGATGCTCAAACATGAAATCTGAGGCCCAAGCCGCCACAACAGCCTACATTGATGGGCTGGGGCAAGAAGCACTAGTAAAAGCGGCAAACTACACTAATGGCAACCACTGGCTGACACTATGGGGGCTCGTTGCTGCGATTATCGTGACCTACCTTATTGTCCGCAGCGGCCTTTTAATCCGCATCCAAGAGCGCATGGCGCAGCGCGGATTCTTACTCAGAACGTTTTGTGTCAGTGCGGTGTTTGTTGCCATTTATGGCATTGTCGAGTTGCCGTGGTCTGTGTACACCGGCTGGTGGCGAGAGGCTTCTTATGGGAGGACTAGCCAGCCTTTATCAGACTTCCTGAGCCAAGGCGGCCTATCGCTG
>Ga0206682_10005070_pt1 | contig 10482 bp, 7 predicted proteins | sample M240m12015metaG_FD_155444 | JGI IMG/M metagenome (GOLD analysis project Ga0206682, IMG submission 155444) | Ammonia-oxidizing marine archaeal communities from Monterey Bay, California, United States - M2 40m 12015 | ecosystem: Environmental > Aquatic > Marine > Intertidal zone | place: USA... | reverse complement strand
CTCGATTTCTTACGGAAAAGAAGAAGTCAGTGAGAGGCATCGGCATCGTTTCGAATTTAATAATGAGTATCGAAAACAACTCGAGGAAGCCGGTCTTAATATTTCTGGAGTGAATCCCGATCGTGACCTTGTTGAAATTATAGAAGTCAAAGACCATAAATGGTTTGTAGCCGTTCAATTCCATCCGGAATTTCAATCCAAACCTAATAAAGCGCATCCCCTCTTCGCTTCATTTATCGAAGCAGCTCTGTCCCGTAAGCTTGAATCCTGCAACCAGCAGGCAAGCTCAGTTAATTAAGTCACATAACTAAGTTCCTGCACTCTTAGTGGTGTTCAAAGTTTTAGATGGTAAAGTTCTAGCATTAATCCTTTAATTTATAACTGTTTAAATTAATTTGGAAATGATTGATTCCCACACCCATAGATATCCACTAGAAGTTTACTCCAACCCTCGGAAGTTTGCACAAAAGAATAGTGAATCACATTGGTTACATTTAGTCGAACCACTTAAGGGTTCAAGGTTACAAGGATGGGCATCAAGGGATAAAATGATTGCAGATATGAACGCAGCAGGAATTAAAAAAGCTGTTCTGCTTGGCTGGTACTGGGAGAATGCAGACACCTGTGTTCAAAATAATAATTGGCATGCCGAATGGATAAAGGAAGACCCAAAAAGATTTTATGCATTCGCAACCATAAACCCATCTATGAGTAATCCCATAGACGAATTAAAAAAACGGGCTGACCAAGGCTTTATGGGAATCGGAGAATGTCACCCAGGTGTGCAGGGATTCACTATGCAAAACTCGTGTTGGATTAAATGCGTAGACTTTGCCTCCGAGAAGGGTTGGCCGATCAACTTTCACGTCACAGAACCGGTCGGTCATGATTATCCTGGGCGCACGCCAACCCCCTTCAAGGATTTTCTTTGGCTGGCTCGAGAATATCCTGAGCTCAAAATTATTCTTTCTCATGCCGGTGGTTTATTTCCATTTTACGAACTCAATCCCAAAATCCGTACGGAGCTCAAAAATGTTTATTATGACTTAGCGGCATGTCCGCTTCTCTATGATTCATCTCTTTATCGAAATTTAATTGATGTAGTAGGTTACAAAAAAATTCTATGGGGCACTGATTATCCATTAAGAATTTACCCAAAAATTCAATCAACACCTGATTTCTCGACTTTTCGAAAAGAAATCCTTAAAGTTACGCAACTTAATAAAGATGAAGAAAAGGCCATCTTTCATCAAAACATACTTTCTCTCCTTCCATGTTAATTGAGTTAAACCAAGTTATACCAGAACCGATCCCTAAAGAGATGATCGAACGCTCTGAGGTTTGGGGGACCCAGTTAAAAATTGAACCTAGAACTTTTAATCTCATATCAGCACATTCGGGAAAAGGAAAATCTACCCTGCTCCATCTTTTGTACGGACTGAGAAAAGATTTTTCAGGGGAAGTGATTATGAACGGGGAAAATATTCAAAAACAAACTACATACAACTGGACATCATTGAGAAGCACTCAAATTGCCCTGCTCTTCCAGGAACTCAAACTCTTCACCAAACTCTGTGCCCGCGAGAATATTGAATTAATTCCCCAGATTAACCAAAATGTGCCTAGTGGATTGGAAATGGCCAAGCAACTGGGCATGGAAGGGTTTCTTACCAAACCAGTGGAAACCCTGTCTTTCGGACAGCGTCAGCGGATTGCCTTGATCAGAACTTTACGCAAGCCCTTCAAGTTACTTCTTTTGGACGAACCCTTCAGTCACCTTGATCAGGAAAATACCAATCTTGCATCTAACTTAATCAATGAAATTGCCCGGACCAATCAGGCCACCGTTCTTATAACTTCTTTAGGTGAAGCACCTCCTCTTTCTTTTGACCATATCCTATCCCTGTGAAGAATTCCTTTTCAAAATCTTCTTTTCAATCCAGCCTCAATGTATCTGGCCCAAAACGTGAACTATGGATTGCTTCCCTTGGGTGCCTGATTGGATCCACCCTGCTCATCATTGCCATTCAATTCTATCAGGATACTTCCTCCATCCTAAAGGATAGAGAGGTACCTAAGAATTACTTCACACTAAATAAAAAAGTGGAAGGGGGTGCCTTGGTCAACCTCGGTAAAAATGAACGTACATTTACGAGTGATGAATTAGATAAGATCAAAGCACTTGATGGCGTCAAAAAAATTGGTGGATTTATTCGTAATCAATTCCCCCTCACCTTGTATATTTGGCCGTCCGGAAAAGTCGGGTTGGGCGCTGCCGCCAAGACCGATCTTTTTTTTGAATCGATCCCCGATGAATTTCTTGACTTCATCCCCAAGGATTGGAATTGGAATGAAAACTCTGAAGTCGTCCCCATCATGGTTCCCAAGTTTTATCTAGACCTCTGGAATTTTGGTCTCGCTCCCTCACGGGTTGAATACCCTGCCCTTTCAACTGAAGCTGCTACCGGTATGCCCATCGAGCTCTTTATTGGCAAAAACAGGGAAACCACCTTAAGTGGTCGATTTGTGGCATTTAGCAAAAGAATAAACAGTGTATTAGTCCCAGCAAACTTTTTAAAATGGGCCAATAAAAAATTTGGCCAACCCGAAGCGAATGACTTTTTCTTTCTTTGGAAAAATGGTTCCATTGAAGGCCCCCCCATTACCCGTTCCTCCCTTGCCTCACTCCGGGACGAACCTGAGTTTAAAAACTGGGAAATTTCCCCACTCGAAAATCCAGCCGAGCGGACTCCTGCCTTACAAGCTCTTTCTGAAAAAAAGAAGAAAGCTGGACCATCTAGAATCATTCTGGAAATCGAAGATAACCCAAGTTCATCACTTACATCCTACATTCAACAAAATGATCTTGAGATTAACCGGGAATTTCCCGAGCAGGATATTATTAAAAAAGCAACCCAAGCAATTTTCCTCGGAATTGCGGTTATCGGGGCCCTTCTCTCTCTACTTTCTATTGCCACCTTCGCAACAAGTTTTCGTTTGGTGGTTGCTCAGGCAAGCGAACAGGCAAAAAATTTACTCCTTCTTGGCTTTTCCCAGAGTCAGGTTTCCAATGTGATCTTTTCACGCTTCCTAACACTTTTTCTTTTTATTCTGACTGGTTCAGTTATTGCTGGATACGGAATTAAATCTCTCTTACTCAAGCTAGCCTATGAATATGGTATTACCTTACAATCGGGGCTCTCATTTGAAACCATTGCGTATATCGTGCTCTATGGATTGATATATATTTTGATCAATCGGATCGTCATTAAAAACTCGGTCAACAAACTGCTCGATTAAACGAGCACCAACAAAATCAAGAAAATCTAAAAAGTTTTATTCCCCTTCCAATTCGGGAATATCTTCATCAATTTCAGATTCAATCGGTTTCATGCTCTCAAAATAGTCAACACCTGCCTTAATCGATTCGAGGGGTATACGAATCTCGGTAGACACTCTTCCTCCCCCCAGATATGCACTTCCAGTGACCGGAGAAATTTTTAACTCTTTCAAACCTTGAATGGCCTCTCCCATAACACCTCCTCCCAAATTGACCATACTCATAACTATTTCGGCATAGCCAGCTAAATTAAGACGCCATGTCATAAACTGACCGGGCTCCAATGTCATCTCGGAAGCAAGGTTTCCCTCAACTGGTTTTTTATTTTTAAAAGAATTATAAAGTTCTTTTAAATCACGCTTTGATGAGGTCATGAAATAAAATCCGTCCCGAACCATATAGTAAGAAGTTGTATCAGTGTAGGAAGAAAGCAGAGTATCTAATTCACTATCGTTTGTATTCATTTTCATTCCAAAACGATACACCTGTGATCCGTCAATTTCGGAATCTTCAGTCAAATTAATCTCATATTTTATATTAAATTCGTTTCCTGGATCAATTATCGAAAACATGTCTTTTAATAAAACTACCCATTCATTCATCACATTATTAAATTCTTCCTCACTTCCTTGCATTTTCCCGACTTGAACAAAACTAATTGGATTTTTCCCCTTAGCAGAATTTCGGTAACTCGTCGCAACCTGCCCTCCGTATAATGGAATACTTTTATCAATTAATGAAATAAATTTAGAGAAACCGTTCTTCCATTCCTTATTATTAACACTCTCCTTTAGCAGACCGAACAAGTGATTAAGATAAATGGACATACTATCAGTGTTGAGAGAAATTAGCATATCCATCCATCCATCTCCTGAGATATATTTGGAAACTTCAATGGATTGATTTTTCGTCTTGGATGATAAAAGTGTAAACAATGCTGTTTCTGTCTTTGCTGAAAGTATGCTTCTAAAACCAATTTCAGTTTCTGAAAGCATAAGCTCGATTTTAGTTGCATCAGTCATGGCCAATTCATCAATTAACACCTCCACAATCTGACCAGCATCTACTTTTGAATCTGAAGAAAGAGTGGAGAACTCAATCACCTCGACTGCAGACTTTTTAATTTTAGGCAAATTTTCCCAAAAAACATTCATAGAAATTACCATTTCAATATCTTCCTCGGGGCTCTCTTTCGCAAAGGATAATAAGGATGACCAATCTTCCACTTCCTTAAATAATTGGGGGTTCATAGTCACCAATGTCCAGCCATCCACTTCCATAGTTTGCATACTCATATTCTCAGCCTGCTTAATGACCGGACTTTCTGGGGATAATTTCATGACCAAAACAAAACTGGGCAAACCACCCAACGAAAAATCGTCAAATACCAAAGCAGTAACCGGTGCCTCCTGATCCACCGTAGTTAGTGCAGGATCACCTAGTGCTAATCCCGCCATCGCTGGAAGCATAGCCACTTGAGGTCCGGGCTTGACCGCCTGAGCAACACTCACTGCTTTTTGGATTAGTTTGGGAAGTGCAATCGTTTTTATATAGCCAATTGCTTTTGCTTCTGTGCCAGAAAATTCCATTTCAGGCATAAGAGGCGGAAGTGGTTTGGTTACAGATTCATTGGCGGTTGAGGAATTATTTTCACCGCAGCCAAAAACAAGAAGAAGGACGGGGAGAAGGACAGGGAGGTGTATTTTTTTCATGGTATAATTTAATTAATAAGCTCATATTACTACATGGATTAAAGTATTTCCATTACAATATTTTAGCTTAGTTATAATAAAATATCGCTAATTAATACCTCAAGCTTCAGGGTATACCAAGCACCGCGGGCGTTTGGTGAACTATACAGATTAAAACTTACAGAAAAAGAATCACTTGCCGGAACTGTGGTAAGGATTCGTGCAGAACTTATCTGACCAAAGAACGGATTCAGCCCACCTTCATAGTCAATTCCTCATCCTTTACTGAAAAGGCGATTTCACTCCCCTCCTCCACTTCACCCGCGACTAAAGCTCGAGCAAGTTGAGTCTCTACCTGCTTCTGTAAAAATCTTTTGAGAGGACGAGCTCCGTAGGTAGGATCGTATCCTTTTTCTCCAATCCATTTCTTAGCAGCATCTGTAAAAACAACGGATACCTTACGATCAACAAGTCGCTTATTTAGCCCTGCAAGTAAGAGGTCTACAATTTCAGTGATTTCCTCTAGAGAAAGAGGTTTAAAAAGAACGATATCATCAATCCGATTGAGGAATTCGGGACGAAAATGGTCCCGTAAGTCCGCCATAACCGATTCACGAGCGGATTCGGAAATTTCATTATCGATGACATTATCTTGTAAATAACGGCTCCCCACATTTGATGTCATTATAACTACCGCGTTCTTGAAGTCGACGGTGCGACCCTGTGAATCTGTTAGTCGACCATCGTCCATCAATTGAAGTAAAACATTGAAGACATCGGGGTGAGCCTTTTCAATCTCGTCGAAAAGAATTACTGAATATGGTTTACGTCGAACTGCCTCAGTGAGTTGTCCGCCTTCTTCATAGCCCACATAACCAGGAGGAGCTCCGATCAAACGGGCTACGGAGTGCTTCTCCATGTACTCGGACATATCTATACGTATAACATTGTTCTCACTATCGAAAAGGCTTTCTGCTAAAGTCTTGGCCAACTCAGTCTTTCCTACCCCTGTTGGGCCCAGAAAAAGAAAGGAGCCTATTGGACGATTGGGGTCCTTGATACCGGCCCGAGCTCGCATAATGGCTTCGGACACAGCATCGACAGCCTCTTCTTGTCCGATTACCCGTTCGTGTAAAATACTCTGCAACCGGAGAATTTTTTCCCGTTCCCCTTCGATTAATTTGGTGACAGGCACACCTGTCCAACGAGCCACAATATCCGCAATTTCCTCAGCAGTTACTTCTTCCTTTAGAATCGAATCCTCTTTTTTATCTGCTTTTTCAAGGGCTTCGAGTTCCGCTTCCAAGGTTGGAAGTTTTCCGTGTTTAAGCTCAGCGACTAGATTCAAGTCATAAGCTCGTTCGGCACGCTCCATATCAGCTCGCATGGTTTCAATTTGCTCACGCAATACACGGACATCATCAATTCCCTTGCGCTCATTCTCCCATCTTCGCTTGATAGTTTCCATCTTGTCACGAGTATTACCAAGCTCCTTGCGTAAATTTTCCAGACGATCTTGACTTGATTTATCCTTTTCTTGTTTAAGTGCGGTTTCCTCGATTTCAAGTTGAAGTACTCGGCGGCTGATTTCATCAAGTTCCGCGGGCATACTATCTAACTCCGTACGAATCATAGCACAGGCTTCGTCCACTAAATCGATTGCTTTATCGGGAAGAAAGCGATCAGAAATATAACGATTGGAAAGCACCGCAGCATTTACAAGAGCTTCGTCACGAATGTTGACACCATGATGAATTTCAAAACGTTCACGCAATCCACGAAGAATCGAAATAGTGTCCTCTACATTAGGCTGCTCGACCAACACCGTTTGAAATCGACGTTCTAGAGCAGCGTCCTTTTCAATGTTCTGACGGTATTCATTTAATGTGGTCGCACCGATACAATGTAGCTCTCCACGGGCCAGCATCGGTTTCAACATATTTCCTGCATCAATTGCACCCTCGGCCTTACCAGCACCCACAATGGTATGCATCTCATCGATAAAAAGAACGATTCTACCTTCGGCCTTGCTTACCTCATTAAGAACTGCCTTTAAACGTTCCTCAAATTCTCCACGAAATTTTGCACCAGCTAAGAGAGAACCCATTTCAAGAGTAAAGATTGTTTTATCTTTCAATCCCTCAGGTACATCACCACGTACAATTCTTTGAGCAAGGCCTTCAACAATAGCAGTTTTACCCACACCGGGTTCACCAATTAAAACGGGATTATTTTTAGTCTTTCGAGATAGGATTCTTATCACACGACGAATCTCCGAGTCTCTACCAATAACAGGGTCTAATTTTCCTGACTTTGCCTGCTCAACTAAATCAATTCCATATTTCCGGAGTGCTCGAAAAGAATTTTCAGGAGTTCTAGAACTTACCTTTTGCCCACCGCGTAAATTTTTTAAGGTGTCTTTAATTTTCTTATCAGATAAATCGAAATTCTTTAAAAACTGCTTAAATGTCGCTGGCTTACCAACGGCTGTAAGTCCGAGAAGTAGATGTTCTGTACTAATATAATCATCCTGCATTTCAGTGGAAATATTCTGACTTTGTTCCACCGCTTCTGTTAGAGCAGAGGATGCATAAGAGCGGGCCGTGTTTATATCACCTGCGATCTTAGCCAGGTTCTTTAACTCACGCTGAAGGGCTAATTGAACAGGAGCAGTACCCACTCCCATTTCTTCAAGCAGCGCCGGTACTATTCCATTTTCCTGTGCCATTAATGCAGAAAGTAAATGCCAAACCTCTACTTCTTGTTGGCCATTTCGTTTTGCAACCTCTGACATCTCCTTGATTGCAGAAATTCCAAGTTCAGTAAATTTTTCAGGATCGATATTCATAGCTTTGTTGTGCAAGTTGTGTTCCGATTCAATTATTTGCTTAGTTTATTAATAGAATAGAGGTTTTAGAGCTATAACCCCGTCACGATCAATTAAAAATACGGGACATTTTAATATCAAAAAGTCCCATTCGAGACATATTGTCTCACCTTGTTTCATTGTAATTAAAAAGATTTTTATTCAGGCTAATTAAATGAAAATTGCAGAAAGAGCAGAATTTATTGATCGCGAATTAGCTATTCTTTACCCGAATCCACCCATTCCCCTAGACCATACTAATACCTTCACCTTATTAATCGCAGTTTTACTGTCCGCCCAGTGCACCGATGCACGTGTTAATAAAATCACCCCGGAACTTTTCAAACTAGCAACGACTCCGTTAAACATGTCAAAACTCTCTGTAGATGAGATTAATACGATAGTAAGACCATGCGGACTATCCCCTCGAAAAGCTGAAGCAATCCATGGACTTTCTTTAATCCTTTTACAAAAACACGACGGACAAGTTCCGCAAACATTTGAAGAATTAGAGGACCTTCCAGGAGTAGGTCACAAAACTGCCTCCGTAGTTATGGCTCAGTCATTTGGTTATCCATCATTTCCAGTAGATACACATATTCATCGACTCGCCCAAAGGTGGAAACTAACAAATGGTAAAAGTGTGAAACAAACAGAGAAGGATTTAAAAAAACATTTCCCTAAAAACAGATGGAATGAAATCCATCTTCAAATCATTTTCTATGGAAGAGAATATTGTCAGGCAAGAAATTGTTTTGGTCTGAAATGCCCAATCTGTAAAACTCTTTTTCCAGAAAGAAAAACGAAGATACTAACAAAAAAATCCTAACCCCCGTTCACAAAAACTTTAGGACGGGCTTTCGTTAATCTTGAAATGGAATCTTCATTCAAACCAGTTTCGTACAGATAAATTTCTCTTAAATTTCCCATTGAAATTAATAGATCAACTAAGTCTTCGTTTAATTCGATACGAACAAGATTCAAATAAGTCAGATTAGTGAGATTTTTTAACTCGATAAGACCCTGAACGGTTACCTTTTTGTTTCCTTCAAGGTAAAGCCTTTGTAAATTTACGAATTTTGAAAGTGTATGGATTCCACGATCACTAATTTCTGCGTAAGTTAAATCAAGAGAGAGAATTTTAGAGGATAAGGGAATCAAAGCCTCCAAATCTTGATCATTTAGACCCTGCTCTTTTTCGGGAGGAGATATGACTCGAAATCCATTACCATTATCAGTAGCAAGTATAATTACATTTGTAGACCGAAGTCTTTGCCAATCCTCATCATTTAATGTAATTTCTAGAGGGTCTTTTGAGATTTCTTTATCAACTGAACTCAATTTGGCTTCTGTTGGGAGAGGTTCTTGGTTCAAAAAACCAAACTTATTAAAGATCGGAGTGACCTTACTCGGAAATGCATAATAAAGACCTGCAACTGCTCCACAAACCACAATACATGTCACTCCAAAAACGATAATGGTCGATAATATGCGAGAAACCAAACTTTTCTCTTTTGCCACCACAATAGATTGACCCTGATTTATTTTAACTCTTGCACCCTTTCTCTCTCCAACGCGTTTCTTTTCTTTGACGATTGGCTTAATTTTTACTGCCTGTTTATCTTGTAAATGTTCCTGCACAGATGATTGATCCACTCCAACTTGAGAAATAGCAGGGTCAACAATACCAAGTAATAAGCCTAATGTTTGCCATTCTGTCTGACCTTCGTAAAGGGCAAAATCAGAGGCTAAAAGCTGGCCTCCCTGTAAGAATTGATTCGCTTGCTCAGCAGTGTAAGGTCCAAAAGTTTGCCCATCCCTAGAGACATAAATGTTCATTTATCTGCTTATCAACTTTCTTAAGGTTTGGTAATGGACTCGATTAATTCTATTGGAACTCCTACTTTTTTTAAAATCGGGCCTGCCCGATCTGGAGCAAATAGTAATCCCGCAAATCCAAGAATTACCAATACTATAAAAAGAATAATAAATACTAAAGATGTTGAGTAAATTTTAGCGATTAACCCCTCCCCTTTAACCACAATCACAGTTTGCTTGTTATTAAGTCCCTTAATCTTGTGTGAACCAGATATTCGATCTCGTCCGGCTCGAGTTACAGATTTTTCCTTTGTTACTTCTGGAGGAGGAACTGGAACTGAAGGAGGCGGTGGTAGTGGCAATGACGGAGATGGGGGAGCAACATACTCCTCAAAGGGTTCAGAAGGTATTTGAGAAAACGATTCTTCCGTAATGGAGTCACCAGAAATATCCGGCTCCAAAGGAGAAGGTGGGGGCGAAGAATCAAATGGTGGAATTTCAATAGAGGAAACTTCGGAAGGAACCACAGGAACTGGAACAGTTTGAATCGACTCTTGTTCCAACTCCACTGTTAAGGATTCCCCACTTTGATCCTCTTCTTCATCCATAAATACATCTTCCCACTCCTTCAGCTTTTCATGATCCACATCGTCATCTTCAAACTGATCATAAAGTGAAGAAGAGTTATTTTCCTTATCACCCGAAGAAAGAAGCGTGCTCAGTGGTTGCCAATTCTCTTTTCCATCTTCGGTAGCCAAGTCATCTTC
>Ga0206682_10005069_pt1 | contig 10483 bp, 4 predicted proteins | sample M240m12015metaG_FD_155444 | JGI IMG/M metagenome (GOLD analysis project Ga0206682, IMG submission 155444) | Ammonia-oxidizing marine archaeal communities from Monterey Bay, California, United States - M2 40m 12015 | ecosystem: Environmental > Aquatic > Marine > Intertidal zone | place: USA... | reverse complement strand
AAATTGACGAAGACAGTTGCAAATACAGGCAACTTTGACCACTGGTCAATTCGAGTAAAACGTCTTCTTGCACTGGAGGAACCAAAATGAATGTAGATGAAGAAAGACTACAAGAAAAAGCGACTGAGTTGAAATTTCAAGCATTTGAAAAATACATCAAGCATCTCTCCGGTTCGAGTCAATCTCGAAAAATATTTGAAAAGACATTCAACAACGAATTTGAAAAATATCTGAATGAGGACATAAAAATCGACTGGAAGAATGAATTCCCAAAACGGTTCAAGCCTGAGTTGAAGGAAGGATTTTTCATACAACAAATTGATTTTATCGATGTGTTGTCAAATCCGAAAGCCACCGAGGACGATGTTCAGAAAATCATATTTGAGAATAATATAACTCCACATTTGGAGGCAGATGGCACACCGCTCAAAGTAAGGTCACAGTCGGATTTGGAATCAAGGTTTAATCGGAGAAAGTTTTCTGCTTACGGCATTGACAAAGAGGCGTGGTTTAATTTCCAAACAGAGGGGTTCATGTTTGATGATCTCCCAGATATACCACGTCGCTCGTTGTGCATTCCGTTTGAGCCTGGGATGAACGGGGCTTGGGCGCCAAATGGCTATGGAAAAAGCTTCATTTTTGGGACAGTTTTTCAAACTCTTCGCAGATCTTTTGCTAAAGGTGCACCCGTTGAATCGTTTGAACGGTTTTTGACGGAAATTTCAGCGCTAACTAATCAAATTCCTGAACAAGGGATCCCGATTTTTTCTAAAGATTCACAACCGACCAAACCATTGATTCCATTCCGTCAAATTGCGTTAGGCATTGGTAATCATCTGGACAGTAATGCTTCCTTCGCCGTTCTCATTGATGTTCAATTTGATGATGCTGCATCCGTTGCATCCTATTCTTTGTCCCTCGATATGGGATGGTCGCTAAGGCAGATTGAAGACAACGAGGAAAGCGTAAATATTCCTCAATGGATTATACTTAATGAATCCTCTACATTGGGTTCATCAAAATTCACAGGTCCAACGGATGTTGATCGAATCCGGAATTTGCTAAATGCGAACAGATGGGAACTGGTAGCAATGAGCCTATTCACCCAATTACACCTCACCTATGTTGAAATCCCTAAATTAGCATACAATGCAAATATGTTTGGAGAAATCAAGCAATACATCAAGGATGCTGTGTCCGATATGATTCAGTATAAGCCGCCAGAATTTTCGTCCAGGCCTTACCCGGCAGAAATACAAGCAGAGATATTTTATCAACTCCAGGAAGATATCAAGGCGTCGGTATTGTATAGTGGATCGATGGAACAACGAGGAGATGCTCAAATATCAAAAATGCGGGATATGCAGAACTGGTGCCTTTCTGGAGATGGACTCAAAGAGGCAGTCCATCATTTTCTGACAGCATCTAAAGAAGATTACAAAGGCAGTTCAGGTCACACCCCTTTGGTGGAAGGGCCGATAGAAGTGCCGGCCACTATTGGGGACAATAATACAACGAAGGTTTCCCCCAGCATATGCCACCCACCTCATTGGGATGACTACGAAAGGGAGTACAATCGTTCGGTTCTCATGGAGAAGTATGAGGACATCCATGATTATCTCACAAACGGAATCGGAAGCACACTTTACCTGAAAGATGCACTGAGTGAGCCCGATTTGGACAGTGTAAAAGGACTTGAAGACGCAATACTCGGAAACAGTATCGGTCGCTTCATGTTTAACAATCGAGAGCCAAAGTCGAACTACTTATTCATACAAAAAACGATGGATAAATCTCCGAATCAAACAGGAAGTATGGAGGAACTTTTGCCGTTAGTTGAAGCAAATGCCCACCATGTTATACACAGGATGGAGTTGGCACTTTCAAAGACCACGATACTCGAATTTGAACAGTCGTTAAACTCCATCATCGGCTCTGGTGGACCATGGGGGGTTGAAGCGCAATTGATGAATTGGAACTCAAACCTCGGTGCGACTGACCCATTTATTCTCCATCAAGCCAAAAACCCGAACCAAAGGGTTTCATGGTCACAACTTTCTTTTGGCCAGAAATCTGAACTTATCATCGAGGCTGTGCTAGCCAAAGAGCAAAAAGAATCGAGATCAGATGAATACCAACGATGTTTAGTCATCGATGAGCCCGAAGCTGGGCGATCTGAGCATTGGACAAATGAGCTCATTCACAAACTCTCGGTACGTGGCCGCAAAAACGAATATGCTGGGAAAAACTCAGTGCTGCTTCTCTCGCACCGGGGCCTCTTGTTAAGTGAAGTGTTTCATGAACGCGGGTACCATGTCATGCACTATGTTGACGACGATAATTCTGAACAGGAGTGATCTCTTTGAGTAATACGCCGGCAGGGAGAAAGCGAATTCGGAACATACCCGTCCCACCTCGCCGTATGGCAAAGTCGCAGATGAACACACAAATGAGCAGACCAAGATTTGGGAGTTCGCCCATCCACGGCAATGGCCCTGTGGAGACATTTAATTTCCCAATGGCGAAAAAGAAATGCATTATCTTTGAAGATTCGCACCCATTTAAAAAAGACATTAACCTGAAAGAATTGTTTCCGAACTCTAAAAAAACTATTATTGCCAAAAAGAAACAAATTACTTACTCTAAATGTCAGAATGTTCAACAGTTATTTGTCATGCTTTGCCTTTCCTCAATCGCGAAGGAATTGGATGGCTGCGATTATGCGCTCATGCCCGCAGTAGAGTGGGAACGCCGTGAACGTAAAGTTAAAGATCTCAATCAGGAAATGAATTTCAACTGCAATGCGTATTTTGTCGACTTGGATGGCCTCAATCCCACCTCAATAATTCGTAGGCATGAATCCGATAATGTCATGAGGACCCAGATGGCTAAATTACAGCACATTCAAGATATTTTGAAAGTAACAAGTAACAACAACATCATCGTTGGGTTTATTCAGGCGAATGCTGAATCAGTAGAATATTTATGCCTTCGCCCTGAAGTGGTAAAATCAGGCGAGGCGCTGGACAACCTCATGGTGACCTCAATTGGATTAAATCAAAAACAACATCGTGAAATTGTCGAATGGGGGTGGTTTCGTAAGAAGCAAAAAAAATTGCTCAAAAAAATGAAAGGCAAGTTATATTTGGATGTTTCAAAGGAATTCAAGGAAGATTGCGACCATGATATCGCCGTGAGCATCTACATTCGAAAACAAAAAGAGACGGACTCGGGTGTGAAAGGCAAAAAATTAGATCAAATATGCGAACCTATCAGCAACCAATCTGAAGCGTTGTTAGCGTTTGAAAATGGCATGAAAATCACTCGAGTAAAGTGGCTGCAAAGAAACGCTGGGCACAAAACAACTGTACAATTAGATTCAAAACCCTTTGACTGGGATTATTTATCGATCTTGCGCAAGGATTCATCCTTTCTTTCTGCGCTAAATCGAATCTACCAAAATAAAGAGGCGTAGTTCAACCTATTTGACGAGCAAAAGCGCCCTGTTTACCAAATCAAGACTGCCCAGTTTATCTTCAAGGGTGTAACGACTGTGTTCGTCCAAATCATTGTTGCGGATTTCTCGTTCTAATTTTACCAATACACTTTCAGGAAGGCCTTTCTCTTTCAACTTGAGAGTAATTTCCTCAAGCAGAAGATCCAATTCATTTCGAGGCGTTTGAGACAAGATTCTTTCGAATCCTGGCACACCATAGGCTTCACAAATTGCCTGAATCAATCCCTCATCGTCTTTTTCAAATCTGCACCGAAGGAAGCGAATCACGGTTGCCATCTCTCTGCTAAATTGAGTTTGGAGGCCCTCAAATCGTATTGGTTCAGTAAGGGAAGAGGCACCTCCAGTGAAGCGCATACGCAGGTTTCGAGTACCAAATGTTTCAACGTCGTATAAGTCCCATGGAGATTTGAAAATATGATCCGGATACGCTTGGAAGGTGAGTTCCGGAAGCTCCTCTTCTACCGAACGAAGATGTTCTTCGACCTCCTCAATTGAGGTCAAATCTACACCGTCAAGTTCAATCGCCTTGGCGAGGGTTCGCATCATGTTGTGACGGTTCATATTTTTGAAAAATGGTTTCAACCAATCATCACACAATTCTATGGCTTCATGAATCCGCTTTCCGGGCTCACCGGGCATCTTACGGGGAAGAAGATCGCTGCTATTTCCAATCTCTCTGCCATACCATTCATACACTTTGGAACCAATAAACCTCGGAACATGGTCAATCGAAACCCGAGATACTAATTTCTCCTTACCATCCAGATGCATGAGGTACATTTGGCGGTCTAGATCAAGAACATCCCGGTACGTGTTCAGGAGTGCATTCAGCGAAGAGTTAGGGTTTGTAAACGCCTTGTACATGCGCAATGCTTTGAGTTCCATGAGGGCACCACCTTTGATGAGGTGCTGCTCAACAAGTGGGACTAGACCCTCGTCGCCCTCTCGAGTGGCGTGGTCAAGCAGGAGATAGGCTTTGAAGGTCTGGGCATTCATTGAGATGGTTTCAATGTCAGACAGCGACGAAAATCGTTCACTTGGAACCTTGCTGAGCCCGGTCCCCTCTAAAGCGCCCCAATTCCAATTGTGGCCATCTCTGCGCCAATCGTCAACACTACCCATTGTAAGTTCACTTTTTTGTGGCCAATTTCCTTTCCTGTTATGCAATCGTATGCATTGCGCAGAACCGGACAAAAACATGGACTGCAGTTCTGAAAATGAGCCATTCTTCATCAACGACATTATGGTTCGAAACGCCCGATCATGTGAAGATCTCTTGTGCGAATCAATGGTTTTTGTAAATACCTCTGCACCCGGGAATCCAGATGGGGCTCTGATGTTTTCATACCATCTAAGAACCTGTGCATCTTGACGCCTCAACGCTAACATCGGAGTGGGGTTCGAGGCGATTTTCATTAAGTACGAAGCAATGGTATCCGATCGATCTTCATCGGGTGTTTTTGAATCCTTAAGCAATAAACTGGCAAAGAGACGCTCGGTAAAAGAGGTCATCGAGCGGTGCAATTCACCGTCAGCAAAGTTTTCAAAATCACTGGAAATGTCAAGGTTGAACAGCGCCTTAGCGAAATTTTCACCTGTGGAACCACGAGCGTAGTCCGTCAAGTCATTTGAACCACTGTCGCGGTTGGCCTTTTCCAGTTTCGAAACAGAATTGAAGTCAACCAATTTTGCAAGATTTGCCACCACATTGGATTCAATACCGCCCGAGTTAACAGTCATTAGGAACTTAATTTCTGGGGCAAGGTTACGCAAAGCACTCACGTCTGTTGTGTCAAGCCAATGCATGAGAATCGACTTTGTGTCCAAATGCCTTAGAATTTCGATCTTTTGTTTTGCTTTTTCTTCTGAAAGCAAAACGATCTGTTTTAGACAACGTATAATCGAATTCCCTGATGTTTGTGAGACAATCCAGCGCGAAATGGCTTCCGAAGCTTTGTCGTTTTCACGGATTTCGGATGGCAAAAGGGTACGAAGCGAATCGTAGAGGTACAATCCTTTGTTTGGGTTGACATCTTTTGTTCCAACTTCCAAACAGAACGATTGCAACCAATGTAATTCTCTGAAATCGGGTTTATCTGCCAAAGCAGACTCGATTGACGCATCAACCATTGCTTTGGCATTGTTGTCCAAAAAATTGAGGAACCATTCTGTTTTTTGTAGGGTGTTCTTTCCTTTATCTCTAGGAACAAACTCCTGAACAATTCTCCTGAGCAGTTTGGAAGATGGTGTCCATCGGGTGGCTTCTGTCATCCACAATTCAAGATTTTCGGCGCCGGGTGGTGGACTGAATCTCCAGGGCGATATTCTCAGCCGAGGTAAGCCTAGGGCATTTGGGCCTTTAATTGGCTTCTCGAACGATGGCGAGGTGTTCGTTTCAAGATTCCATGGTGTTTCTTTCATTCCTTCTGGCTCATCAGTTATTTTGCCGAATATTAATTTCATCCACCTCAAGGAGTTTGTTTCTTTGGCGATGGTTGGGCGTAGTGTTGGATCTTCTGCTGTCATTGCTGTTTCGATAGCTTCCCATTGCTCCTTGAGGTCAATAAGGCGGTTTACGGTCACACCACCAGATCCCTCCAACAATTCACGGAGTGTTTGCTGCATCGATAAGAAGAACCTCGCTGCAGTAATTGCCCTTATGTCAAGGAAACGAGAGGCATCCAAGTATTGTTGGATTTCTTTTTCATTTGACTGGTGGTCTTTGAAAACACCATCCATCTCAAGATGTTCCATTGCTGTCTCAATCTCTTCATTTCTAATCGCTATGTGAATATCTTTCAGCCATTCGGCAAACGCTGTCGCAGCGTCGGGAATATGCTCCAAATCAATAACACGTTGCCACGAACGTTTGTTGAACCAACTGTTCAATGCGAGCATAAGTAGGCGTTCAGGGGGTGTTTCTGGGACGGAAGCATTTGCAAGTCGGTCTTGGAATTTAAGATCGCCAGGGAGGGTCGAATGATATTCTTCGAAGATTCCAGTGAGTGTTCTAAAATTCTCCTTCGATGCAGCGATGAATAGGCCGAATTGTGGACGGCTGATCATCACGAGCGAGAGGGCAAGTGCCTGCATGTTCACAAACCATGGTTCAGTTTCCTGCACTGTTGGTGGTTCCAATGCGATGACCGTTGGGACAGTGAGCCCTTTGATTGATGCGATATCCATGAAGCCAGCTTCGTTTAATTTACCCAGCACGTTAAGCACGCCATCGTCTCTTTCCTTAGCATCGATCAAGTCTTTTTGTCCACGCTCAGCAATTTCCCTTTGGTGCTTGATGAATTCTAACATATCACTTACAATCGTCTCAATTCGCTTGTTCAGACCCCATTCCAAAATACGGGATAAACCATCTTCAATCTGCTTGATGTTGGTAAACTCTTCATGAGGAAAAATCATGGTGACCTTCAAATCCACTTCACCCTTTTTCTGATCAAATTTGTTCTTTAGTTGGACGGAAAGAATGCGTAAGGTTTCTTCCCAACCAGCGATGTTATCGTCGTCATCCGAGGCTTCGGTTGGAATTCTCGCGATGACTCCAGTGCGCTGAACATCATATTCATTCAATTTGATGGCTCGCTTTTTTCCCTTTTTTTGGGCAATTTCTCTCATCAATTGTACAATTTTGTTGATTGCTTCAACCGCTTGTTCAAAGTTCCTGTAATTTGCTCTGAGGCTTTTCTTTTGCGGAAGAGGTAAATTTTCCGATAGGGTGTGCCTTGAGTCAATCGATTCTGAAACCAAAATTTTCATCCAATCTGTGATCAATTTGTTGATGTGAAGCATTCCCCCTTGGAACAAAGTACCCCGGATTGTTTGATATTCGTCTCCAACCGCAACAAAGGTGAACGGATTGAAATTTTCTTTTCGATGCGGTCCACGATTGGAAAAGATGGTCAATAAGGTAGAGAGAGTTTTAATGGAAAAATCTTGGGATTCATCAATGAAAATGCCATCCCAACCAGTGGTTTGTGTACGTTTTTTGAACTCATCATCTTCAGCAAGATTGTGGAAAGAAAACTCGTCGGTGTCTCGATGGATTAAGCCGGATGGGTCCCACAAACCTGTCATTTTCTTCAATTTCAGATCAATGAGATAATCACGAAGTCCACCTGGCACTTCCAAAAGATGACAAAGGTTCCGCACTTTTTTTGCAGCTACCTTAAAATCTGAGAAATCTGGATCCCAAAAATAGAGCGCATCGATGTCTGAGGTGAGGTCTTCCGAGCCTGTATCCTTGGCTAATTTTTCATCGAAAGGACGTAAGAGGTTGAACGGCTGTTCAAACCTCTTTCGAATTTCGCGGTCATCCTTGCCCCTTGGGATCCAGTTGCAAAATTCAGATGGGGAACCAAAAACGCCGTACACAAAGTTTCTCAAAATTCGTTGGAGCTTGTCTACATTCTTTTCATCTGTCCAATAACTCCATTTTTGTTCATGTGTAGTGAAGGCTACGCCTTGTCGTATTTCCTTCAAAACTTTAGCCAGTGCCTTTCTATCCTGAATTGATGCGTCGGAGGAACTTGGTGCGCGCGTATAGAGGTCTTCTTCGGTGACAAAATCAATCCTATCCAGGCATGATTTTCTTAAAGCGAGATTCGCCACATTGTAGACATATTCCAACAAGCCTCTGATTTCATTCTTGGCTTCACGCAATAATTCAACGGTCGTGGCGAGGTAGAGAAGACGTCGTTCGCCTCGTAGTGGCCCCTTTTGCAACAATGCCTCGCAAACTAAGATATGCAAAATTGTTGATTTGCCAGTCCCAGGGCGCCCACTGAGATTGAGAAGGGTTGACTTGGAATACTCATACATGTCGATGGCTCGCACCTGTTCGACGTTGACTTTGTTTGAATCATCATGTAGCCGTACTTCGTTGAACTGGCGAAGAAGGAATTGCCGGAACGTCGTTTGATTGTAATTTTCATTGACCAATGGTTCGCTTGGCAACAAACGGGCTGCTGCAAGATCGTAAGCGTCAGGGTTGATCTTGTCCTTTTGTATTGTTGGATAGAGGTTCTCGAACACTTCCCTGCAAGCATCCCATCCATCTTCATCTAACGGTTTGTGAGCATTGAGGTTGTGGAAATGATCTCGCACTTTGATCGGTTCAATCGAGGCTTTTCTATCCTCATCGTCAGGTTCAATATGGATCATTAGACCTTTGGAGGCTTTGTTCATTTCTGTTTCAACATTGAATGGACCAATGGCAAAAAGCATGTAATCATCATGATCCAATCGTAGACCTGAGAGGTTGTTTAACAAGCATCGCTCGGCAACTGGCTCTGAGCCATGGTCGCGGATAAGTTCGATAAAATCCTTAACGGCCTCGTATGCGATGGTTCCCTTCTTGTCGTTCCGCCTCAACAAGTCAAAGGTTGGCCGTGAGACAAAAATGCTCAGTTCTCCTAAAAGCCCTGTTCGATGAAACCGATCTTTCCAGCGAGCAGAGGGGCTCAAAACTGCGTTTTTCTGCTTCGACCCAATTCGCAATTCATCCCCTCCGAGTTCGTTCATGTGGTGTTAGTTATTAAACCTCAAATGACGTTTTCGTAACGCTCGTGTTGTGGTTGGCATTCGACATGGAAGAGAATCTTCGAGACCAACTCTTGAAACTCACCTTTTGAAACTAAAGACAAATCTGCATGGCAATCATTGAGGCGCCCTTCATCGTTGCATGAAATAATCTCCATGGCCTGATGTTGTGTGAGCTTATCTCGCTCCATGACTCGCTTGAGTTGTGTCTTTTCATCGAGGGTCAGGCGGATCATGACTGCACCTTTTTGTTTGAGCCAATCGTATTCACGTTGAAACCTTACGTCATCAATGACCACTGGCGTTGTTTTAGTTTGTAATGCATTAGCCATGCTTCGTAAGAAAAATTGTGGATCGCATGTACGAAGTACCTCTCCCATCTCAAGCAAAAGACCTCGATCGTTGAACCGTTCCGGTCCACACACACCTGCCAACTTTCGAAGCGGATCTGCGAAAGATGCTGTCTGATAACCATGATTACAAAGCAGTTTAGCTATCGATGACTTTCCACAACCACGTGGCCCCAGTAGTGCAATGATGGGGCGTTTACCACTCATATTCGCCACCTCGTTCGATGAAACGATCTTCGAGAAATTGCACTGAGTTCCAAGCCCGCAATACGCCAACTTCTGTCAATGCCGGCCCATAATTGTGGGAGCCGTCTGTGTTGGAATAAAAGCGACCTAGAGCATCCAACATCGCATAAGAGCCTCGCATCAAATCGTTCGATTCTGGAACAAATTGTACTCCATAATCCTGCACATGCTCATGGCGAGCGAGCCAATCATCAAAGGCCACTGTCGAAATTTCCAACTCATCGAACATGTCGTCGTTCTGGCCATCCACTCGCAACACTTGGAAAATCTTCCACCGTGTCGGTCGAAGTTCAAGCACCAGATCAGTCATGTCATCTGAAACATTATGAGTGCAGACAACAGTGTTCAACTTCATCTTGATCCCGTAAGATTGGCAACGCTTCCACACTTCCATAGCTTGAACCAAATGTTGACTTCGGCTATCCCGGAGATCCTTCCGCATGCCTCGCCCAATCTTGGCATGAATCTCATCATTCGATGCATCAATTGAAAGACCAATCCAATCGACAAGTTCGTGGTTTTCAGCAAGGAAGGTTTCATCCAAACCAGTGCCATTGGAAACGATGCATGTTGTCAACCCAACATCCTTTGAAGCCTTCAACAACTCCGGGAGATAAGGGCACATCGTTGGTTCGCCACCGACGAATGTAATCTTCTTGGCTCCGGCCATAGCAAGTTGCTTTGGAACCCCCAAAGCGATTTCCTTGGGCAGCCGATCAATCTTTGGCAGGTCATCAAATTGTGCAAAACAGAAGGTGCATCCGTAATTGCACCAAGGCCAAAAGTGCCAATTAACTGCCGCTGGAAGCGAAGCCTC
>Ga0206682_10005065_pt1 | contig 10491 bp, 14 predicted proteins | sample M240m12015metaG_FD_155444 | JGI IMG/M metagenome (GOLD analysis project Ga0206682, IMG submission 155444) | Ammonia-oxidizing marine archaeal communities from Monterey Bay, California, United States - M2 40m 12015 | ecosystem: Environmental > Aquatic > Marine > Intertidal zone | place: USA... | reverse complement strand
TAAATTAAAATGGCGTTTCGTAGAGAAGTGTTTAAAAAGAAAGCTGCACAGTTTATGAATCTAGATGAGAGTAATGTTATAATTTTAAATATGGAAAAGGGAATCTTTAATAATGCAATAGAATTTTGTAAAGAAAAAAGATATCAATTGAAGTGGTCAGAGACCAATTTTACACGTAATTATTCAGTAAATGCTAGAAAGATACTTGCAAATATAAGTTATACAACTAACGCACCCGTTTTAAGAGAAAAAATAAAGGATGGTTTTATAGACTCTTATAAATTAGCTAAAATGTCGAGAGAAGAATTAAACCCCGAGGTATGGGAATCTCTAAAGGCTAAGACATTAAATCAAGCAATAGTAAAACAAGAGGTACAGGAAGATGGAATGTTTAAATGTAATAGATGTAAATCAATGAAAACAGTTTATTATCAGATGCAGACAAGAAGCGCAGATGAGCCTATGACTACTTATGTTACGTGTACAAACTGCAATCTTAAGTGGAAGTGCTAATTAATTAAATTTTAAAATATAAGTATTTAATTAAATGGATTCCGAGATTGCATCCGCATTACTATTCGAATGCGGTATTTGTATGGATAATAAACCAATTGAGTGCATAAATTTTCTTCCTTGTATACATTTTATTTGTACAAACTGTCATGACAAACTTATTAAAAATGAATGTCCTTTTTGTAGAAATATAATATCACCTGAAAAGGAAGAAGAATCCTTTGATGAAGCTGAGAACGAATACAATGACATTGAGTTTGAAATGTTGGTTATAGAAGAAGATAGACGTCCAAAAAGAAAAAGTAAAAAATTCAAGAGGCAAGAAAAAAGGATAATGAAACTAATGAATAATAACAAAGAAGTATTTGTTACTATTAATCACAATACTTTTAGGGTATTATCTAATATTCAAGACTCTTAGGAGTCACAAAAAGTTTTGCATCTTTTAACATTAGGAGGTCTTTCATTTGTAGAAGAAAAACTTCGTTTCATCACAAGCGGTGTTACTGGGTTTATATCTACAATTCCTTCGGGAATATATTGACTACATTCTCTTCCGCTAGACATAGTTCTAGAAGCTATTCTCAAAGCTTCGTGTATATTTCCAGAACAATCTACGCGCTGTGTAGCATGTGAATTAACTTCATTATTAGTAATGCATGATATGTCAGCCCCAATAAAAACCATTTTAAGTGTATATTTATTATCTATCAGCTTCTTCTTTTCATTAAGCGCATCAATTGTATAATTTTTACTAGAATTTTCACGTCCATCTGTTATAACAGTAAGTGTAATATTTGTATATTTATCATTAGTAAGAATCATATCATAAACTTCACCCACTGCGTCTAGTAAAGCAGTTTTACCCTTTGTTATTATATCTGATTCTTTAATTTCAGATACATTTGGAAACGTTTCTTCCATAAAAATTTCAACTACATCATTAAATGTTATAACAGTAAGTAAATTGGTAGATTTCTCTTGTTTTTGTTCAGATACTAAATCATTAAATCCGTTTATAAGGTCTTTTTTAGTATGAAACATAGAACCAGATTTATCCAAGACTAGAATATCCCAATCAGACATTTATAGTAATAAATAAATTATAGCTTTAAATATAGTTGTAAAAATATATTATGTCATCGTTTGATAAATTAAAATTTAACATATTTATAATAAATCTATAAGTAATTGGTAAGTTTATAGTTCTCTTACAATTATTCATATAATAGTAACAAACTCCTCCGTCTACTTCTCTATATGTAGGTATTAAAAAAGGTATATCCGTTGTTTTAATTAATAGAGTTTTGAGTTCTTTTTTATCACGTGCAGTTCTTTCTATACAACTGCCAAATTTTGACATCGTAACAATTGTAATATTAGGTACAAAACTGATCTCTTTTACTAACATGCTTATAAAGTTATTTTTCATGTCTACTAATTTCTTATTATATTTTCTACTATTCGATGCAAAATTATATACTTTGTGTATATCAATATAATTTGAAATAACGGCTAAACATCCAGAAGATGCACAATAGTACTTTTCATTCTCTAAATCTATATTATTTACATTATTTATCTTAAGTTGTGATATTGAGTACCAAAATCCAGAAAATCCTCCAGGTGGTACGGATAAACATTCTTGTTTCGTTGAACCTGGATTTGTAATAAATAAGCATGCAAAAATTATAAATCCAAATGCGTATTTTACATTCATTATTTATTAAATAGTTTTATGCTTTAAATTGTATATTAAAATATAAATCTATTTTTAAGTATGTCTTATATAACTAGACACCTCGTAAATGGTAAATTTGGTTATAAAGGAGCTACAAAAGAGGATATTCCAAGGGTTAAAAGTTTAAAAATACCTCCTATGTGGACAAATGTTAAAATAGATAAATCGAGCAAAGCTAAAATTCAAGCTACTGGTTATGATTCTAAAGGTAGAAAACAATATATATACAACAAGGACTTCATAGAAAAGTCTAAAAAGACTAAATTTAATAAAATGAAGACATTTGATTACAGTAAATATTCAAGAATAATTAAACATTACATAGCTAAAAAAGACCTTTCTAGAGAGTGTGTTGTAGCAAATGTTATCAAGATAATGGAAGATTTATGTATAAGAGTAGGAAATGAAAGTTATAAAAAAGAAAACGGGACATACGGCATAACTACATTGTTAAAATCGCATTTTAAAAATAATACATTATGTTTTGTTGGAAAAAAAGGTATATTACATAATAAAACACTCAGTAATCACGATAGTATTTCTTTTATAAATAGGGTTATAAAGATAAAAGGTCCTTATTTATTTTACGATATAAATTCTAGTAGAATAACCTCTGCAGATTTAAATGATTTTCTAAAACAAAAGATACAAAGTAATATAACATGCAAAGACATTAGAACTTACTGTGCAAACAAGATATTTACAAAATTTATGAACGGTATTAAAAAAGCAGACACAGAAAAACAAAGGAAAACTGATGTATTAAAGGGAATAGATTACACTGCAAATGAACTAGGAAATACTAGAAAAGTATGTAAAGATTCTTATTTATGTCCCAGTATAATTAATAAATATATTTAAAAGGTTGCATTATTATATAATAATATGATTTTTACATTTACATTTACAGTTCCATTTATTCTTTCATTTCATGGACCTTATTGGTATAATCCAGCTATACATAATATAGGAAATACAGGATTTCTAGGAAACATGCATGCATTGGCAAGTCCCGTTATTACAAAGTTTATAGATGAAAAAGCTTATTGTGGTCTTGATATTAGAAAACAAGTGTATGATGAAATAGATGGAAAAGTAGTAGACATTTGTTGTGGCACTGGTTTTTCTACAAAACCTGGAAATACAGGGGTAGATACGTCTTTTCCAATGATTAGATGTGCAAATCTATTCAACCCAGGAAGTAGTTATGTTTTTGGAAATGCTGAAACATTTGGAGAAAATAATGAATATGATGTTGTAACATGTATGTTTGCATTTCACGAGATTCCACATGAAGGTCAAATTAATATAATCAAGAACGCTCTTAGAATTTCAAAGGGAAAAGTTATTTTTGTAGATATCTGCACAGATTATAAACCATCTAAACTTATGCTTTCTGGAGAACCTTATACTCTTGATTATCTTAACAATGTAGATGCTTTATTTGAAAGATTTTCATTTGAGAAAAAAAATTTAGTCAAAGGGCATGTTGATATGTGGTATTATACAAAGAACTATTTAACCAAAGTATCGTAACTAATTAAATCGTGGGAAATAAACCCATTTTTCTCTTCAAATTCTAAAATATTGGTATTACCTACGCTTTTATATAAAAAAGGTAAATTAACCACAAAATCATTCTCTGTTATATAATTAGTAGTTTTATTCCAAAGACCCTGTGATTTATAGTAGTCTCTAAATTTGCTAGTTCCTATTTTTGGAACACCAAATGTATAGACTGCTTCTATTGACTTATTAATATTTACTAATTTAGATGCACATAATATTGCACAACTACCTCCAAGGCTGTGACCTCCTAGAATAAAATTATCATGTTTAGTTATAAATTCATCTACAGTATTCATTAAATAATTTGTTCTTCTTGCAAATCCAGAATGAACTCTTCCGCCTAACCTTGATTTTTTATTTTCAGATGGCCAGAATGTCGGTAATATATTAAAATCGTGCACAAATAGGTCTTTTAAATTTTGAGTACCAGCAAATGCTATAATAGGAGGTCTATTAATTTTAGGCTCTATACATATAATTCCATTAGTTTGAGCTAAAAGTACATTTGTTATTATTTTTTCAATTTTCATAATTTCCTAACATTATACCATATTATTAATATTAATTAAAATGTTATAATATTAATAAATGGTTAATAAATTAGAAAAGAGTTATTCTGTTGTCGTGGAAGACGTTATAGAAAATGTATTTATAACCCTTGCGCTTGCCTTTTTCTTCGAAAATAAAGTTCCAACAGTTAAAAAGGCCTTAATTATAACTTTAGTTACGATATTTTATTGGATAGTAATATATAAGTTTTTTAGACCTCTTTATTCTTGAACAACTTTTTTAATGTAAACATTTTCACCCGACATTGCAAAGTTAATAAGCTCTGCAGGGCTAAATACGTTTTCGTTCAGTTTTAAGCTATCGCTTAATAGCTTATTAAAATAGTTATAATAAATCTCGCGTATAGTTTCTCCAGAAGCATTTCCTAAAATGATATGATGGTCAATTCTACCTGGTCTGACGAGCGCTGGGTCTAATTTTTCGTAGTGATTACTTGATATTATCAATATTCTACCCGGAGTTTCGTTTATACCATCTATGATATTAAGAATATCTGAAAGAGTTAAAGTTTTATCAGTATTTGAGTCTTTTAAGAAGTTTTTAATTTTTTTAGAATTTACAGATTTTATATCTATTTCATTGTCAGAATCTGAATCTGAATCTTGTTTTCTTTTCTTGACTATATCTCCCATACAATCTATGTCTTCTATAAGAATTATCTTATCTTCAAATTTAACGCTATTTTTTGGATTATCTTGTGTATATGTTGATTCAAAAAATATCTGATAAAGTTCTTCTACATTATTAATTTTATTCAATGGGATAACTATTATATGTCTTTTAAGATGATTAGCTATACTTTTAATTATAGAAGTTTTCCCAGTACCCGGTGGTCCGGAAAGTGCTATTCCAAGAGTGTGAGAATTGCCATACTTTTCGTAATAACTCTTATTGTTATTAAAAAAGTTTATTTTATTTAAAAGCTCTGCTTTTTGATTAAAGAATAAATTATCAAAAGTTCTATTAGATGTAAATTCGTATTCTTTCCAATTAATAGTATCATAGTTCCCTCTATTTGTACCCATTTTATTCAGCATATAAATGAATCTTTTGTTTTTACGGTAATTATCTCTTTTTGTTTCATACACTGACTTTATATCTTCTATAAAATTCTTAATTTCAAGTAATGTTTTAGTGTAAGAAAAAATTTCAATAGTGATTATTTCAGACTCAAACTTTTTATTATCTTTTTCTTCAAGGTCGTTATACATATCTATTTTACAATAAATGTCATCTGTTAGATGAAATTTATCTATTTGATTAACTACAAATACATTAGTTTCTATAGTAGCTCTTTCATCTGAATCTATATTATAATCATAATCAAAAGTAGAAATTTCCTTTATACAATTTATATATTTATAGTCTGTTTCTCCGATGTATTCCCATACAGCTTTAAACCTCGTAGAAAACAAATCTGTATAAAATGTTTTAAACTCAGATTTAAGTCTTTTCCCTTCGATTGTAACTGTATTTTTTTTGAAATATAGACTAAACAAATCTTTTGATAATATTCTTGATATATATTTCATATTTCTAGTTATAAATGTAAATAAAATAAGAATAATAGCAAATGTTGTATTAGTTTTAGAAGCACCAGTGTTAGAAGATATCATATGCAATTGCAATAATGATAATATATCTTCCTGCATGAGTCCCAATAATTTAATAAAATTTGTCTTTTAATAGATTTAATAAAATATTGAATATAAATAAATGATAAAGGTACTGAAATTTAAGAAATTAAAAGGCGGTAAGAAAAAATACGAAATTACATTTGAAAAAAATGGGAAAACGTATGTCCGTAAATTTGGTGCACAGGGAATGTCAGACTTTACAATCCACAAGGACCGCGAGCGAAGAGAAAGATACATCTCTCGACATAAGAAAGACTTGCGCACAAATGATCCAATGAAACCTGGATATTTATCTATGTACATACTATGGAATAAACCCACGTTAAAAGCTAGTCTTGCTGATTATAAGCGCAGACTTGGTGTTTACAACCGAACTGGTAAATTCCCAACTGGTATATCAGGTAGTAAGAAATTGTCTTTCGGTGCCGCAGACCCTTGTTCAGCAGAGACTTTAAGTATGTTACCAGGGGATGTACAAGAATTAATAAAACAACAATGTGCAGCAGGTATTATTCAAGGTGTTGGTAAAAAAATGGACGCTAAAAGATCTTTATTTGAAGCTCTTAAAATAAGAGGTCTTCAAAGATATCAGAATTCTGCAAAAAGAACAAGTAATCCAAAAGAAAATATTAATTTTATAAATAAGTTGTGGACTAATTTAGATCCAGTTAATGATTTTACAGCTAAATGGTTAAAAAGAGCAGGTAAAACTCTTGTAAAGAGTGATTTTGATTTTAAAACTAGAAACTTCTGGTGGAAAGTAATAGAAAATCAAATTCAAACCATGACAGAAATAGAAGAAGACGGAGACCCATCTGATGTAATGGATCCCTTAGAATATTATTATTATACAAGATCTCAAGATGGAATTATGGACATTTTAAATAAAGTAGGATACCCTATAACAGATGATGACATTGATGAAGGTTGGGCAGACGAAGCGTTAAGATTCTGGAGAGGTAAAAGAACTAATACATTTGGAAAAAAAAAGACCCAATTTGGAATGAGAAATTCAGCAGAAATAAAAGACATTCTCGCAGATAAAGTGCGTTGGGATCCAGCACAATTAATACTCGAATACACCGCAACCCCTGAACTTCAAAAGCTAGCAAGAGGATATCTTGCCAGAAGCTTTGTTAAATCAAAAAGATATCTTAAAATGATACTTCTCGCTATAAATATAGACCATTACAAACGCAGAAGAGTAGCAAATCCAGAACAGCGTGCCAGTGAAGAAATGGAGCCAGATTCTGGAACCCCTTGGGAAGCTCTCGATCCGAGACGTTATGAAACAGCTTTCTTCATGAGAAAATGCGCAATAATATTGAAACGTTCGGACAAAGATGATTTATTGTGGTACAATTGTATGTTCACTGTATTAGAAAAGATAGCATTGAGAGATCCAGAATACAACAGATACCCTAAGAATGTTTCTGATAATCTAGAAAGTTGCGTAGATAGCGTAATAGAGTTACTTCCAGTATTAACAACCCCTCAAGTTTATCCAGATCTAGACCATCCTCGATGGTATTTACGCGCTATAATGGAAATAGAAGAAAATGAACAGGAAAGCGAAGACGAAAATGCATTTGGTAAGAAAAATACAACAGGTGGGTCTAAAATACCAGACAATGTGATAAACAAAAAGTTGTATGCATCTATTAAAGCTAAAATCAGAAGGTCTATTAAAGGTCGCAGATGGGGAGCATATGATTCTGGAAGACTAGTCAGGGAATACAAAGCAGCAGGCGGAGGATATTCTGGTAAAAAAGGCAAAACAAATCTAGGAAGATGGTATAAAGAAAAATGGGTAGACGCGTGTGCTTGGCCAAAAAGAAAATCATGTGGCCGCAAGACTAAAGAGAAGATAGCTTATTGTCGTCCTAGTAAAAGAGTAGATTCAAAGACTCCAAAACTAGTACAAAAGTTAACAAAAGCTCAAATTAAATCCAGATGTGCAAAAAAGAAAAAGAATCCTATGAAAAGAGTAACAAAGTTTGGTAGACAAACATCTGACGAACCTGTTGCATGGGGAGATGGAGGATGGGTAATACATTGTAATTACTATCCATGGGGGGCGCATTCTACTATAAGATATAAACAACTTTCAGAAAGACCAGGTGATTATTCATATCATTATGGAATACACAATAATGGAACATTAAGACTATGGGCAACGGGAAGGGCTATGAATACTCCTATTCCCCAAGAATTAAGAACTATACTCATCAATTATTATAATAATCGTTGCGGGGGTAATATGTCATTTGGAACAAATAAAGAATTGTTACATAAAATTAGACAGCAGATGTTTAAAGAGTTAATGACGGCATCGGATGTAAACATTAGTATTCAAAACACTATAATTAAAAGATGCAAAAGAGGCTTCTCGGATTCTTTCTGTCAGCATATTTTTACACAATTATTATTAAGTATTTATTTTACTGTAATATCTAAGTCTAAAATGACACAGGCGCGTCAAAATAATATAAAAGAAATGGAATCCTTTATTCCTGCTAATTTCGAACCTACTATGCTAAATATAACTAAAAATCATTTTTCAAAAATAGATGAAATGCTTTATCTTTTACAAGATCACACTTATGGTAACTTTAAAAACGCTAGAATCGCTTCATTGCTTTATGAATACATCCATCAAAAATAATTTAAAAATAAAATTGATACATTATAAATGGAAGAAATAATCCCAGCCCTTGGGGCAGGAATAGTCTCTACTTTTATTTGTAATCCTTTAGATACAATAAGAATTAACTATCAAATTAATAAACAAATTAATTACAACATTGGTAGTTTATATCGCGGATTAAGTTATGGAATTATAGCAGTACCTTCTTTTTGGGCTATTTATTTTCCATTTTATAAAAAGTTTAAAGAAACAAATGTACCAAAACCTATTTCAGCATACATCGCATGTTGTATAGCTAGTACATTTACTACACCCTTTTGGGTTCTCAGACAAAGACTCCAAACTGGTAAAGAAATTAAAGACATTACTCTATCGAAGTGCTACAGAGGTCTTATTCCAACGTATATCATAAATCTTAATTTTACTGTCCAGATTCCGGTTTATGAATATCTTAAAGATAAAACAGATAATTCTACCTTTAATACATTCTTAAATACTGCTTTTTCAAAGACCCTCGCAACATGTATATTTTATCCAATGGACACAATAAGAGCTAAAATAAGAAACGGAGACTCGTTTAAATTGAGACCGGTAGAATATTATAGAGGAATTGGTATATATCTTATTCGTAGTATACCATATCACACTACTGTGTTTTGCACATTTGAAAAATTAAAAAAAATTATTTCATAAAAAATTTAATATAACTTAACCCTTGAAGATAAGAATCTGCGAGGTCGTCTTTCTTTTTGTGTTTTTCAAAAAAATTATGATGAGAATCAATAAGTTCACGCGTATGAACTATGCCTAAATTTTTATTTTGACGATATTTATCTTTAGATTTATGTTCTATTTTAGTATCACAACACTTTAATTTATACTTAGCAGGATAAAACATGACTTTGCAATTCTTAGATAATTCATGTTGTATTCTTAGTATAAAATAAACATACAACGCGGTTGATATATTTCTCATTTTTGGATTAAAAGAAGGTTGTTTTTCTAACAGAACTATATCAGCTTCTCTAAGATATTCAAGCGAATCTATTTCTTGAATAACTCTTAATGTTTCATTTTCACCAGAACAATCTAATACATTCCAATCTAAAATCGTGTTATCTTCAGAGTCTAACATACAATATGCTAAATTTTTAATGCCTATGTCAAATGAAAGTATAATCATGAATGTTAATTATAAATTATATAGTATTTATTTTTTAAATAGTTTAATCATAAGTACAGAATCTACGTCTATATACGGTATCAAAATAATTAGTATAATAATCTTCGTAAAAATCACCATGGTCTGAGTGGTTTTCTTGTGTATTATCCATTTCAATTTGTTGATATTCTATATTATTATCTTGAAAACAACTTAAGAAGCAACCCATTTACTTATTTATATTAATTAAAGGTTTTATATCTAAAAGTGCATTTTTCTTTTTATCGTGTTTTTTAATCATATTTACATCGTTTACATCCCAAGATATAAACAATTTATCGTTGCCGAGTATAACAGTACAAAATCCCTCTTTTTTAAATGTATAATATAGATAAGCTGTAACATCTGCTACATTGTATTTAGGAGCTCCAAATATATAAGAAGGTACCGTGTATACACATCTCATTTCGCCATGTTTTGCTAAATGGGTTATTTTATCAGTAAGTTTATTAAGAATATCTTTCTTTAATTCTACATAACGCGCATGTTGTCTTTTTTGTAGATTTACAACTTCTTTTAATGAAGACATTTATATACTGTATAATTAGAATTTAAAGTTTTTAAAAAAGCGTAGGTTCTGATTGTTTTGGGG
>Ga0206682_10005063_pt1 | contig 10498 bp, 10 predicted proteins | sample M240m12015metaG_FD_155444 | JGI IMG/M metagenome (GOLD analysis project Ga0206682, IMG submission 155444) | Ammonia-oxidizing marine archaeal communities from Monterey Bay, California, United States - M2 40m 12015 | ecosystem: Environmental > Aquatic > Marine > Intertidal zone | place: USA... | reverse complement strand
TTTTTGAAAATAGAAGTATTGGATAAGTTTAAATTTTCAATAATATCTTCAACAACTTTTTTTGTGGCAGTAGCCGTTAGAGCAATCATATTTACAGTAGGAAGAACATCTCTAACTTTATGAATAAGCCTGTAAGAAGGTCTAAAATCGTGCCCCCATTCTGAAATACAGTGAGCTTCATCTACTGCAATTAAATTGATATTAATTTCTTTAATTTTCTGGATGATTAAATCTGATTGTAACCTTTCAGGTGATACATATAAAAACTTGTACTGACCAAATTTTAAATTATCAAATAAGGAAACAATTTCATCTGTTGTTGCTTTACTTTTAATAGTTAAAGCTTTAATTCCATTATTTCTTAATTGTTCTGTTTGGTCATTCATTAAAGAAATTAACGGAGATATAACCAAACACACCCCTTCAAGAATTAATCCAGGGACTTGATAACACACAGATTTACCTCCACCCGTAGGTAATATGGTAACTACATCTTTTTTATCTAAAACAGCCTCAATGATATCCTCTTGAGAGTCTCTAAATGAAGAATGTCCCCAATATTTTTGTAAGATGTGAGCTGGTGATATCATACATTTTTTTTGAGCCAATTAAGTATGAAGTTGGATCTATTTTCTACCGTATCAAAAGGAACTTCAATTAAAGAATAATTTAAATCTTTGTAAGTTTTTTCTAAATAGGTATCTATAACTGTAGCCTCTTCAAAACTTTCATACCTTTCGCTATCTGTAATGAAAATTTCTTTCCATGGTCTAAAATGAAACACATAATCATAGTTGTATTTTTTACTAGACTCCTTAAAGTACGATGGATACTTTTCTTTTGTATAATCTAAATAGGCGTGAATATCTGGTAGACCTCTGTCAAAAAAAACTAAATTATGAGTAGTGTCAGAAGCTCTCTGGTGTTGGTCCTTTCTGCCTTGAAGCAATAGTTTACTAAACAATATAGGTTCTGTTAAAAACAATTGATCTATCCCTTCTTTTTGTGCTTTAATAGTTATTTCTCTTGAAATCTCCTCCATGCAAAAGAAACCACTATGTTTAAGTTGTTTTAAAACAGACGATTTTCCTGTTCCAGGACCTCCTATAAGCACAATTTTTTTCTGCATAAAACAAAAATATAGTATTAATTTATTATAATGATATAATGATGTAATTTTGTGATTAATTCGTTTTGTAAAATCGAAATGTTAAAATGAAAGATAAAGAGAATTTTTATCAAAAGTTAAAACTTCAACTAGATGAGACTACTAAGTTTCCCTCAGATTACTTGTATAAATTTATAGTACCAGCATCCGAGAATAGGGTAGATCAAGTAAGACAAATATTTGAGAATAGCGCCCTTTCTATTTCTATAAAAAAATCTAAAACTGGAAAATATAATAGTATTTCTATAGTTATTAATTTAGAAAACTCAAATGAAGTAATCTCATATTATAAACAAGCAGAAAAAATAGACGGAATTATATCGCTTTAACTAATGAAGAAAATAATATTACTGATCGCATTTACAATTAGTTCAACTAATTTACTCTCGCAAAAAGACACTAAAATTTTAGTTACTATAAATGACAAACAAATCTCTGTTGCTGATTTTAAAAAAGTATATGAGAAAAATTTGGATGCCATAGACAATGAAGAATCAAAAGATATTGATAAAAATCTTGATTTATTTATTAATTATAAATTAAAAGTAAAACAAGCTTATGAGTTAAAGTTAGACACATTAAAATCTTATAAGTCTGAAATTGAAACGTATAAAAAACAATTAATAGCACCTTATCTTCAAGATAAGGAATATCTAAAGTCTTTAATAAAAGAGGCTTATGATAGAACTAAAACTGAAATTAGAGCAAGTCACATACTTGTTAGACTTCCAAGAAATTATTCATCAAAAGATACATTAACTCCCTTTCTTAAAATTCAGAAAGCTAGACAAAGAGTATTGGCTGGAGAATCTTTTGCTAAAGTAGCAAAAGAAGTTTCTGAAGATCCGTCTGTTACAATAAATGCCGGAGATTTGGGTTACTTTTCGGCCTTTAAAATGTTGTATGATTTTGAGGATGCAGCTTACTCTACTCCAAAAGGAGATGTTTCAGCTATATTTAAAACTCGATATGGATATCATTTTCTACAAAATAATGGGACTAGAGCATCCAAAGGAGAAAGACAGGTTGCCCACATTTTAATTTCAGATACTACTTTAACTGGAAAAAATAAAATTAATGAAGTATATGCTAAATTAAAACAAGGGGTCTACTTTAACAAGTTAAGTCAACAATATTCTAATGATGGAAACACCAAAAATAAAGGAGGAGTTTTACCAAGATTTGGTTCAGGAAGAATGGTAAAACCTTTTGAAAATGCAGCATTTTCACTAGATACTATTGGAGAGTATAGTAAACCCTTTAAAACAAAATATGGTTGGCATATTGTAAAATTATTAAAACAATATCCCATACTTCCATTTAACGAAATGGAAAAGGTAATATCAGATAAAGTTCGTAATTCGGGAAGAGCTAAATTATCAGATAATGCAGTATTAAATAGATTAAAAAAAGAATATTCTATTACTGTTACAGAATCATCTAAGAAACTGCTTCAAAGAAAAGACCTCAGAAATTTGTCTACAGATTCATTGAAGAATACCTTGCTAACAATTAATGATAAAATACTCCTACAAAGTGATTTTGTATCTTATGTAAAAAACCAAAGACTAGCATCATTCGATGATATGATGGAAAAATTTATAAACGCAGAAATTCTTACCTACTTTAAGGAAAACCTTGTAAACACAGACTCAAATTTTGCTTACACACTATCAGAGTATGAAGATGGGTTGTTACTTTTTGAGTTAATGCAACAAAAAATTTGGAATAAATCATCTGACACCATAGCATTAAAAAATTATTTTAAAAGTCGTAAAAGTTTGTATAATTCAGATGATTTAAAAAGTATTAAAGGTAAAGTTATGAATGACTTTCAGCTATATTTAGATCAAGAATGGATAGGTCAATTACGATCAGAAAATGATGTTAAAATAAATAGAAAAGTATTAAAAAAAATAAAGAGTTATTACCGTAAAGAATCTTGAAAAATTTATTCTACATATTAGTATTTATCGTATTCATTTCATGTGATTCTCTAGGATTACAAAAAAAGGATATTCCGGTTAAAAAACCAATTGCTAGTGTTTACAATAACAACCTATTTACAGAAGATATAGAATTGTTATTGCCAAAAAACCTAGAAAAAAATGACAGCCTTGTTTTTACAAGAAGTATTATTAATAGTTGGGCTGTAAAACAGTTGCTACTTAAAAAAGCAGAAGATAATAATACTCAAAATGACAATTCAGAAATTAACAATCTTGTAAAAGATTATAGACAAGCGCTACTAATTAACGGTTATAAAGAACGCCTAATAAAGCAGCAATTAGATACCTTTATAGAGCAACAAGAAATACTAGATTATTATAAGCTAAATAGTAAAAATTTTAGATTAAACGAAGAGCTAATTAAAACTAGATATCTTCATTTTTCTAATGATTTATTAGATAGAAAAGAGGTAGTTAAGTTATTCAAAAAAGGAACCATAGAAGATTTAGAAGCCTTAGAGTTAAAACAATTAACTTTTAAACAAATGATGTTAAATGATTCTGTTTGGACCCCTTTGGAAAATGTTACGTTAAAAATACCATTTTCACGTAGTAATTTGTTAAAAAAAACAAAATTACTCCAAAAAGAAGATTCATTAGGTTTATATTTGGTGACGGTAAAAGATGTTTTATTGAGGAATCAGATAGCACCGCTGTCTCATATAACACCTACTATAAAACAAATGATTTTACATCAAAGAAAATTACAATTAATTAGAGATTTAGAAAAAATAATACTCAAAGATGCCATTCAAAATAAAAGTTATAAAATTCATTAGTTCACTTCTATTAGCTGTATTTTTTATTCAAAACACAACCGCTCAAAAAGTAAAAATTGATGCCGTAGGCGTGGTAGTTGGTAAAAATATCGTATTAGATTCCGATATTGAGAAGTTTAAGCTAGAACTAGAGAATAATAGTGAAGGAAAAATAAAAATTTCTGACTGCGAGATGTTAGAGCAGTTAATGTTACAAAAATTACTTGCTCATCATGCAGTGGTAGATAGTATTGTAGTATCTGATGCAGAGGTTAACAGCCAAGTAGAAAGAAATATTCAATTTTTTAGTCAAGAATATGGAAGTGTAGAAAAAGTTGTAGAGGCCTATGGTTTTAATGACATAGAAGATTTAAAAACCGAACTTTTTGGTATTGAAAAAGAAAATTCTTTAATCCAAAAAGAACAACGTCAAATCACAGAAAACATAGATGTTACGCCAGAAGAAATTAGAATATATTTTAACGGCTTAAAAGAAAAGGGAGAATTACCAGAGTTTCCAGCGGAAATTCAAATAGCGCAATTAGTATTAAATGCTGAGGCATCTCCAGAAGAGATTGAAAGAATCTTAAATAAACTCAACCAATTAAAAAAAGAGATTGAGGAAGGCTCTAGTATTAAAATGAAAGCCATTATTAATTCAAATGATCCAGGAGTTACAGACAACGGAGGTAGGTATACAATTGATAAAAATAGTACATTCATAAAAGAATTCAAAGAGGTTGCCTTTTCTCTAGATGTTAATCAAGTGTCTGAGCCATTTAAGTCTCAGTTCGGTTATCACATCATTCAACTTCACCAAATTAGAGGCGAAACAAGAGTAGCATCTCATATTTTACTTCAGCCAGAAATTCCTCAAGAAAAACTTGACAAAACAAAAGAGAAACTCGAGAAGATAGTAGCAGACATTAAAAGTGGGGAGCTAACTTTTAATGAAGCTGTTAGAAAGTTTTCTCAAGATACAGACACTAGAAATAACGGTGGTTTAATTGTTAATCCTTACAGTGGAGAGTCTACTTTTGATTTAACAAGAATGGATCCAGCATTGTATGCTAGAGTAAATAACTTGCAGAAAAATGAAATGTCTGATGTGTTTTATGATGAAACACGTGAGGGGAAAAAGATGTATAAAGTGATGATTATGAAAGATAGAACCAATACTCATATAGCAGATATGGTAGATGATTATGTAAAGGTTCAAAACTTAGCATTGCAAAAGAAAAAGCAAGAAACTATTGCTAAATGGTCAAAAGAAAAAATAGGAGACACTTACATCAAAATAAGTAATGAATATCAAAAATGTACTTTTGATAAAAATTGGACAAAAGAAATCTCTAACTAATGTCTGACGTAGCTGCTATAGACTCTCTTGTTAAAAAGTTTGAAGATTTAAAAGCAGAGATAGGCAATGTAATAATTGGACAAGAACAAGCTGTTAATTACGTTTTACTAGCCATTTTTTGTGGTGGTCATTCCTTATTAATTGGTGTTCCTGGTCTAGCTAAAACTCTTTTGGTGCATACTGTCTCAGATGCATTGGGATTAAATTTTAAAAGAATTCAATTCACACCAGATTTAATGCCTTCTGATATACTTGGAAGCGAAATTCTAAATAAAGAAAGAGAATTTACTTTTTTAAAAGGCCCTATATTTTCTAATATTATTCTAGCAGACGAAATTAATAGGACCCCACCTAAGACTCAAGCTGCTTTGCTAGAAGCTATGCAAGAGAAATCTGTTACAATAGCAGGGCATCATTACAAACTAGACCTGCCTTTTTTAGTCTTGGCAACACAAAACCCTATAGAACAAGAAGGAACTTATCCATTACCTGAAGCACAGTTAGATCGTTTTATGTTTTCTATTAATTTAGAATACCCAAGTTTTAAAGAAGAAGTAGAAGTTGTAAAAAACACCACAACAGATATCATTTCAAAAGCATCTTCGTTGCTTTCTGCCAAAGAGATTATAGAAATTCAACACTTAATTAGAAGAGTACCTGTAGCTATCAATGTTATTGAATATGCTGTATCATTAGTTGCTAAAACTAGACCTACTAATAAGCAAGCTACAGAGTTGGTAAATAGATATGTAGATTGGGGAGCTGGCCCAAGAGCTTCACAGAATTTAATTTTAGGTGCCAAAGCTATGGCTGCAGTTAGAGGTAAATATTCTCCAGATATAGAAGATGTTCAAGCCGTTGCAATTCCTATTTTATCTCATAGAATAGTTAAAAATTACAAAGCTGAAGCAGAAAATATTTCAGTAGCTGAAATTATTAAATCGTTGCTATAAGTTTTCAGTAGCTTCATAAAAGCTAAACACACTACCACCGTATTTTTTTGAATAACTAAAAAAAATATTTTCAGATAAATCCATGTGTTTTGAATGTTCTATGATTAATATTCCGTGTTCATTTAACAATTGCCTTTCAAAAACTAACGCTATTATTTTTAAAAATTTGTCTTTATCCAAATTGTAAGGAGGATCTGCAAAAATGACATCTGTGGTTAAAACTGTTTTTTCTAAAAACTTAAAAACATCATTTTTAAAGGCGTTTATAGGAAAATTAAATTCTGTGGAAATTTTATTAATAAACTTAACACAATTATAATTTCCATCTACTGCATGAATTTTACTAGTTCCCCTAGAAGCAAACTCGAAGGCAATATTACCTGTACCAGAAAATAAATCTACAACAGATATAGAATCAAAGTAATAATGGTTGTTTAAAATATTAAAAAGAGATTCTTTCGCTAAATCTGTGGTAGGTCTTACAGGAAGATTCTTGGGAGCAGTTATCCTTCTCCCTTTGTATTTTCCAGAAATTATTCTCATCCTAACAAAATAAAATTTGAATGCTTAGAGATTTCTTTTTGATTATTGAAAACAGCATTTTTAGAGCTTAAAAAATCGATATTTCTAATATAGGTATATATCAATCTATAAAGGTCAGAATCTTCTTCTATATCCCCTAAAATAGAAACCAAAGTTTCTTCAGTACTCAATTCTAACTGTTCTAGGGTAAATAAGACATAGTACATGAAGTCTTCTTTAGTTTTATATTCAAAAATATTAAAAAATTGAAGATTAGAATTTTTAATAATAACAATATCAAGAGTACTTTTAGACACATGAATGTAGCAACCATTATCATTGGTAGGAATTGAAAATAATTTTTCCAACAATACACTTGAATAGTGTTTGTATTCAAACTCACCAAAATTTTGAAAAAGAAAATTATTAATATTTACATAGGGTATATAAACATTTTTGCTATTCATAAAATCTAGCTCATCAAAAGTAATTAAATCTGTAGCAATGGTTTTAATAGAATATTTCAAATAGCTTTTTAAAGCATCTTCTTTAAAGTATTCATTGGGTACTAACGTATTTAGGTTGTTTTGATGAATAACTGTTACAGTCTCAAAATCATATTGTAATGATTTTTCTTTTTTAAAAATGTCTTGAAGTTTTTCTAAGACCAATTCAGGAGAATTTTTAGTCTTTGAAAAAGTATAGGAAGAAAACTCTAACACTTCATTATTAGTGTTAGTAGTACAAAAAGAAAATCCATCCAAACTGAATTGGATGGATAATTTTCTTTTAGAAGTAACTTCTATATTGTTATTTATCGTTTTCTTCTTCACGAGATGCTTTGTCATAAGATGGAGGCCAGTTACCACCTGAGGTTACTTCACTTAGAGACCCCACAGATACATACTCTCCTTTTATTTGATCACTTTCTATAGCTTCCATTTCTTGTTTAACAAGAGAAATGTCCATTCCTTTTAATAAATCTTTCTTCTCTGTTCTAGCCTCAAAAACTGGTACTTGTAATCCTGCAATTTTTTCTACAAGACCAATAACAAGTTCAAACTGTTTTCCTTCTACACCAGGAACATTAAACATGTTCTTATAATCTTTACCTTCAAAACTTTTAAGTATAGGCTCATATCCAATTGTATCTACAACTCTTTTCTCTACATCTACTATAATTGGTTGCCACCTACTTCCTTTATTCACTTTAATTACAGTATCTCTTACCTCAGTAATAGCAAACTTTGCACTATCAATAAATTGAATTAAACCTTCTTTGTTGTCAGTATAGTTTCCGTTTACTTTGTAGTAAGCTAATTCTGCATCTCTAATAATTTTTAGATTTTGAATCACCTTCACATATTTAACTCGTTTGTCTTTGTTAAAATTAATGGGTTTCATGATTCCATCATAAATTTTAAAAACTAAAAAAGCACCTAGAAGGAGCAGTACAATAGATACGATCCATTTATATTTTAAAGGTAAATATTTTACTATTAAATAAGCTAAACCAAATGTAGCAACAACAGCTAAAATTATAAGTATAATCATTTCGTGAGTGTATAAATTTTCATGAAAAGCAAATCTACAATTTTTTTTTAATGATAAAAACTTTTAAACACAAATCAGTGTATCTTTAACGCTTTATAAATTTCATGTCACAAAACGCATCAGATTTTCATAAAGAACTTTTAAATAAGTTCTCATATCATCCTACAACAAAGCAGTCAAAATTATTTTCTTTGTTGGTAGATTTTCTATTTTTAAAAAATGAGAAATCTTTATTTTTATTGAAAGGGTATGCTGGAACAGGTAAAACAACTACCATTAGTACCTTGGTATCTAGTTTATGGAAAATTAATCAAAAATCAGTTTTATTAGCTCCAACAGGAAGAGCAGCAAAAGTAATCTCTGTTTATTCTAAAAAACAAGCCTTTACAATCCATAAAAAAATATATTTTCCAAAAAAAATGGCTAATGGTTCTGTAGATTTTGTATTGCAAAATAACAAACACACCAATACCATTTTTATTGTAGATGAAGCTTCCATGATACCAGACAGACCTCAAAATGGAAAATTATTTGAAAATGGATCATTGCTAGATGATTTAATCTCATATGTATACTCTGGGCGTAATTGTAAATTGATTTTAATTGGAGATACAGCACAATTACCACCAGTTAAATTAAAATTGAGTCCAGCACTTGAAGAAACAAGGTTAGAAGTTGATTACAATAAAATGGTACATCAAATAGAATTAGATGAAGTAACCAGGCAACATCAAAACTCTGGAATTTTAGCAAATGCCACCCTGCTAAGAACACAAATAGAAAATAACTCTATTTACTTTGAGTTTGATTTAAACTTTCCTGACATCATTAGGTTAGAGGATGGCTATGATATTGAAGATGCAATTACTGGAAGTTATGACAATGATGGGGTAGAAGATACAGCAATCATCGTTAGATCTAATAAAAGAGCCAATCAGTACAACCAACAAATTCGTTCTCAAATCAGAGGACAAGAAAATGAAATCTCACCTGGAGATTATGTTATGGTTGTTAAAAATAATTACTTCTGGTTAAAAGAATCATCAGAGGCAGGTTTTATTGCCAATGGTGATACCTGTGAGGTCCTAAGAATTCATGCAATTAAAGAATTATATGGCTTTAAATTTGCAGAAGTAGACATTAGAATGATAGATTACCCAGATCAAAAACCTTTTGAGACAGTTTTACTATTAGATACACTTACTAGTGAATCACCTTCTTTAACTTATGAAGAATCAAATAAGTTATACGAGGCAGTAAGAGAAGATTATGCGCATGAAAAATCAAAATATAAACAGCTTCTAGCAGTAAAAAAGAATGTATTTTTTAATGCATTACAAGTAAAGTTTTCTTATGCAATTACTTGTCACAAATCTCAAGGAGGGCAGTGGAAAACAATTTTCATAGAACAACCTTACTTACCTGAAGGTCTGTCTAAAGAATACTTTAGATGGCTATACACAGCCATTACAAGAGCACAGGAAAAATTGTATTTAATAGGCTTTAAAGACGATTGTTTCGAAAAAGACTAACGAAACAAATAATTAAAAAATAGTTTTCCATAATCATTTCCTTTATCAAATCTTAGATTGTTTAATTTATTGGTGTGAAAATGGTAAGCATAACCAAAATGAAATCTTTTAGCGGTAAATTTATAACCAAGCTCTAGATTAAAACGAACTTTCTTTGGCGTAAAAGTTACTGGACTTAACTTATTAAATAAACCACCTTGAATAGTAGCATCGTATACTACATAGGTTACTGAAGTCTCATAATATAAAAAAGATTCTAACTCTCTTTTGAACGAGTTTAGTTTATGGTTTAGGTTGGTGTTAAAACCAATAGAGTTATTAATAGGTTGTAGTTGCTTAAAACCAATTCGTCCAATAAATCCCAGAGAGGCATCAGTAAATAGGGTACCTATTCTTAGTTTACTTAAAATATTACCATCTAAAGTAGAAGATTTATTAATGCCTACAGATTTTAAATATTCACCTTCAAAATTTAAAGCCAATGTATTTCTTATTTGATATTTCCAACCATCCGGTTTTTTAAAATTATAAATTTCATGAACTGCTTCCTGCAGCTCCTGTCCAAAGGCACTTTTACCAACAACACCAACTAAAAACCTATTTTTTAGGATACTATTATTTTTAAAAGATTTAGAGACACCT
>Ga0206682_10005061_pt1 | contig 10499 bp, 5 predicted proteins | sample M240m12015metaG_FD_155444 | JGI IMG/M metagenome (GOLD analysis project Ga0206682, IMG submission 155444) | Ammonia-oxidizing marine archaeal communities from Monterey Bay, California, United States - M2 40m 12015 | ecosystem: Environmental > Aquatic > Marine > Intertidal zone | place: USA... | reverse complement strand
GTGAAGTGCTCGGGGAGAACGACGCCGTAGGTGAGATGGCGCGCGCCCAAGTTACGCAAATCCCTCTCCACCCTCTCCAAGTCGTGAAGGTTGGCCACGAGCGTCGTCATCGTGTCCACGAACAGTTTGGCGTGAAGCTTGAGATGCGCGCTGACGAACAAGGTCCTCGCCTGATTCCGAAACGGGAACAACCGGAGGACGTGCGAGCCGTGCTCCTCGTGGGTGAACAGCTTTCGAAATATCAACACACCGACCGACATCAGGTCGTTGCCGTGAGCCGATAGGAGCGCCGCCCACGACGACTGTACCGCCTCCCGTTTCCGCTCGGTCCATCGCCGACGGAACTTGCTCACTCGCTTGATGCCGAAGATGGCTAGGAACGGCGCCAGCCCGACCATCGCACGCGACGGGAACGCCCCGTTCCCTTGCTTGCGCGATGCCAAGTGGAGAGTTTGTCCGGACAAAAGCAAAATTGTGCTTTTTTTCGGTGGGAATCATTAACGTGTTCTAACTGTTTGCGTGTGTGCCGGGCGCCTATTTATCGCGTAATTTCATATTTACGCTGACTGTTTGAACCGGTCCTCACGGGTTCGAAAGCGCTCGTTGTTGCCCTTTTGAAGCGTCAATGCCCTAACTCATTGCGACGCGCGCGCACCGAGGCGGACGATCGCCACCATGGCGCCCGAGCCCCCCGTCACGGAGTCGGTGAGCAAGCTCTCGGAGCTCGATCACCTTCCCGGCGAGTCCATCAAGGTGATCGCGCAGCACGTCGGCATAGAATCCCTCGCCGACGAGGTCGCGCGCGCGCTCGCGCCCGACGTGGAGTACAGATTGAGGGAGGTGATCCAGGACGCGTGCAAGTTCATGCGACAGTCCAAGCGAACCGAGCTCAGCACCGAGGACGTCAACTCGTCGCTCATCATGCGACGGTGCGAGCCCCTGTACGGCTTCCCCGCGGGCGCCGGGCCCATCCCGTTCCAGGAAGTCCCCGGCCACCCCGAGCTGTACATACCGGTGAACAAGGAGCTCGACCTCAAGGATATCCTCGCCGCGAAGCTCCCGCGGCCGCCCATCGCCGTCAACGTCGTCCCGCACTGGCTCGCGGTCGAGGGCGTCCAGCCGCTCATACCCGAGAACCCAACCCCGCTGGCCACGGACGATCGAACCCCGCACTTGCGAAGCGCCGCGGACGCCAAGCTCTTCAGATCGCCGGTGGTCCCGGCCGACGTCAAGCCGCCGCCCGGCGCTCACGACCCGAACGTCAAGAGCGAACCCGGAGCCGACGGCACCGGAGCCGTGATCCAACCCGTGGTGGCGCACGAGCTGAGCAAGGAGCTCCAGCTGTACTTTGACCGCATCACGGCGGTGGTCAGAGGCGGCGGGGAACGAGGCGAGGCTCCGTTGCTCCGAGCCGCTCTGGAGTCACTCGCCACCGACAGCGGCTTGCACCAGCTGATGCCCTACTTCACCCAGTTCGTGCAGGACGAGGTTGCCAAGTCCTTGCGGAACATGCCGCGGCTCAAGGCGCTCGTGGGGACCATCGAGGCGCTGTGCGGTAACCCGGAGATTCACGTCGAGCTCTACCTGCACCAACTCATGCCCACGCTCATCACGTGCATGGTGGCCAAACGATTGAGCGCCGAGCCCGACGAGGACCACTGGACCTTACGGCAGTACTCCGCGGAGGTGATGGCGGGGATATGCGCGCGGTTCGGGGGTGACTACCCCACCATACAGCCCCGAATCACGCGCACCTTGCTTCGCGCGATGCTCGACCCGAGCAAACCGTTTTCGACGCACTTCGGCGCCATCGCCGGTTTAGCGGCATTAGGACCACGGGTCACGCGCCTACTCATCGTTCCAAACCTCAAGGCGTACCTCGAGGTCCTCGAGCCGCACCTCGACGCCCCGACCGCACCGGGCGCGAACGCCGGTGAAGCCGATACTAAGGAGTATTCAAAGAAGAAGGTTGCCAACGCCGAGGCGAGAAAGGTTCACGACGAGCTCAAGGAGGCCATCGGCGCGTGCCTACACCAGGCGCTCGCGGCGAAACAGCGGGAGGAACGCGAGCGGAAGGAGCCCGGGCGGCGCGCCGAGCTGATGAAAAAGGAGATGGGCATCGGAGGTCAGAAGACCGAGGCGGTCAAGCCGGTGCCCGCGAGCGTGGTCAAGGGGTGGACCATCGCCAAGAACACGCTCAAAGTCGACGTGGGCCCGCCGCCCGCTTTGAAGACGAAGAAAGCGACGGAGAACCCTAAAGAACCCGGGGGGAAGAAATCGCCCCCGCCCGCGAGGCGGGGTAAACGCAAGGCTGCGGAGAAGGAGGCGGAGGAGGAGGCGGAGGCGGCTGCGCCGGTGGAGGGTGTCGAGCTTCGCATCGACCCAACCGCGGCTGAGGGCGAGGAGAGCGAGGATCCATCCGCGGTGGCGGCGCAGGTCGCCGCGGCTGCGGCGCTGCTGGGCGATTGCGTGATGCCGTACGCGTCGAATCCCACCGTCGCGGACACGTTCCTGTAGAGTTGTCACTTATAGAGTTGTCACTTATCTTCATTGTACACGAATTGATCAGAGGGTCTCGACTATACTATACGCTATCCCACTCTTTTGGTTGCTAACGCCTCAGTATCCAAACGCGCTCCAGAAGGAGGACTTACCCTCGCGCGCCTTGAGCTGCTGGCTGAGCCACTCCATCCCCTCCCACAGGCCCTCCCCTTTGAGCGCGGACGTCTTGAAGATGGCCCACTGCCTGTCCTTGACCCCGTTCAGTCCCAAACCCTCCGTGATCTCAACCTCAGTCGCCGCCTCGGGCAGGTCCTGCTTGTTGGCGAATACCATGATGATGCAGTCGCGCAGCTCATCCTCCTCCAAAATACCCTGCAGCTCCTCTTTACTCGTCGGTATCCGCTCCTTATCGCAGCTGTCCACCACGTACACTATCGCGGTCGTGTTTGGGTAATAGCACCGCCAGTACGGCCGTATGGAGGTCTGCCCGCCCAGGTCCCAAACCTGAAACTTTACGTTTTTAAAAGTCACAGTCTCGACGTTGAAGCCGATGGTGGGGATAGTCGACACCACCGCCCCGACCTGCAGGCGGTACAAAATCGTCGTCTTCCCCGCGTTGTCCAGGCCGAGGACGAGGATGCGAGCCTCCTTGTCACCGAACGCGGCCATCATGCGGGACATCAAGACGCCCATCTTCACCCTTCGCTCGCGCCCTGGTTCGCGCCTGTCACGAGGTGGACAACGGGGGAAAGTGATTCTCAGGACACGTGCACGGGGTCATCGGGAAATGGGCTGGAGCGTGGGAGCGTGTCGTGTCGTCGACGCGGCCCCGTGCGGTTCTTCATATCAGGTCTCCAATTAGTTGGTTATTCCTTCACGATGTCGTAGGAAACATACAACTGTCTGAATCATCAGAAACCGCGGCCGGGCGAAACGATGGATGGGGTCGGGGAAACCGTTCGGGCGCGACGCGCGTTCCTCAGTTCTCCAAGGTGAAAGTTCTCCGCATTGTCACGGACCTAGGTAGAACGAAAGTTTTTGTTCTTCATCATCGGAACGCGCGTCACAAAAGGGGGTTCAACCCAAAGGCGGTTGGTCGATCGGGTGTCGCGAAAACAAACCGCGGCGAGAAAAAGCCTTCCCGGCTCGGAGAGTCAGCGTTTCAGATTAGTTTCAAAGCTGCGCACATGGCATTGGCGTACTTGTTCAAATACCACAGAGAAAACATATTCATCGTCCTCTCCTCGGGAAGGCAAGGTCGGCGCGCGACACACCGCGGGCGTACATGGTCGGGCAGACGAGCGGGGACACGACACAGAGAAAAGATGGTTGCGGATCGGCACTGGAACGCACCTGCGGCAAACCTACTTCACGGATGTGCTCTCGCTCGGCGCGACGACGCGACGCGATGGACCGCCTCGCGCGTCTCGGTCGTTTCGATGGACCCCCTCCTGCGTGTTGAGGTCGTCGATAGCAGCCGTATTACAACTGCGCCGCGTGACCGATCGCCCGCGTGCGCGTGCGCTGTCAGCTCTGATTTTTCGCCCCGAGGCGGCCGCCGTTCAAACCCTCGCGTTCGCGAGTCGCAGTCAGGTCTCGATTTTCCGCGTCGTTGTTGCATTTGCCATTCGGGGGCGCACAGTCGTCCGTGTCGGGGGTTCGATGAGCGCATCGGCGTGCGTTCGAGGCGTGCATACGGGACCGAGACGCGCGAGGAGCACACACGCGGGCCCATCGCCCAGGTGCGTGACATGGCGAGCCGTCCCACCACGCGGTATCCATCGATGGTGCCGGACAGTCACACTGACGGCAGCCACGGCTGGGGGCGACGAGGGAACGTCCACCCCGTCCGTCACCGACCCGGCGTCCGCATCGATGAACGACGACGACGATGCCCTCATCCCGCCTCCTCAGGCATCCACGCCTCCCGTCGAGGTGGACGTCACGGTGCCACATACGGACAAGTTAGCTAAGGTGTGGTTCATACCCAACTTCCTGGACGAAGCAGCCGCCGCCGCGGTGGCGAAGGGATGCGGTAAACTCCGCAAACGGATGAAGAGCGACCACTCGTTCGCGACGGGGCGACTCTCCGCGATGGTCCCGATGGCCTCACCGGTGTACGCGGCGTTCAGTGACGGCGTCGCGATCGAATCGATACGAGAAGCGACGGGTGTCGATATTTTGGCACTGGGCGACTTTCCGGTGGAGACGAGGCTGTACCGGCCGGGTTCGGAGATGACGTGGCACCAGGACGTCAAGCTGTACGAAACACCGCAGCACGAGCTCATATACACGGTGGCGAACGACGGGTGGGACGGCGCGACGGAGTGGGTGGGAAGCGACGGGTTACGTATGAGTATACGGGCGCCGGCAAACTCTGCGTTGGTCTTCGCAGCCGACGGGGCGTGGCACAGGGTCGTGGGCGCGGGTGTTGGGACTCGGACGATTGTCAAGGCGTTGTACGTGGAGGACTTCGCGAAGACGGAGGCGTTCGCGGAGGTCATGGACGAGGCGCCGTGGAGGCGTTGAGATTAGTTAACCTCAGTGAGAGTGCTAGCTTAGCGGGTGACCATAGCCAAAAATTGATGACTTCGGATCCGGTTCGGCGCCCCGACGAGCCCCGAGGCTTTTCTTCGTCGCCCCGAAGCCGAGGCCGCTCCCCACTCGCGCGCGCGCGATGACGCCCACGCGCCGTCTCCGCATGTGCAGCAGCCTCACCCTCCGGCTCCTCTTCCCTGTTCTCGCGCTCGTCGCGTCCGGCGCGTCCGCGCAGGTTCCGCGCGGCGCCCCCATGGCCGTCGAGGAGGACGGCGTGACGAGGGACCCGAGCCCGGGGGAGATACGCGAGGTCAACTCGCTTCGCACGCGCGCGGTCGACCTCGCGAGGCGGTACCAGACCTACTCGGAAGCCGCCGCGACACGATACTCCACCGCGATGGACCCCGACGCACTCGAGCAGTGGGTCGAGGACGCCAGAGCCGCCGCGCAAAAGATAGCCAGCCCGGAGGTTCGCAAAGCCATAAACGACATGTACAGGCCGATATTTTACCCAGAGACACGATACGAAGTCGAGGACCCTTACGACGAGGACCAGTACTACGACGACACCTGGGCACAGGCCGACGATGAGACGCTTGAGTTCACAGACGATGAGTCCTACACGGAAGACGCTGGAAGACCGTTCCAGCGATGGGCGCAGTCGGCGCGGGACCGAGTCGGCGACGTCTGGCCCGGAGCTCCGTGGCGCCCCGACGGCGGCCGGGACCCGGTGATCGGCGAGGCGGTCCTCGACTCGATGCGCCTCGGACTCGCCGGCGCGAGGCTCGCGGCGCCCTCCGCGGCGAGCGCCGTGGACGACGCGGCGGGGGTCGTGGGCGACGTCGCGGCGGTCGCGGAAGCCGACGGGTCGCTGGCAGCCGATGAAAACGGAGGGCCATTCGCCCGCGCCTACGCGCCGACACTTAACCTCGCGCGACGCGCGGGTGCCTTCATGACCGGCGGTGCGAACGATAACGATCGCGGCGGTATCTTCCCATCCTCCGAGGGGCAGCCGAACGAAGACTTGGAAGAGGGGAACGAAGATTGGAGCGTCTCCGCTGTGAGTGCGTTACGAGCGACAGAACGCGCCGGCGCCGCTGCGAGGGCGATGTACGAGGACAACGTCTCCGAGACGCAGCGGTCCGCGGCGCGGGCGTTCGCGCGGCGGTTCGTGTCCGAGGCGTTACAGACCACGCTTGAGATGCAGGCGCGTACGTACAACCCGTCGAGCCGGTGGAACGGGCGAACGATCGACGTAAACGACGCGAGGTTCGATAACACCCGGGTCGGCGCGAATAATTTTGTGAATAACCTTCGACTGGCGCGTCGAATGGCGGTGGCACGGGAGGGGAACGAAGGCGACGCGATGAACGCGATGAGCGAGACGGAGGAAGCGGCGTTCGAGAGGGCGCTCGTGTCGGAGCTTCGCGCGGAAAAGGCGGTGGAAGCGGTGGAAGCGCACACGGAGGCCCATGACTAGATTTCTGCAATAAACTTCATGACAAATCTGCAAATCGCAAATAGAAAAGCGTAAACGGACGTGAGTCAGCGTTCGCGCGAAAAACGCGCCCAGATTTCCTGACTAGCCGCCATAGAGAAACGGGAAAAAATAGTCCAGTCTAAGGAAAGTTCACTCGGTTCGATCGTCTCTCGGCCAATCAACCGATCCGGTTGCCCACCTGAAACACGTGGAAATAAAGCGACGTGCGTCGGGTGGCGCTCTCATCACAACAGCGACGAGCGAGAGGGAGACGCGCCCCGCGTTACCGCCGCAGCGGCGGCGCCGGACATCGTACTCGACATGTACCACCAACCGCGAGTATCGCCGAGCTACAACGTGGGCGGGTCGGACTCCCCCGCGACGGGATCCGATGGAGGGTTCGGAGGAGTCTCCGCGACGGCGCTCACGGTGCCCGAGCCCGAGGGCCCCGACGGCAGCACGCGCACGCACGTGATCGACATGCTGGACCAGTCGCGCACCCGGTGGCTCAAAAACACCGAAGTGTGCGACATGCTGCTCAACTACAGATCGTACGGCTTCGCATTGAGCAAGACGGCACCAGTACGGCCGCCCGGTGCGTCCAGCGTTCGACCGAAATTTCTCTCCCCGTCCTTCTATGCCCGCCCCCGCGGGCGATTTTCGGCCTTCAGATGAGGCTGGGGGCGCGCGCGTCGCGGCCGGGTTCGCGCGCGAACCCGATCGCGCGAGACCGTCGCAAAGGGCGACGGCATCGGGGGAGCGCATACGCGCGCGACACCCACCCTCCGCGCTTCATCCCGACCACCCGCGCGCCTAATCTAGCCCTAGTCGCCCAAAAGATTGACTCCCGCCCCACTCGTCACACTTGATGAATGAATCTCGACTGACCCCGCGTTCCCGACCACCTTCCTTCCCCTTCTTCACAGCCGGCACGATATTCCTGTTCGACCGCAAGGCTGTCCGGTTCTTCCGCAAGGATGGCCACGACTGGCAGAAGAAGAAGGACGGCAAGACGGTGAGGGAGACGCACGAGAAGCTCAAGGTCGGCAACGTGGAGTTACTCAACTGCTACTACGCTCACGCCGCCGAGAATGACCGATTCCAGCGCCGATGCTACTGGCTCCTCGACAGCGACGAGGGCGTCGTGCTGGTCCACTACCTCGACACCACGATGGTCGTCGGCGGCAGGGGCGGCGCCAAAGGAGGAGCCACCCACACTATGCAGCCGAACACGCAGCAGAGCGATTCGGGCGCGACTGACGGCGGCGACAGAAACGGGTTCCGCAACCTCTTTCGTTACGCCAGCGGCGCGTCGCAGATGTCGGGCTCCGGGTACGACGAAGGGAGCATGAGCATGGGCATGGGCGGCGAGATGCCGGCGTCGCCCATGATGCACTCCCCCGCGCGCGTGTCTGTCCAGGGTGGGTCGTACCACCCCGAAGTTTACGCCAACTCGCACCAGTACGGAGTCGTCGGAGGTTCGTTTTCTCAACATCAACACGGCGGCATCCAAAGCCACGGCGTCATGCCGAGCCACTACCCCCACGGCGGCAGCGACCCGCACGCGCTCTACCACGCCGCGCAGGAGCAGTTCAACGGCGCGGAGTCCGAGAGCTGGTTCAACAGCGTCCTGGCGTCGGGAGACGAGACCGAGGATGGGAATCCCCGCGTTCGACGCGTCAGCGGTAACCTTGTCGATGGATCCATCCCACCCCGAGCACCATCCAGCAGCCTGCCGTTCAAGCAGAATAGTAACAGGTCCCTGGACCTCGGCAGCATGGGAAGCGGCCCGCCGATGGATGGCTACTTTGGCATGGAACACGACGCGGGTGAAGTGTCCACGTCGCCACACTTTGACCTCCTACACGAGTTCGCCGTGGATCAGATGGCGGCGGTCAAGGTGGAGGGCATGCCGGTTGAGGGCATGCCCGCGGACTCAGCCGTCGCCGCCGCCGCCGCCGCCGCCGCCGCGGGCCCCAACATCGGCACGGCGTTCCCCGGGGAGGGTGTCGACAACTTCGCGGATGGCGTCGCGTCCATGGCTGAGCTCGAGGATAAGATTGCGTCGCTGAAGGAAACGTTGATCCGCGTCGCGTCCGTCAACGCGGCGGACTCGGCCAGCGCCGAGCAGGTGGACCGGCTGGAGCGGGACATGGCGGCGCTGGAGCGGGGCGCAGCGGCGATGCGAACGGTGAGCGGTTCGAACGGGCCCGGAATTCCAAACGGCGCCGCGGGTCGAGGACACCGGCGTGGCTCGTCGTTCGGCTCGGGCACCAGGCAACGGCCGCAACGCGCGGCGCCGCCGGTGATCTGGGACGGCGACGACAAGGACGACGACGCCGACAGGGAGGATGACGACGACGACGACGGCGACGACGAGGAGACGGCGGAGGGCGCGCTGTCACCGCTGGCCAAGGCGGCGGCGGCGACGCGGAGGCCCAAGGGTGCCGACGGCGCACGCGGCGCGCACCGAGCCGCCACCTTCGCCGCGCAGCAGCAGCAGCGGCGTGGGTACCAACCCGTCATGACACGAACGCCTTCGCGTCTGAGCGAAGGGTCCGAGATGGACGCCGACGCCAACAGCGACGCCGACGACGACGTCGGTGTCGTCGATGTCAACGGTGCCCGAGCCCCGTCGCCCGCGCTGCGAGCCGCGCAGATGAGAGCTGCCGCCGCGGCGTCGCACGCGAGGTACAACCGCGCCCGTGCGCCCATCATCCCCCCGTCCCAGCAGGGTTCGCCGATTCTCTGGGCCATCGACGACTTTTCCCCCGAGTGGGACACGGAAGCCGGCGGGGGTAAGGTTTTGGTCACCGGGACCCCGCGGCCGGGCCTGCCCGAGGGTTTATACCTCTGCTGCGTGTTTGGTGACGTGGAGGTGCCCGCGGAGCAGGTCTCGCCCGGGGTGCTGCGGTGCCGCGCGCCTCCAAACGGCGCCGGCCGCGTGCCTTTTTACATATCGTGCCTCGGCAGCGGCAAGAGGCCGGCTTCGGATATTCGCACCTTTGAGTACCGCGAGGCTGGCGCGGGCGGCGCCCGGGATAAACGAGCCGCGGAGATTCGTTTAACGAGCGGCGTCACCGAACGCGATTTCCAGCTCAGGCTGGTGCACTTACTCGTCGGCGCCGACAGGAGCTCCAAGGCTTCCCAAGGAACAACGCCCGGCGGCGGCGTCGGAGGCGGCGCCAACGGGGGGGCTGGATCCGGGTCAGGTTCGGGCAACGGCCCGTCAGATGTCGGCTCACCGGACAGGGGTAAAGGCGGGTCGTCCGAGAGCCACGGCTTGGGCCACGGCTCGCCTTCCTCTCCGAGCCGCGGCCTCTCCGGTTCTCAGTCGGGGGGAACGGGCGCGGGAGCCGGGGCGGGGTTCACGCGCCGCGCCGTCGCCGCCCTAGCCCTCGGCGCGGACCCAATGCTCGACCCGCACATGCCCAACCTCTCCGACGAGGACGTCGGCAAGGTGTTCAAGACGGCGCTCGAGGCGAGGCTGCGACACGCCATAGCCGCGGAGACTAAGCACCGCCGAGTCCGATCCGAACAAATCGTCCCCGACCCGACGTACGTCCAGCCTAAGAGCGTGTACGCCCGCGTGGACTCCGGCGGCATGGGCCTCATCCACTGCGTCGCCGCGCTGGGCATGAAGTGGGCCATACCCGCGATGACCAAAGGCGGGTGCGACGTGAACCAGCCGGACAGGCGTAACAGAACCGCGCTGCATTGGGCGGCGGCGAAGGGCCACGAGGACACCGTCGCCACGTTGCTCGCATCGGGTGCCAACATCCGCGCGATGGCGAGGTGGGGCGCGGGCGGGTACACCGCCGCGGACCTCGCCGCGGCGCTCGGCCACGGCGGCATCGCGGCGTACATCTCGGAGACGTCGTTGGCGGCGTCGCTGTCCAACATATCCCTCTACGGCGGCGCTCAGGGTCCGAATACCACCCGGTCGCTTCGTATGTCCTCGTTTGATCGCAAGCGCCAG
>Ga0206682_10005060_pt1 | contig 10499 bp, 10 predicted proteins | sample M240m12015metaG_FD_155444 | JGI IMG/M metagenome (GOLD analysis project Ga0206682, IMG submission 155444) | Ammonia-oxidizing marine archaeal communities from Monterey Bay, California, United States - M2 40m 12015 | ecosystem: Environmental > Aquatic > Marine > Intertidal zone | place: USA... | reverse complement strand
TTATCCTGACCTAGGAATTATCCCTACGGTTTTTAGAAGACTAGGGATTCACACGGAATTACGCGGTGATGATTTATTCATACCAGCACACGACCACTACGAGATAGAGAGTTTTATCGACGGATCCATTATGACTATTGCTGATGCGCCATGGCCAGGTTTCACGCCCGATCTACTGAGTATTATCCTCGTCACTGCTTCTCAGGCGCGAGGCTCTGTTTTGATTCATCAAAAAATGTTCGAAAGTCGTTTATTCTTTACAGATAAGCTTATTGATATGGGTGCTCAAATCATTCTTTGTGACCCACACAGAGCGACCGTTATAGGGCTCGACAAACAATCTCCTCTTCGTGCAACTACAATGACTTCACCTGATATTCGCGCTGGGGTCAGTCTCCTTATTGCTGCCTTGAGCGCAGAGGGCACATCTACCATTCATAATATTAATCAAATCGATCGCGGTTACCAGAATATTGACGGCCGTCTGCAAGCTCTCGGTGCTGATATTGTTCGACTGTAAATGTTTCTTTCTATGAAAACCATAAAATTATTATTCTCCGGGACTATCCTTGTAGCATTAGGACTTATTATCACTGCCTCGCAATCAAACTATAGCGTCGCGCGCCCTATTGAATTGGCCGCTAATCAAATGGCAGCGGTTGGGATTGGCGATAAAGCCCCAGATATAGCCATGCGAGACCCACAAGGCAATATTCGCAAACTAAGTGAACTCAAAGGTCAAGTCGTGTTAATAGACTTCTGGGCTTCTTGGTGCCGTCCATGCAGAATGGAAAACCCTAATGTGGTTCGTACATTCAATGCTTATAAAGACGCGGCGTTTAAAAACGGAAATGGAGTTACTGTGTTTTCAGTAAGTCTTGACCAAAACAAAGCTGCTTGGACAAACGGTATTAAAAAAGATGGCCTGGTCTGGGAAAACCACGTTAGTGACCTACAAGGCTGGAGGAACGCAGCCGCTGGGCTCTATGGCGTGAATAGCATTCCTGCCACATACTTGATCGACGGTGACGGTATCGTAATTAAAAGAAATTTACGTGGCCAAGCGTTAGAAAATACGTTAGCTAAACTCAAAAAATAACTGACTGAAAGTCGATGAGGCGCGGCGTTCCGCCGCGCCTTTTTTTATGCCCGAAATTTTGCCATCGTACTCCCTTCGCTGACAACGTGTCAGCGAAAGGTAAATTGGCTAACATTTTGCTTAATAAGGAAGTAAGAGTAAAAAACCACCCCAAAGATGTCTGAAAAGGAGCAACATAAAGAAGAAGAACTGAATCAAGAAAGCGCAGAGCAGAATAGCAAAGAAACGCAAGAAACTGACACGGAAACAACTGAAAAACAAACGGTTGAAACTGACCCGCTTGAAAAACTAAAAGACGAAGTTCAAGATCTAAAGGATCAAAACCTACGTCTGTATGCTGAGTTCGAAAATTTCAGAAAGCGTACAGCGAAAGAGCGACTTCAAATGATGGACAGTGCCAACAAAGACACTTTAGCTGCATTGTTGCCAGTTTTGGACGATTTTGACAGAGCCTTGAAAAACACGGAGGCAACTCCCGAGAACGAAGCAGTATTGGAGGGATTAAAGCTAATCCAACATAAATTGACTGAAACGCTCAAGAACAAAGGACTTATCGCAATGGAGAGCTCTATAGGCAGAGCCTTCGATGTTGAAGAAATGGAAGCCATTACACAAATCCCAGCGCCAAGTCCTGAACTTGCTGGAAAAGTAATTGACGAGGTAGAGCAAGGCTATAAAATTGGTGAGCAAATATTGCGCTACGCAAAAGTAGTCGTAGGTAAAGAAGCATAAAATGGCAAAAAGAGATTATTACGACATATTAGGCGTCTCAAAAAGTTCAAGTCAAGACGAAATCAAAAAAGCCTACCGTAAAGTGGCTTTGAAGTACCACCCAGATCGCAATCCTGACAATAAAGAAGCCGAAGATAAATTTAAAGAAGCGGCAGAAGCTTATGATGTGCTCGGCAACGAGGAAAAGCGTCGCAAGTACGATCAGTTTGGTCACCAAGCCTTTGGTGCAGGAGCTGGCGGCGGTGGTTTTGGAGGCAACATGAACGATATCTTCGATATGTTTGGCGACATCTTCGGCGGTGGAGGCGGCCAAGGTGGCGGCTTCGGTGGCTTTGGAGGTTTCGGTGGCGGCGGTCAACGCAGACAGGCTAAAGGCTCTAACCTCCGCGTAAAAGTGAAGTTGACTCTTGAAGAGATTGCAGAAGGAGTAGAAAAGAAAATGAAGATTCGCCGAGCGAAAATCGCTGACGGCGTCACGTTTAAAACCTGTGGCACGTGTAACGGTGCTGGTCAGGTTCAGCAGGTAACGAACACTATATTAGGCCAGATGCGCACTGCGGCTACCTGTTCTTCCTGTAACGGAAGTGGTAAAGTCGTTGACCAAAAACCATCTGGTGTAGGAAGCGACGGTCTAGATCGCAAGGAAGAAGTTGTGAGTGTTAACATCCCAGCAGGCGTTCAAGACGGGATGCAGTTGCGCGTTGGCGGTAAAGGAAATGAAGCACTCGGCGGTGTTGCTGGTGACCTAATCGTGTTAATTGAAGAAATTCAACACGATCATCTGACAAGAGACGGGGAAAATTTACATTACGAATTAAACTTGAGTTTTCCTGATGCTACCCTTGGTACACAAATAGAAATACCAACCGTTAACGGTATGGTGAAAATTGGTATCGATGCAGGTACACAGCCTGGTAAAATCCTTCGCCTAAAAAATAAAGGACTACCAAGCGTTCAAGGCTATGGTAAAGGGGATCAACTCATTCACATTAATGTTTGGGTTCCTAAAAGTCTAAACGGTGACGAAAAGAAGGCAGTTGAAAAGCTCAAGGGGAATGAAAATTTCGAGCCTAATCCTGGTAAATCGGACAAAGGCTTCTTTGACCGAGTCAAGGAGATGTTCTCTTAAATAGGTTTTGTACTTTACACTCCCACCAATTTGGTGGGAGTTTTTTATATCCTAGAATTAACAACCATGATTACAGCTAAAAAGGTCTCTAAAGAGTACAGCGCAAAGCTCGCGCTCGATGGAGTTGACCTTAGTATACCTAAAGGTAGCATCTATGGATTGCTCGGTCCAAACGGAGCGGGTAAGACATCATTCATTCGGATAATGAATCAGATTACGGCACCAGATAAAGGTGAGGTGTACTTTGGATCGGAGATTCTACAACCAAGAGATATTGGACGCATAGGGTATCTACCAGAAGAGCGCGGACTGTATAAAAAAATGAAAGTAGGCGAGCAGGTGCTCTATTTGGCCCGCTTGAAAGGACTCACTACAAACGAAGCTAAAAGCAAAGCAAAAGAATGGTTCGAACGTTTAGAAATGAGCGGTTGGTGGGATAAAAAAGTTGAGGATTTAAGCAAAGGAATGGCGCAAAAGGTCCAATTTGTAACTACTGTTTTACATGAACCTGAACTCCTCATATTTGACGAGCCGTTTACCGGTTTCGATCCTATCAATACCAACCTTATCAAAGGAGAAATTCAACGCCTGAATGAAAATGGTGCGACGGTGATTTTTTCTACTCACCGCATGGAGAGTGTGGAGGAAATCTGTAACCATATTGGCTTGATCGATAACGGAAAGGTCATGATCGAAGGTGCCTTGCTGGACATACGTAAACATTACAAAGACGGAACTTTCGCTTTTACAACACGATCTGCAGTCAGCGACTGGGGACCACATGAAGTGCTTTCACAAAAAGAAGACCACATGGGTTACCGCACAGTTTTAAAGTCTTTAGCGTTTCCAAAGGAACTGGTCATTGCTTTAAGCGAAAAAGAAAACTTGGTTGCCTTTGAAGAAGTACTTCCAACGGTTAGTGATATTTTCATAGAAATTATTAAGAACGGACCTAAACCTTGGAATCATGAGTAACCCCATTTTCTTAATTATTCAACGTGAATTCCTTTCACGAGTCCGGAAAAAAACCTTCTTATTGGTTACTCTTATCGGTCCATTGGCATTTGCTGCACTCATGATCGTCCCTGGTCTTTTTGCTTCAGTATCTGAGGACACGAGACAAATCATTGTTCTTGACGAACCCTCGATATTATTGCCTCATGAAGGAAAAGAACAGTACGCACTTGAATATTTAGACCCTAGGGAAAATGATTTGGAATTGGCAAAAGAATTGCTGCGCGATTCGCAATACGATGCCCTACTCTATATTCCTTCGGGAGAAAACTGGGACCCTGATTTCATCAAAAACAACATTTTACTTTTTGGTAAGGAAGACCCTTCTTTGGAAATGCAGGGATACCTCGATTACTTGCTGGAGGAGCAAATCAATAAAGCAAAACTTCTCAAAAATGGAGTAGATCCCGAGGTGGTTGCCCAGGTTAAAACGAACGTTAGTATAAAGAGCTTCACCCTCGGGGAGGAGGGAACGGATGAACAGAGTGCAGTGCCCATAAAAATGGCGCTGGGCTACATTACCGGATTGCTCATTTATATCTTTATATTCTTCTATTCGGTGCAAGTTATGCGGGGTGTAATGGAAGAAAAAAGCAGTCGCATCGTGGAAGTCATAATTTCAAGCGTTCGACCCTACCAGCTCATGATGGGTAAAATACTAGGTGTTGGCCTGGTAGGCGTAGCCCAATTCATTATATGGATCGGACTATCTGGTATCCTCTACACCGTCATCAGTACATATCTATTCCCAGAACTCTTCGCAGCACAGACAGCCGCGGGCGCTGCTGGGAATCCGGCAACAGATGTTGTTGGACTTAAAGTACTTGATATGCTTCGTTCTATTGACTTCACTACCGTTACATTAGGATTTGCATTTTACTTTTTCGGCGGGTATTTCCTCTATAGTGCCTTATTCGCTGCGGTGGGCAGTGCGGTCGATCAGGAAGCAGACACCCAACAATTCATGTTACCCGTCACCATACCCATGATTCTTGCTATTGTTACCGCGCAGAACGTTATCCTAGAACCGAACGGCACTTTCGCTTTTTGGATGAGTATGATTCCATTGACCTCGCCCATTACTATGATGGTTCGGCTCCCGTTTGGGATTCCACTTTGGGAGGTATTTTTAAGTGGTGGTATATTAGTAGGTACATTTTTCACTGTTGTTGGACTGGCCGGTAAAATCTACCGAGTTGGTATTCTTATGTACGGTAAAAAAGTAACCTGGAAAGAACTGTTTAAATGGCTGAAATACTAGAGAATATAAGTGCTTTCATAGATTCATTTCTTAGCTATAAGATTTGGGGCTACGATACCGTAAGACTATCTGTTAAAGGTGTACTTCAGGTCGTGTTTCTAATTCTTTCTGCGCGCTTGGGAATCTGGACCATGGGACGTGTATTCATGAGGAGTCGAATGGGCGGAAATTATGATGAGGGACGTCGATACACGATTCTTCAGATCTCTAAATACCTGATTTATACTGTGGTCATCGTCATGGCCCTAGAAACTGTTGGTGTAAAGGTCACCACACTTTTAGCTGCATCTACGGCGCTTTTTGTTGGTTTGGGATTGGGATTACAGGATGCCTTTAAAGATTTAAGCGCAGGTGTAATAATCTTGATGGAACGAACGCTCTCAGTAGGTGATATTATCAAACTACAGGACCAATTCGGGAAGGTAGAAGCCGTTGGTTTACGTACTACTACTGTGCGCACTAGAGACGATATTCTCATTATTGTGCCCAACAGTAAACTAACTAATGAAGTTGTCGTCAACCTAACGCACAGTGAAGAGACTACGAGATTCGCCATACAGGTGAGCGTTGCATTTGGTAGTGATACTCAACGCGTCGCGACCTTGCTAAGGCAAGTTGCATTAGATCACCCTGAATCCGAACCCGGCCAAGAACCTTTAGTCATTCTCAAGGATTTTGGCGAAAGCGCACTCGTTTTTGAGTTAAACTTTTACACTAGAAATCTATTTCATATTGAAAAGATCAAAAGTGAATTGCGCTTTGAGATCGATCGTGAATTCCGTGAAAATAAAGTCATTATACCATTCCCGCAACGCACGGTCTGGAAAGGTCCTGAGCGGGTTAAACAATTTGGTGATGGAATAGTCGGTGCTGGCGAGAATATCGCATCAGAAAACGACGATACCACATCCGGTGCACTTTAAAAATTAAGCATGAGCAGAATATTATTGATTGAAGACGAAGAAGCCATTCGTCGCGTACTAAAGAAGATACTCTTAGAGGAGGACGCATCTAACGACGTTCATGAAGCGGCAGATGGTAAGCAAGCCATTGAGGTTTTTGGCGAAGGTGCTTGGGATCTGGTTTTCTGTGATATAAAGATGCCTTACATGGACGGTGTTGAAGTCCTTGAACAAATGATGGCTATAAATCCTGAAATTCCAGTCATCATGATTAGTGGACATGGTGATATTAATACGGCTGTTGACTGCTTAAAAAAAGGCGCCTTCGATTATTTACCCAAGCCTCCTGACTTAAATAGATTATTAAGTACCGTTCGACACGCACTCGAAAAGAAAACACTAGTTCAAGAGGTCAAAACGCTGAAAAAGAAGGTGAGTAAGAAATACACCATGATTGGCGAGAGCTCGGGGATGAAGGAATTACGTGGACTCATTGAAAAAGTAGCACCGTCTGAAGCGCGTGTTCTTATTACAGGACCCAACGGTTCTGGAAAAGAATTGGTCGCGCATCAAATACACGAGCAAAGTGCGCGTTCGAAAAATGCTATGGTAGAAGTGAACTGTGCTGCGATACCTTCAGAATTAATTGAAAGCGAACTTTTTGGTCATAAAAAAGGTGCGTTTACAGGTGCTCAGAAAGACCGTAAAGGGAAATTTGAATTGGCCCACGGAGGAACCCTGTTCCTTGATGAGATTGGTGACATGAGTCTGAGTGCGCAAGCCAAAGTATTACGTGCATTACAAGAACATCAAATTACCCCTGTAGGTGGCGATCGCAGCATTAAGGTAAATGTCCGTGTTCTAGCCGCGACGAATAAAGATTTAAGAAACGAAATCGAGGCTGGCAAATTTAGAGAAGATCTCTACCACCGGTTGAGTGTAATTCTAATCGAAGCACCAGCATTAAATCAACGTAGAGACGACATTCCCTTACTAGCGGATCATTTTTTACAGCAAGTCGCAGATGATTATGGAGTTTCCGCAAAAACCATCAGCAATGAAGGCTTAACCGCCTTACAAAGCTATGATTGGACTGGTAATATTAGAGAATTCAGAAATGTCATAGAGCGCTTACACATTTTAGGTGGTTCGGAAATTAGTGCGACAGATGTAGGTACGTTCGCACGTAAATAGACGTACTTTTGACAATCAAAACGAACACAAATGAACTTTCCTAAATTCTTAGTCGCAGACAATACCGATTTACCAGAAGCAGTGTATATCGTTCACACTGAATTTCCTTCTTTTATTCTCAACCTTGAGAACGATGAAGTGAAGTGGTTAGATGATATCGGTGATGAAAGCGAAGGAGATTTAACAAAAATTCTGGAAGGATTGATCGCTGAGGCAGAGGTGTTCTATACCCGCGAGGTAGAACGCTATAATCTCTAAGCCACAGTGGCATACCATTGGAATACATATAAATCCCAATATGGGATAAGCCTGAAATTGGCCTATCCAGTTATGATCGGGCAATTAGGGCAAACATTAGTGTCCGTGGCTGACTCCATAATGGTGGGGAAATTCCTTGGTACAATCCCTTTAGCGGCCATCTCACTTGCGGTATCGATTCTCATCATTCCCATGGTTTTTGCGATAGGTGTTGCTTATGGCCTCACACCTTTAGTCGCTGGCGCTGACGGGAGAGAAGATCCTGCAGAAGCGGTGAAGTATTTTAAGAACGGACTCGTATTAAACTCAATACTAGGATTGCTTGTGTACGGTGTACTTGCCCTTTTCGCACAATTCGCACACCTATTGGGTCAAGACGCACGCGTAGTTGAAGCTTCGCTCCCGTACATCCATTTGGTCGGTTTATCCATCGTCCCGATGATGAGCTTTTTTGCCTTCAAACAATTTGCTGAAGGATTAAGCGATACCAAAGCGGGAATGCGTGTTAGTCTCGTCGCCAATTTGCTGAACATTCTTTTAAACTACCCTCTGATAACTGGATGGGGACCTTTCCCAGAATTGGGCCTTGCAGGGGCGGCAATTGCAACCTTGAGTACGCGCTTTTTAATGTTGGCCGGTATGGCCGTGTACATCCGTAAACACAAAAAATTTGCAAGCTATTGGAGCCATTGGCGAAGCAGCCAAATTTCATGGAAGAGTATTCGTGATATTCTAGTTATTGGTGTGCCCAGCGGATTACAATATGTGTTCGAAGCCGGTGCCTTTGCCATGAGCGGCGTAATTGTCGGGATGATTGGTCCAGTGCAACAAGCAGCACATCAGATAGCACTAAATATTGCGTCTGTGAGTTATATGATGGTAAGTGGTATCGGTGCTGCGGCAAGCATTCGTATGGGAAACCAACTGGGTAAAAGAGATATACCCATGCTTCGTTTAGCGGGTCAAAGCCTGTTTCACCTCACCTTAGCGATGATGGTTGTGACCATGTGTTTGTTTATTGCTTTTCGAAATCTCGCCCCTGAATTTTATAGCTCGGACCCTGATGTTTTACAATATACTGCTGTACTAATGATTGCCGCCGGTATCTTCCAATTACCGGATGGATTGCAAGCGACCACTTTGGGAGCACTGCGTGGTGTACAGGACGTAAATGTTCCAACCATTATCTCCTTTATCGCCTATTGGGTAATCGCCGTTCCACTTTGCTATTATTTAGGTGTGGTGATGGCCATTGGTCCTCTAGGTGTTTGGATCGGACTGGCGATTGGATTATTGCTTGCGGCAATAGCTTTGTATTGGCGTTTTCAATACAAAGTGCGCAGTCTGCTTTAAATAGAAATTCCAGCGCGCTTAATTAGAGCATCCACCTTTGGGTCACGTCCTCTAAACTTTCGATATAATTCATCTGGAGCAACAGTACCACCACTCTGTAAGATTAATGCAAAATCTGCGGCTACATTTGGGTTGAATAAACCTTCCTCTTCAAATCGCTCAAAAGCATCGGCATCCAATACCTCAGCCCATTTGTAACTGTAATATCCAGCACTATATCCACCTTGGAAAATATGGCTGAAGGCTGTACTTGACCGGGTACCATTAACTGCATCAAACAGAGAAGTACGCTCAGTTGCGGCCTTTTCATGAGAAGCTACATCTCCTTCAAATAAATCTTTTCTATTGTGCCAACTCATGTCTAAGTAGCCAAAATTAAGTTGGCGTAGGGTCATATACCCTTCTAGGAAGGTCTGACTTTCTTTGATCTTATCAATGTATTCCGTAGGTAAGACGGCACCGGTCTCGTAGTGCTTTGCAAACAGTGCCAATGCTTCGGGCTGGTAACACCAATTCTCCATGATTTGCGAAGGGAGCTCTACAAAGTCCCAATATACGCTCGTCCCTGTAAGCGACGGATAGGTTCCACGTGCCATCATTCCATGCAGGGCATGTCCAAACTCGTGAAATAAGGTGGTGACTTCATTGAACGTTAGTAGCGCAGGCTTCTTAGCCGTTGGCGGCGTGAAATTGCAAACAATACTGATATGCGGACGTACTTCTGTTCCCTCCTTAGTATACATGCTCTGATAGCTCGTCATCCAGGCACCGGCACGCTTACCCGTTCTTGGAAAAAAGTCCGCATAAAAGAGGCTCAAGAAATTTCCGTCGGCATCAAACACCTCATATGCATCCACATCCTCGTGGTAAACAGGCACAGCCGGGTTGTGAGTGAAATGAAGTCCAAACAACCGACCTGCGACAGTAAAGGCGCCCTCTAATACATTTTCAAGTTTGAAATATGGCTTCAAAGCTTGGTCATCAAGAGAAAGGCGCTCCATCTTTAACTTTTCTGACCAATAACTAAAATCCCAGGGTTGAACGGGTAGATCAGCGCCCTGTGACACGGAAAATTCCGTAACAGCATTTAAATCTAATTCTGCAGCTGGTTTAGCCACCTCCAGTAGATGATCCAAAAAGTTCAACACTGTACGCGGTGTTTTCGCCATGCGCTTGCTCAAGGTCAGCTGGGCATGAGAATCGAACCCAAGCAATTGCGCCCGCTCCATGCGTTTATTGACCAGGTCTTTGATGACCTGTTCATTGTTATTTTCGTTTTCCTTAGCGGCACGAGAACCATAAGCACGGTAAAAATAGGCACGCAATTCTGAACGATCGGCATATTTCATTACGGCCATGTAGGTCGGCATATCCAAACCTAAGAGATAACCCTCCTTACCTTGCTGCTGACATAACTGAGCCGCAGATTCAATCACATCTTCTGGCAGTCCTTGAAGATCTTCAATGGCTTCAGTATGGTATTGAAATGCTTTAGTTTCCGCCAAGACATGCTCCCCAAAAGTCAATGACAACGTGCTCAATTCTTCATTCAAATCC
>Ga0206682_10005059_pt1 | contig 10499 bp, 11 predicted proteins | sample M240m12015metaG_FD_155444 | JGI IMG/M metagenome (GOLD analysis project Ga0206682, IMG submission 155444) | Ammonia-oxidizing marine archaeal communities from Monterey Bay, California, United States - M2 40m 12015 | ecosystem: Environmental > Aquatic > Marine > Intertidal zone | place: USA... | reverse complement strand
ACTGAGTCAAATGGGTACCGGGGGGGGTAACTTGTGGACCGTGTATATGTAGTTCCCACCCAGATACAATAAAAGGTGATTTTGAGTTTACCTTAAGTGCCTGTTTCTTTTAGATATATGCCAGGGGTTTTAATTCGATTAAGTTATAAGGTATGGTTAACCCGCCCCCTAATCTATGGGCATCAGGGGCATTCTGGGCATTCTGAAAAAAAAGAGGTTCAGAGTATTGTTTAACCAAATAGATATATATAGGATAGGGAGGGTAGGAGGGCGAATAAGCCTTCTTTAATTTATGGAAGAATCATACGTTCAGCGAAGAAAGAAAGAGATAAAGCAACGCAAACAGGAGTCAGGTCGTCCCTCTAAGAAGGATATAGCCGCTAACTCCCCCGGTGGGAGGAAGTCAGTAGGCAGGCCAAAGGGTGATGCCACCATAATCAACGAGTATAAGGCTCGTATGCTGGCGTCTCCTAAGTCCAAAAGGGTATTGGACACTATCTTTGATGCGGCTTTAGACCATGACCACAAGAATCAGGCCGCGGCATGGAAGTTAGTCATGGATCGGATACTACCTGTGGCGGCATTTGAGAAAGATGTCGTGCAAAACAGTGGTAAATCTGCTATTCAGATTAACATAACGGGCGTAGGTGCCGCAGAGGTTAAGGAATTCGATGCCTCTACTATCCAACCTACGGTAATAGACGGGGACAACGGTGAAATACTTTAGGCTAGAAGAGTTTAACTGCACTCACACCAACAAAAACGAGATGGACCCAGACTTCTTGGAAAGACTGGACTTTTTGCGTGAAGAATGCGGCTTCCCTTTTACTATTACCTCGGGGTACAGGGATGAATCCCACCCCAACGAGGCTAGAAAAAAAATTCCAGGCACCCATAACCAGGGAATTGCCGCCGATATTGCTATATCTAACGGCACAGAGCGCATAAATATCGTGCATCAAGCATTAAAAATGGGATTTGGTGGTATTGGTGTGGCAAAAACCTTTGTTCACGTTGATACTCGCACCACTACCCCGGTTATGTGGACGTACTCATGAAATTTTCTCACGGTGACGCACTAACAGCAGGCTCTGCAAACCATATTCTTGCTGTTCCTAGTGGATATGACGCAATAGTAACCTACTTGTTTATATCCAATACCGGCGCTAACAAAAGCATTAGTGCTAAGTGGGTTCATGCCGGGGTAGATATAGACTTTATAGCTGGCAAGAACGTAAACGCCGATGACTTTTTGGAATTTGGCGGCCAGCAAGGAGAGTTTCTTGTGGCAAAAGAGGGCGACACCATTACCTTGACGCCAGAAGCGGGGTCTACGTTTGTCAGTATTATTTCTTTTGATCTGATACCGGCAACTCCAAGGCTGAACTTTTAGTGGATCTTGAGATTGAACTACTGCCGTGGCAACAAGAGGTCTGGGCAGATGAAACGCGATTTAAGATAGTCGCGGCGGGGCGAAGAACCGGCAAATCCAGACTGGCCGCATGGTTATTAATAGTAAACGCACTACAGGCAGACAAAGGTCATGTATTTTACGTCGCACCTACTCAGGGGCAAGCCCGAGACATCATGTGGCAAACGCTTCTGGAGCTGGGACATCCTGTTATTGCTGGTAGTCACATCAATAATCTGCAAATCAAGCTTGTCAACGGAGCAACAATCAGCCTCAAAGGGGCGGATAGGCCAGAGACAATGCGAGGTGTCAGCCTCAAATTTTTAGTGCTAGACGAGTACGCGGATATGAAGCCTGATGTATTCGAGCAAATCCTGAGACCTGCCCTAGCTGACCAAAAAGGCTGTTCGATGTTTATTGGAACACCAATGGGCCGTAACCATTTCTATGATCTCTACAAATATGCGGAGTTAGACGATGATCCGACGTACAAAGCTTGGCACTTTACTTCTTATGACAATCCACTACTCGACAAAAGCGAAATTGATATTGCTAAACGCTCTATGTCGTCTTATGCGTTTCGCCAGGAATTTATGGCGTCGTTTGAAGCTCGTGGCTCTGAAATGTTTAAGGAAGATTGGATACAAGTCGAGGAAGAAGGCCCGGATCAGGGTGATTACTACATCGCAATTGATCTGGCGGGATTTGAAGAGGTTAACAAAAAGCGCACGAAAAACACTAAACTCGATGAGACGGCGATTGCTGTTGTAAAGGTCAACGAGCACGGCTGGTTTGTAGAAAACATCATCCACGGAAGATGGGATCTCAACGAAACGGCCATGAAGATCTTCCAAGTCGTAAGAGATTACAAGCCTGTTAGTGTGGGCATCGAGAGAGGGATTGCAAAGCAGGCAGTAATGTCTCCGCTTATTGACCTGCAAAAAAAATTCGGTACGTTTTTTAGAATAGAAGAGCTGACTCACGGCAACAAGAAGAAAACAGATCGAGTAATGTGGGCGCTTCAAGGTAGATTTGAAAACGGGTACGTTACGCTAAAGAAGGCTGAGTGGAATATAAGATTCCTTGACCAACTGTTCCAATTCCCTGATCCTTTGACACACGATGACTTGATAGACGCTTTAGCTTATATTGACCAGCTTGCAAAAGTCGCTTATGACTATGAATACGAAATTGAAGACCACGAAATACTAGACGTGGTAGCGGGATACTGACATGACTGAACTATACGAGCAAGATCCACTCATGATTCAAGAGTCCGTTGAAGACTGGGTGATGATTAAATGCGAAGATTGGCGTGACTACTATGAGTCAAACTATGAAGATCGCTTTGAAGAGTATTATCGGTTGTGGCGTGGCATTTGGGACCCCTCTGATAGTGAGCGCAAATCCGAGCGTAGCCGTATCATTTCTCCCGCTTTACAACAGGCTGTTGAGTCCAATGTTGCAGAGCTGGAAGAGGCGACCTTTGGTAGAGGAAAGTGGTTTGATGTTTCCGACAACATGGGCGACACCTCAAAAGAAGATGTCCTTTTCCTAAGAAACAAACTTACTGAAGATTTTGAAGACTGCATGGTGCGTAAAGCTGTTGCGGAATGCCTGATTAACGCGGCAGTGTTTGGAACCGGCATTGGTGAGATTGTTCTTGAAGAGATGAAGGAGATGGCTCCTGCAACTCAGCCCATTATGGACGGAGATCTTCAGGCGGTTGGCGTCAACGTAACTGACCGCGTAAAGGTAAAGCTACGCCCGGTTCTTCCACAGAATTTCTTAATTGACCCAGTGGCTACAGATGTAGATGATGCTCTTGGCGTCTGTATTGATGAGTTTGTTAGCCGTCACCAAGTAGAGTTATTGCAAGAGCAGGGTGTTTATCGAGATACCTATGTGGGTAGTGCGGCTCCCGACACGGACTTAGAGCCTGACCAAGACCTTACAATCTATAACGACGACAAAATCCGACTTACTAAATACTATGGGCTTGTGCCGCGTGATTTACTTAATTCAGCAATGGATGAGGATAGCGAGCCAGCAGACGATGAAGACAGCAAATACATAGAGGCTGTAATCGTTATTGCTAATGGCGGAATACTTCTTAAAGCAGAAGCCAATCCTTACATGATGAATGACCGCCCTGTCGTTGCATTCCCATGGGATGTGGTTCCCGGACGATTCTGGGGACGTGGTGTTTGTGAGAAAGGCTATAACAGTCAAAAGGCATTGGACACCGAGCTTCGAGCAAGAATTGACGCGTTAAGTCTGACAATCCATCCAATGATGGCAATTGATGCTACTCGCTTGCCTAGAGGTGCAAAGCCAGAGGTACGACCCGGCAAGATGATTCTAACTAACGGAGATCCTAGAGAGGTTCTTCAGCCGTTTAACTTCGGGCAGGTCAATCAAATTACTTTTGCTCAGGCTGGTGCGTTACAGCAGATGGTCCAGCAGGCAACGGGTGCGGTAGATTCTGCGGGTATTGCCGGTCAGGTCAATGGCGAGTCCACTGCCGCCGGTATCAGCATGTCACTTGGTGCAGTTATTAAGCGCCACAAACGCACACTAATTAACTTCCAACAGTCTTTCCTGATACCATTTGTTAAGAAAGCCGCCTATAGGTATATGCAGTTTGACCCCGAAAATTACCCCGTTGCTGATTATAAATTTAACGCTAGTAGCACTTTGGGTATTATCGCAAGAGAGTATGAGGTTACTCAGCTAGTTCAGTTGCTTCAGACGATGGGGCAAGACTCTCCAATGTACGCAACACTCATTCAGTCGATTGTAGACAATATGAATCTGTCTAATCGCGAAGAGTTGCTCGCGGCAATGAATCAATCAATGCAACCAAATCCGCAAGCACAGCAGATTCAACAGCAGGCACAACAGTTGCAGATGCAGTTCCAGCAATCACAAACTGCGGCCCTATCTGCACAGGCTCAAGAGTCTTCGGCTAGAGCGCAAAAGCTGGCGGCTGAAGCGGCAGTTGTTCCGCAAGAGCTGGAGATTGAGAAGATCAACGCAGTTACTAGAAACTTGCGTGAAGGCGATCAGGACGACAAAGAGTTTGAGCGACGCATGAAAGTTGCCGATACTCTCATTAAAGAAAAGCAGATAGAAGGTAAGCGGAATGCTAACGGACCACGAACTGAAAGCCCTACTCCAGCGAGTCAACCAGGAGTTCCAAGGAACATTCCAGCGAATAACGGAGCTGGAAGCCAAGGTGGAGGAGTTGTCTAATGGCAAAGAAAGCAGATCCAAGGCTGGCGCGAGCAGGGGTAAGCGGGTTCAACAAGCCAAAGCGGACGCCTAGCCACGCCACTAAGTCTCATGTTGTAGTTGCCAAGGAAGGTGATAAGATCAAAACCATTAGATTTGGTCAGCAAGGTGTAAAAGGTGCAGGGAAAAATCCTACGACATCAAAAGATAAAGCGCGCAAGAAAAGCTACTATGCCCGGCACAATGCACAAGACTCAAATCCCAGCAAGTTATCTGCGCGTTATTGGTCTCATAAGGTTAAATGGTAGCAAGCTATGAAAGTTAAAGCTCCGAATGGTCATCACTGGATGAAAAAAGGAAAAGAGTACAGGCTGATGAAAGACCCCACTGAAGGCTATAAGCCTCATAAAGGCGCATCTAAGTCAGCGGATTTTGCAGTTCAAAAATCTCACAAAAAGTAAGGAGATTGTTATGCCCGGCTATGGAATGAAGTCAATGAAGCCTAAAAAGAAAAAACCTGCCTTGCCTAAGCGTGGTCAACGGACAATGACCAATAGAAAGAAAAAGAAATAATCATGCCTAAAGCGAAGGCAAAGCCTAAAAGCAAAAGCACTATACCTGACAATGTGAAGAACAAAGCTCTTTACTCGCGGGTAAAGTCAGAGGCTAAACGCAAGTTTGACGTTTATCCTAGTGCGTATGCTAATGCTTGGCTGGTTAAAACCTACAAGAAGCGCGGTGGAACCTATGGCTAAAACCAAGAGCGGGCTTACCAAGTGGTTTAACGAAGAGTGGGTTGACGTTAAAACCGGCAAGCCTTGCGGTCGTAAGTCTGCAAAAAACAGTAAGCGCCCCTATCCTTCTTGTAGACCAAAAGCTGTGGCCGCAAAGATGACTGCGGCAGAAAAAAAATCTTCAGCAAAAAGAAAGACTGGGCCTGCTAAAATTAAACACGCTGTTACGGCTTCTGGCCGTCGCAGAAAGACAACCAAAAAAGCCTGACATTTTTTAAAAATCGTGCTAAAAGGCACAGTATCAACAAAGGAGAAAGGAATGACCCCTGAACTCGAGGAGTATTTTACTAATTACAATGAGCTGTTTAACCATGATGGCTTTAAGCAACTCATAGAAGAGCTGTCAAATAACGCTAAACAGTTAGCAGATATTCAGACAGTTAAAGATGAGGAGGATTTGTTTTTCCGCAAAGGGCAAGTGTCTGCATTTGCGACAGTAATCAATTTAGAGTCAACGATTACATTGGCGCGAGATCAAGCCGAAGCGGAAGATCAAGAACAAGAAGATGTATAAGATATATGATTTCCGTTGTGAAAACGGTCATGTATTTGAAAGAATGGTAGGCAGAGGGGTTACAACCAGCAGGTGCGGTTGTGGCTCCGAAGCTACTAAAATGCCATCAGCGCCTAAGTGCGTACTTGACGGATCTAGTGGGGACTTTCCTGGTCGCCACATGAAGTGGGTGCGAGAACACGAAGAAGCTAATGGGAAACGTAAATCTCCATAATGACTTAGTTCACGGAGTTTAATATGTCTAGAGCAACAATGATTGATCCGCACCTCGAAGAAGAGGAAAATGTGGGCAATGTTGTAACCGAAGCCGAAGAGACCCAGCAAGAAGAAATGCTTCAAGCTGAACAATCTCAAAACCCAGCAGAGCAAGACGCTGAAAGCGATATTCCAGAGAAGTACCGAGGTAAGTCTCTGAAAGAAGTTGTTCAGATGCACCAAGAAGTAGAACAGGTGATGAGTCGGCACTCTAATGAAGTTGGCGAGCTTCGCAAGGTAGTGGATGATTACATAACTTCTCAGCCACAACCACAAGCACCTCAGCAGAACAATGTTGAGCCAGAAAGTGATATTGATTATTTTACAGACCCTCAAGGAGCTGTTAATCGCGCAATTGATAACCACCCTAAAATTAGAGAGGCAGAGAAATACACTGAGGACTACAAGAAGCAAGCGGCGTTAGCTACCCTGGGCAATAAGCACCCGGACATGCAGACAATACTTGCCGATACTAAGTTCGCAGAGTGGATCAAAGCATCTAAAATTAGGACTCAGTTGTTTGTACAGGCTGACCAAGAGTATAACGCTGACGCGGCTGATGAGCTGTTTTCACTCTGGAAGGAGAGAAAGACAGTAGCCCAGCAAACCGTTAATGTTGAAAGACAAGTACGGAAACAGCAACTCAAGGCGGCAAGAACAGGCAATGCGCGAGGCAGTGGCGAAGGGGAACGTAAGAAAACATATCGCAGGACCGACATTATTAAACTTATGAAAACGGACCCCGAGCGTTATCAGTCTTTGTCAAACGAGATTTTTCAAGCGTACGCAGAGGGTCGAGTCAAATGATCTAGGAGATTAACATGGCTACTGTCCCATATCCCGGCGCCACAGGCATTACCGGAAAAACCGAAGCGGCAACTTTCATCCCAGAAATCTGGAGTGATGAAATTATTGCGGCATACCAGAAGAACCTTAAAATGGTTCCTCTTGTAAAGAAGCTGTCAATGACAGGCAAGAAAGGCGACAAGCTCCACATTCCTAAGCCCACACGCGCTGACGCAAGTGTAAAGGCTGAGAATGCGGCTGTTAACATTATTGCCAACACTGAGAGCGAGCTTGCAATTGACGTTAACCGTCACTTTGAATACTCACGTCTTATTGAAGACATCGTAGAAGTACAAGCACTTAACAGCCTTCGTCAGTTCTATACTGAAGATGCTGGTTATGCTCTTGCTACTAAGATTGATACTGACCTTCACGCCGTAGCCACAGGCTTTGGTGATGGAACGATGACTCTCTCTCCAGTAGCTACTAGCTATCAGAACAGTGCGGCCTTCTTTAACAACAATGGCACTACCACTGGATTCACAGGACAGGCTCTTCCAGCTAACACTGCGTTTTCTGATGGGTTTTTGCGTGACATGATTCAGAAGATGGATGACAACAACATACCTATGGAAGGTCGTTGTCTTGTTATTCCTCCTTCAACGCGCAACTCAATCATGGGTATTGAGCGTTACGTGTCTACTGACTTTGTTGGTGGCCAAGTAGTTCAGTCTGGCCTTATCGGTAACTTGTACGGTGTAGACGTATATGTCTCAAACAACTGTGCAACTATCGCTTCAGGCAAGCGTGCCGCTTTGTTGTTCCACAAGGACGCTGTAGTTCTTGCAGAGCAACTGTCTGTACGTTCACAAACTCAATACAAGCAAGAGTATCTCTCTACTCTGTACACTGCTGACTGCCTCTACGGCGTTCAAGCATACCGTCCAGAAGCCGGTTTCATCATGGCAGTTCCTGCCTAATAAACCTTCGGGGCCAGCAATGGCCCCTTTTCTTTTTCTGGATTTAGATTAGGCAAGGGGAAGCTTAGCCATGACCGATTACACAAAGACAACAGACTTTGCCGCTAAGGACTCGTTGCCTTCAGGCGACTCAGGAAAAATTATCCGAGGCGCTGAATTTGGTACAGAGTTTGACAATATTCAAACGGCAGTAAACTCCAAATCAAACACAGATAATCCTACATTTACTGGGACTATTACAGGTAACGGCTCTGGCCTTACTAACGTAGCCGCCGCATCTATTGATTTAACTGTCTCGTCTGATACAGACGCTGACTACAACGTACCGTTTATGAACGCAACTGGAGATGGCGGTAGTGCCAAGGTTCTTCAGGTAGACGACAACGGTTTAATGTTTAACCCTAACAGCAATACTCTTAGTGTTAATCGTTTAAAAGGCAGTAACGATAACTTATTAATTCAAGACACTAGCGGCAATACAATTTTAGATATTGATGCTGGTGCTTTAGAAATACCCGTTAATACAACAATAACAGGCACTACAGCAGTAACAGGCGACATTACAGTCACAGGTACTGTAGACGGTCGTGATGTAGCCGCAGACGGCATCAAACTAGACACAGTAGAAACCAATGCAGACGTAACAGACACAACCAATGTTACTGCCGCTGGTGCGTTAATGGACTCTGAGCTGACTAGTATTGCGTCTGTCAAAGCATTAAACCAAGGCGTAGCTACTACTAACTCTCCAACCTTTGCAGGTGTTACTGCTAACGGTACTGTAGAGTTTGATGGACTGTCAGGTACAGGCGCTGTCACAGTCACAGACATCCTTGACCAAGACGATATGTCAGGTAACAGTGCTACGGCATTGGCTACTCAGCAGTCAATCAAGGCGTATGTAGACAGCCAAGTTGGTACAGTAGACACACTCGCTGAAGTCCTTGCTAACGGTAACGCTACTGGCGGTACTGACATTGCGTTTGGTGCCAACGACAAGGCACTCTTCGGTGCTGGCTCTGACCTACAGATTTACCATGATGGGAATAACAGCTTCATTGATGACACTGGAACAGGCAGTCTAGTTCTTCAAAGTAACGGTGCATTCACTGTTATACAGAATAGCTCTGGTGTAGCTAATGCACGATTTGATAGTGCTGGTGCGGCAAGCCTTCGTTACAACGGCGCAGAAAAACTAAAAACAACCTCCACAGGCATAGACGTTACTGGCAATGTATCTTTACCAGACAACGGCAAAGCAGTCTTTGGTGCTGGTTCTGATCTACAGATTTATCATGATGGGTTGAATAGTTATATTGATGACGCTGGTACAGGTGAGTTACTTATTAGAGGCTCTGCCGTAACCCGTATTCAGTCGTACATTGGCGAAGATATGATAGTAGGCGTTACAAACGGCCCTGCTAATTTATATTATGATGCCGTAAAAAAACTAGCCACAACCTCCACAGGCATCGACGTTACTGGCACAGCCACGATGGATGGTTTGACTGTTGATGGTAGTGCTTCTACTACTGGCGTTTTGACGTTAGGCAGTGCTGGGGTAGCAAATGCTTTTATAAATTCAGCAGATTCACTGTACATAAACATTGATTCAAATAATGACCAATCTGGAGGAAATGACTTTCAAATTGCAAGAAATAGTACAGGCACAGCTGGTCAAAAGATTTTTTTAGCTGGAGAAAACGGCAATGTCCAGTTCTTTGAAGACACTGGCGCGACTCCGAAGTTTCACTGGGATGCCGCTGATGAGGCGTTGGGTATTGGCACTACTAATCCTCGTCAAGACTTAGAAATTTTTAACGGCGATACAGGGTCAGGCATTAGGTTAGCCGCTACTGCTACAGCCTATTGGGACATTGAGCGTGACCCAACTTCAGGGCATCTTACATTTACAGATGACGGAGCAGGCACAGTATTAACTGTGGGGCAGAACGGCTTGGTTGGAATCGGCACGGACGACCCAGCACAGCCCCTCCATGTAGACTTAAATGGAAGAAGCACTGCTTACAAGTATTTACAGCTTGATGGTGATGGCGGGCTTGGAAGTGTATCAGGACAAGCTGGCGTCGGCTTTAGACCTATTGGCGCAGGGAATAATGTTCACGCTTCTATAAACGCCTTGGAAGATGGTCTTGCTAGTTATAAAACTGAATTAACTTTCAATGTAAATAAGGTCAATTCAGATTCAGCGCCTACTGAAGCCATGCGCATCGACTCATCAGGCATCGACGTGACTGGCACAGCCACGATGGACGGGCTTACTGTTACGGGAACGCTTGGAAACTTTGCAGTAGATACTCAGGGTGCTATTGCTACTTTCTCGCGACCTTCTACAAGCTATATAAGAGCATCTGATGTTTCTGGCTCTTTAAGGTTTGACGCAGGTGGAAGCCTTGCACGGCTTAACATAGCCTCCAACGGAGACATCAGCTTCTACGAAGACACCGGCACGACCGCAAAGTTCCACTGGGACGCCGCTGATGAGTCTTTAAGCCTAAGCTCAA
>Ga0206682_10005056_pt1 | contig 10501 bp, 19 predicted proteins | sample M240m12015metaG_FD_155444 | JGI IMG/M metagenome (GOLD analysis project Ga0206682, IMG submission 155444) | Ammonia-oxidizing marine archaeal communities from Monterey Bay, California, United States - M2 40m 12015 | ecosystem: Environmental > Aquatic > Marine > Intertidal zone | place: USA... | reverse complement strand
ATCGACAAACTCAACCTTCGTGTAAGGACCGAGTATAAGAGCGCTCTTGTTAGCTTGCTGTAAGAACGCGTTAACATCGACCTTGCCGTCATCGCCAATCGGGTAATATGCTATATGCTGCACTGCAGTCTTATAATAGTCACCGTTTTTCTTGTAAATACGGTCTTCAGTTATTTCACCTTTGTTAAAGACTCTTGTTTTTAATTGTGGCTCAATAATAGCCTCAATATCTTCCATGCGCTTTTTCCATGTGTTAATTGCCACATGTGCCTGGTGCTCATCGAACAGCCAGCCTTTCTCACGCATCTTCATTTCGTAATAAGCCCATTTGTGCTCGACCTTCATGCCAAGCTTAAATAGCTCTTTCTTATCTGATATCTTCTTGCATTCAGCAAACAGATACGCATACACTCGTTCATTCAGATTAACGTCTTGAATACAGTAATGAAGCATCTCAGCTGAGTACTCATGGAACGCTTTAAAGTCACCTTTAGGAAACTTAAACAGTGTGCCGTAGTTACCGAGAGAGTGACCGCCTTTACGTTTGTAATCAACAAGCCATGAAAGAATAAGTGTATCAATAATAGTGGTTTTCTTGTAATCTGGTTCCCAGCCATACATTTGCTTAAGCGCTGGCAAGTCATATCCGTAGACATTATGACCTGACAGCATATCAGCTTTATGCATGAACTTAAGACCGTCTTGTATAGAACCGGTAAGACCAGCCTTTTGTCCTTTAAGATCTTCTACGCGAGCGTGATCTGAAAAGATAAAGACTCGGTCTGTACCGATTTCCTTACAGACAATCATCCAGACTTCCGAAAGTGTGTCAAGAAGGCCGTTGCCTTCGATATCGAAAATCAGTTTCATGTTGTTATCTTTCTACATTGTTGTTGCTAGGTGACCTATGCGTGTGTGCTTTGACACAGCAGAGTAAGTAGGGTACTGGTGCATTAGCTTAGCCAAGTACTCTGTGCTCATTTCATGGTCATCGTAAATGATTGACTGGTTGCGATGGCAGTTCATGAACTCTTCGCTGACAATCATATCACCGAGCTTGTTAAACGCAATCTTGCTAAAGTCAGTAGGAAAGCGGTTATTAAAGTTAAAGTAATTGTAATGCGCACCTTCATCTGTGTTAACAATAACAATCTGAACTTTCTGTTGCCATTGATCGTCGTAAAAGCCTTCAAGCACCGAGATGATATCAGGATCACCACCGGAGTAAACGTCAAAGTCTGCGCGGTAGCTATCGCCTAAGCGGTAAAGCTTTTGAGCCTGCTCTTGGTTTTTGTAAATGAACCGCTGGTATGATCGACCAAGCGAGCTTCTAATGTAAGTTTCCCAGTATTCACGGGAAGCAAAGCCTTTGTGCACTTCGACAAAGATGTCGATATCGTTTGCTGGAGCATTATGAAACCAGCTACGTGGCGCACCGCCTCGAACCATTGCTGCACGGATGCCGCTAGCCTCTTCGAGTGCTATTAGTAGTCTTTGAGCGATAAGCTGCTGTGCTTTAATTCCGGCCATGAGTTAGTCCTTTCTGAGTTCTGTCAACTCTGTCATTAGCTTAATGATATCATTATCATCAGCTGATACTTCGCCTGTGCTAATGTATTTAGCCAAGCAGTTAGTATACCAGGATGCCTTACGCAAATCCTGTTCGTAATCATCTTTCTTGCCTGCACGCATTAGGTACTTGTATACCTGGCCGAGCAAGTGGGCTTCAACGCCTGTTTTACCGTCAAGCATGTACTGCATCATTTCCATGTACTGCATGCCAGGTACTACGTCGTTGTAGTGGTTGCCGGAAACGTAATGTTCACGTTCATCAGCCATTTGTATTTCTTCTACGTCGCCAAGCATTTTCCTTAGGATAGGATCGTTAGCATCTTCTACAGCGTCAAAGTAGCTGTCAACTGCTTTAGTAGGATTATCCATGAAAGCTTGCATTGCGTCGTTATAGTTAGTCTTTCCCAATTCTTTATTCCCTTTATCTTCTTCTTCGCGGTATCTTCTAAGCATGTAGTCATAATGACCTTCACGCTCTTTATCGACACCATATTCATTGTTATCGCCGTCTTCAAACGGTCTTATTTCAGCTACATATTCTTCAAACGATTTACCGTTTATATTGCGAGCCATAGAGTAAAGATAGCTGTGTTCTAACTCTGATCGCTCTTCGTCACTTAAATAATGAGTCATATCAGCTCCGATCGTGATAGGTTGTATAAAAAGGAGAGCACACTAGGCACTCTCCTTTAATAAGCTATATTAGTCCCACAGATCGCTTGAATCTGCTGCTGCGGCTGCTGCGTTAGCTGAGACAACTTCGGTAGCTCCGATAGCTTCGAACGCAAGTCCGTTACCGCCACCAGACGCTTTATACTCAACAAGCTTTGTTACTTGAACAGCTTTGAGTTCAATCTTAATACCTGAACGACCAGCATACTCATATGGCTTGGTGAACAGCTGTACGTTGCCGACTGATCCGTTACCGATAGAGGTTGGATCGATAGGCATAACGTCGCCGTCAACAACAATAACAGGTGTCGCTGGCTCGCCAGTCTTTTCATAGATGGCTTTACGCTTTAGGTTAATGAAGTAATAGATACCTTCATCATCGTCAGTTGTTTTAACGTTACAACCGATCTTTTTCCATTCAGCAGCAATCGCTTTGTCGCGACTACGAACCTGCAGCTCCCATACAGGTGTTCCGAACGGAGTTACAGGGCTCTTAGGGTCTAGCTTTGGCCAGAATAGTTCAACATTTTGTAATACAGACATAGTTTATTTCCTTATGGTTTATATCTAATAGATAGTGTTTGTTTATAGGACTACTACTTAACAGCTACTGCTGCTAATAGAGTTACTATAGGTTATTCCCTTAGTTATACCTATAGTAATTACTCCCGGTCCTTCTTTAACTAGCTCAATCAACAGAACGCAAAGTCCGATTGTAACAAGTCCATGAGATCGAGTTCGCCCCGATCCGGCATTTTTTCCATCGCCGAGAGTTGTTCAAGTAAGTCTACTAACGGATCAGCAGAGTAAAACCTGACAAACTCTTCGCGTACAATTCGGAACATCTTGTCCATGTTACCGATGTGACAGCCGAACGAATCGTGAACCATAGTGACAGGAAAGTCACATGCATTCACAACCATAGTTAGGTGACCAGCATCGAATGAGTGGACAACATTAGGTGCAGCACCTGACAGCTGATCCTTACGAGACAACTTCATGTCTTCGTATCTTTGGATTGTTAGCTGCAAGCGTTGACCTTGAAACGTTGCGTTGACTTGAGTCTTAGTTGGTGCTTCGTATGCTTGCACAACAGGGAAGTTAGTCGTAGGCACATGCCATGACAAGAATTCATCTCTGTTATTTGCATCTTCAGCAAGTGAACGGAACAGCGTCAACATTTCAGCTGGTCCTCTTAATTCATCATAGCAAGTACCGTATACAAGATCGCCCATGGGTGTTACCCACATCTTTTCTTTATAACGCATTTCCTCGCTAAGCTCTTTAGTATCATCAAACATCTGCTCACGCACGCCGGCAAGCGTAACGCCGTAGCCGAGTGTCATAACAGGACGTTTGACTGCTTTACGTTGTTTTGACTTTTCATTAAGGCGAAGCCAAAAGGTTGACCACAAGCTTCTTACGAGCTCACGGTTTTCCGTACGCCATTCAATGATTTCTTTATAGATCTCATCTCTCTTCTTACGACCACCAGTACAGTTCTCGTACCTAAGCTTTAAAGCCTTAATCTCATCGATAAGCCTTTGTAACTCAGCTTTGTTTTCTTCAGGTACTGACTTGTCGTGCTCTTCGAGCGCTTCCCATACAGCATTAGCTATGAACATGTAAATGTCGCCAGGTGCATCACCCGGGGTTGTTACATTAAGATTAACCAGCGGTGCTGACTTCTCATCAAGAGCAAGAGCTGTTAGGTGTTGTACGCCGTTGTTTGAGCCGTCGATAAATACAGGTAACCTTGACTCGAAAGTCTCTGTTGGCAAACCTTTCTCTTCAACGTGCTCATAGTACTTTTGCCATTCGAAAGCGCAGGCTAACGCTGACCAAGCCTTATCTGTCTTCATCCATCCACGGTTAGTCATAGGATCTTCAGCCCATGAGATAATCTCAGCAGCATTGTCTTCTACATACTGAATTCGTTCAGCAAGCGGCAGTTTATCTTCACCGATACTGTTAGCTGTGTGGATAGCTAAGAACAAATGGCCTTGTTGGCCGAATGGAACAGCATGATCGTACTGCAACAAGCCTTTAGCATTATCGCTAGATTGCTCGTTTAAGTATGCTGTGCCTGGATAGATACGACCACGGAAATCGCAGCTGTATCTGTGAAAGAAACCGGTAAGCAGATTAGCCGCAGCCATCTTCTCAATAGCTTGAGCTTCAGTCTTCATAGACTTCTGTGCTTCTTGGTTTGTTTCCTTCTCGTATTTAAATGGCGAGCTGCCATCAGTTAATGCCATGCACTGCTGGTATACAGAGAATACTTCTTTATTAATAGAGTAACCTGTACGCTGCAGCTTATTAATAGCACCTAGCACTAGCGGTGTAGCCGTTGGGCTAAACTCTTTAAGAGCACCGATATTACCGTGTCTGATAAGCGTCTTACCATCTTCGTGAAAGCCTGACTGCCAATCAGCAGCTGGTTCTTTAAGCGGACTTTCTTCGAGTTTGTCTACATCGATTGAGTCCATAAACACTTGATACGTACCCCAGTCTTTTACATAGATGTGATACGGTGGGTGCTTCTGCCTGCCTTTGCCTCTTGAGAACGTACGCTTAGTGCCGAGAAAATCGACATTAGCAAACGATTCGAGTACTAGCAAGCCGCCGAACAGTGAGCAGAGTGAGTCTTGCTCATAGTTAAACTTTTGCCTGATCTTGCGGCCAATAGTGACTGCAACATCAGCTAGCGTAGTCTTCTGCTGTAAGCCTTTAAGAACAGGCATAACTGCCATGTCAATAATGTCGCCTCCAGTAGCTTTAACCACGCCGTCTTCGTCCGGTGTTATTAGCTCTCTGAGCCATAACGAATTGCGATTGCGCTTGTTGAGCTTGGACAAAGCCCCTCCAAGATCCGCAACCATCATGTCATAAATGTCCATAGGTTCTCCTAACCTTAGTCAAATGCCTTATTGCATTGTCTACTGATATCTTTGTATTCTAACGACTGATAAAGTGCCATTGTGTTAGAAATACAGGCATTAACCTTTTCTGTTTTGCTTGCATCGTCATAAAACACTGCTGAGCCAAAACCTAAAACCGCACCTACAGCGGTTGCAATTATTGTGGACATATCTCAAATCCTCCATTAGTGCCGACTACAAGGGCACAGTCTTCTGTGGTTTTAATTACCGTTTCATTTACAAATAGGGTCTGTGCTTTGTCATAAACAGCAGAGCCTAAACCAAAAGCAAACATTAATTCGAGTATAATCCAGGCTGCAAAGAGGCCACCGAAACCTTTTGCAATTGCTTTTATATTCTTCATTATCATAATAAAGGTCCTTCGGTGGCTTATTTATTAGCTACCCTTTCTGCTAGCTTATTGTGCCAGCGATTAATTACATGGTTTAATACTTCAGACTGCCACACATTTACTGTTGGCTGGTCGTCTTCAGTTAAGCCTTCATAAGCGTTTAATGCAACGCCTCTGTCATGAAATATTTCGTCAAAGTTATCTGCAACGCTATCTACAAACATTTCGATTTCATCTTCGAAAACTTCAACCATCTGTTTTATATCTGGCTTGCTGTCCATTAGTTGCTTATATACTTCTGCTTCACGCTCTGTGTTACGCATTAGTCGTCTCTCCCGTATACTTCATAACTCGATGCCACTTAGCAGCATCATCTACAAATTGCCAAGCATGCCGATGCCATACAGTTTCTGCTTCTTGTAATAACAAACAAGTATGCAAAGTTTTATTGTACTTAAAGACACCGCCTTCAGCTTGGTACCATTCTTCTACCGCGTAGTAAGTACCGCTAGCCTTCATAAGCTTCGAACTCCGTTTCGTTATCGTACTCGTCTAGGTAGTCTGTTTCAATCTCTAAAAGAAACTTAAGCTTAATTAGTCTAATGCAAGCACGAGCTTCTTGCCATTCTTCTCTATAGCGATTCCATACTGTTTCCATTTTCATAGAGCCATCAGCATTTTCTAGGTACTTATGATTGTACTGGTACTCTACTCTTAAAAAGCTATCACCGCTAGCGTCTTCTACAAACTCAGGATCAAACATTTCAACAGAAGGCAAATCACTGAACGGTATCATAAACGATCTGCGATAGCCTACTTTGCCATCTTCATCACGATGGGTGTTTTGTGCTATCTTGGCTTTAAGTAACTTAAGGTTGTAGCCTGACAAAAGTTTAGTAACGTCTCTTTTATCAAGGTCATACTGTACAGTCATTTGCTCGTCATCGCATTCAGCAGACGCAGGACACTCTACATCAATATCTAGAAAGCCAGGAATGCTAACGCTAGAGTCTACTTCTTTGTGCACACGCACACTTGCTGTATAATTAATAGTTTTCATAATAGTTGTTCTTTCTTCATTTCATAATAGTTGCGATAAGAAGCCAGCGAGTCACCTTCAACCTTGTATTCATCAGGCATTGCCGGTGTTGGTGCTGTAAATCTTTCGAACTTTATATTTTTAGGTGGATTCTTCAGTATCTCACCTAGTTTGGTTATTGTAAGATGCTCTGCACCTTTACTGCTCTTAAGCAAGAACTCCTCGCCAAGAGCTATCATGAGCTCATAAGACCATGCATAGTTAAAGCCATCAGCACGCAGCCATACACATGACGGGTGGTTGATATGCGTTGTACCATACATAACATCATTAAGCACAGGATCTTCAAGCCGCCATCTTTTGACGTTACGACCTGTCTTAGACTTCTCAATGTGCATTTCGCCATCAAGAATTCGGTGAGCTGTACACAACATTTGTGCAGTCTCGAGAATCATTTTTACCGTATGCTTTGGCCAGATGTGTAGGCTAGCCGCAACTTCCGGGTCTTCATCAAGGTAAAAAATATTCATGTTATCCTCCGTAACCTGTTACCCATGGCATTCCTGTAAAGTGCGTTAGCGCTTCATCGTAGAACTGATCTGGGTAACTATAAGCGTCTTCATCAGCAAAATCAGGATAATCGTATAGTAGTTCAGTTTGATCATCTTCACTTAGCTCGCCGTCTTCATAAGCCACAAGCTGTTCGGCATAATGACTGTCAAAGTTTGTGTATGACTCTGTGTACTCTGATAAGCCAGCGCTTTCATATCCGTCAACAGGATTAAACTTACACATAAAGTCCATACCTATTTCACAGCCACCTGCTTTAAAGTAAGTGACACCTAGCTCTTCAGCGTTTTCAGTCATGAAATCGTAAAGGTCTACAGGAGCACCCCAGGGTGTCATAAATGTAAACCTCATTGAAAGCAAGCCTTCACAAGTTTCAACGTTAAGGTCTGACTCGAACCACTTAACACCGTATATTTCGCTCATAACAGCACGGTCATACTCCTTTAGTGGATAAGGCCGAAAGTAAGCCATTATGCTAAAGCTGTGATCTTCGCACTGTGTATTGTTTTCATTTAGCTCAATTGCTGCTAAGCACGCAAGGTAAGCTTCTTTTGTAGTAAAATTAACATCTAGTATGTTATCACACCAATTAGGCATCTTTCATTCCTCCTTCTAAATCTTCAACGAACTCAGGCATAAAACCCTGAGCTTTGCTAGTAGCTAAGTAACCGCCATGCGCTTCACTGTATTCCTTGTTAGTACGGTACCATATTTCAACACCGCCAGGAAAACAAGAGTAAGCATAAATCCATATGCCTATTTTATTGTATCTTGCGACTATTGCGTCTAGCTTATCTTCTTTGTGACAGCGTGGCACGCACATTGTACGCAGCTTCTTTAAGTAATCGAATTCGTACTCACGGCAGCTGGCTTCAAAGCAGTCTTCTGCTGTTGGCATATTAACCATTTAATTAACCCTTTCAAAAAAAAAATAAGAGCTGTTCCAACCGTGCCTCTACGAAATCACTGAATGTAAACCACTAGCAGAGCTAGCAGAATAACAAACAGTGATCTCATAGAGACACGGTTAGAACTAGCTTTTAAGTCGCTAGTGGACTATGTTTTACCTTGCAGTTTCTTAAAGTACTCAGCACGGACTGCAGGAGCAATCTTACTGAGTATATCTTTAGTAAGGTCCAAGGCTTTAACCTCTTGAGCTGTACCTGTGAATACAACTTTTTTAATCTTGCTATTACTCAATACACTCATATTACTTCTCCTGTAAAAAAGAATGACTCAACGCCTTCGCCAAAGTAATTAGGCTTAGTTTCGTAAGAGTTAAGTAATTCGTGTAATTCTTCAAAGAACTCTTGAGACATATAATCGATTTCATCGAACAATACATCTTCAATAAGCCACTTAGCTACATAGTAGCGAGCGCCATCAGTTCCTGTAATAGCAAAGCTGTTATCAAATGTTTCAGCGATATCAGCATCAGTTTTTGTCTTCATATTATTTACAAGTTCATTAAAAGTCATTTAGTCTCTCCTCATAACACTTGAACTTCCATTCGTTAGCTTGATCAGACATCTGAACAAACTCTATTCTTTTCTCACATGCATGCTTGCTCGGATAGTGAACAGGCATAGCAGCGAACTGGCCGGTAGCCAGGATTGTGCCTACAAGAACCCACATAATTACCTAATCGCATTGTAAAGTTTTTCGCAGTAACTAAATTGCTTTATAATAGCATTATTGTCACCTGCAGACTTTCTGACCTTTTCGATAGCCTTTTCCATATAAAAGTTATAGTTTGGCTGGTCAACACTGATATACAACTTATAATTTCTAAGGAAAAAATCACTCATTTTGCTGGTCCTAACATACAGGTCAAGGCCAAGGTCAGTGCCGACAGCGTTCAGCATGAATGTGGTCACAGTATAGCAACCAGCTATTTGAGCCGCGGCATATTCATCGGCAGTGCGCTCATCAGCGCGTAGTTCTTTCCATGCTACAGCGTTAAAAACAACTAGCAGAACGGCAACAAGTAATACTGTACTTTTCTTCATTTTAATCTCCGTGATTTAAGTTAAGTCTACCAATCAGAGGCAGACTGAGTTTGTGACTTAAGCAAGTTAAGTTCAGCTCTTAGTCTTTCAACTTCAAGCTCTTGTCTTTTCATTTCAACTTCAAACAATCTACTGCAGTTAATAGTAGAACGCTCTTGACCGAGCTTCATGCTATATTCTACATAGACACCTTGGTTAAACTGACCGCTGCCTTCATCGCGACCAAATGTACCAAAGCTTAAATTACGACCAGTCTCACGATTAGTCGAACACTCAGCACCGTTACTAGAACGGAAAGAGTCATTGCCTAGCGAACTAGAGTTTCTTGAGCCCCATGACTCAGCGTGCGCGCTTGAGCCATAAACGAGAGCAAACAGCACTGGCAATATCAGGTATTTCATTATTCATCTCCACTAAAACACTGCAAACATAAAGCTTGCGTTCATCTTCAACTTTAAATTTAAAGGTTACAGTATCGCTCATTCCAGGACCAGTCTTAGAATAGAGCTTACTAGATTTCCAACCTTTAGCGTCTGAATAGTCTTTCTCTAGCACAAACCATTTATAGACTGCGCTAGAGTTTTCATAATTTTTTACTGTATACTTCTTAGTGTACACAGGACCTGACCAATGCTTTTCAAAGGCCGGACTTTGTTCGTGAGCATTACTGCTCGCAGATAACAGTGTGCTTGACAGTATAAACAACGCCAGCATAGATTTCGTTATCTGAATTAGGCGTCGCTTTGCCTGCAATACGTAGTTCAATTTTGCCACCCTTTAAGTTATTTAGCATTACTTCGCTTGTGCCTGTGTTAAAAGTTTTAGTGTTAATAGCACCAAAGCCTTTTGTTTGAACAGCATTAGAGTTTACACCGGTAGTGGCATAACCATAATCGGTAGTCATTGTGACACCGTCAACTGTAAATTCATTTACGCCTTCGTAAAGCTTATCGTCAGCAACAACACGAATCTTTTGTGCTTTGTTAACTTTAAGGGTTGCGATAGCGGGATCAGTAGTTTTAAAGAACTTACCTGTATCATCCCAGACCATTTGACCAGGTTGCACAGCACCGATAAAGCTGCACCTAGCAGACATATTAGCTGCCGTGCCTTGCCACTTAGCTGTCTTCTGATTGTTACTAGCATGAGCAATATTCCATGGATCAATCGCTACAAGAGCGAAGCCAAGACTCATACCGACAACTACTTTAGCATAATTAGACATATTATTAACCCTTCATTTTAAACGCTGTGATTACTGTATCACAAGCTTTGTTAGTGACAACAAGCAAACGACCTGCGTCGTAAGCGAATGTCCACTTGCTTGCATCTGTACGATTAACAAGCTTATTTCCGAGAGCGATAG
>Ga0206682_10005055_pt1 | contig 10502 bp, 10 predicted proteins | sample M240m12015metaG_FD_155444 | JGI IMG/M metagenome (GOLD analysis project Ga0206682, IMG submission 155444) | Ammonia-oxidizing marine archaeal communities from Monterey Bay, California, United States - M2 40m 12015 | ecosystem: Environmental > Aquatic > Marine > Intertidal zone | place: USA... | reverse complement strand
ATATATTGCTAAAATTGTCTAGTTAATTTAAGGTTTTCATTAATAGCGATACATAACTCGTCGTAAAACTTCAAAGCTATACGAAAGTGGGATCGATCGAGCGATAAGACAATCCCTATTCTTCCCCAACCTTTACTCAAACTAGCCAATAGCATTAAATTTTGCTCCCATAGTTAAAACTGAATTTAATTTAAACGATTAAATTAAAGTGAAAATAATGCAAAATAAAGGTACAAACGGAGTTATTCTTTTTGATAACTCAACAATCCAAAACTTAAAATTACAATAAAATTATATTATAATAAGAAGTTAAATGAAAAAATTTATAATTTCCATTGATCAAGGTACTACTTCAAGTAGAGCGATATTGTTTGATTTAAAAGGCAAACCTATTTTTACTTCTCAAACAGAATTTACGCAATATTTTCCAAAGGATGGTTGGGTTGAACATGATCCAGAGGAGATATGGAAAACTACTTTAAAAGTTTTTAAAGAAGTTATTAAAAAAAGCAAAAAGCTAAAAGGAAAAGTTTTAACTATAGGAATTACAAATCAAAGAGAAACAACTATTTTATGGGATAAAAAAACTGGTAAACCAGTTTATAATGCAATCGTATGGCAGGATAGAAGGTCCTCAGAATATTGTAAAAAATTAATAAAACAAAAAAAAGAAACTATTATTTATAATAAGACAGGTTTACTAATTGATGCATATTTCTCAGCAACAAAAATTAAATGGATTATAGATAACGTTCCTAAAGCTAGAGTCCTAATTAAAAAGAAGAGATTATTATTTGGTACGGTTGATAGTTTTTTGTTATGGAAATTAACAAAAGGAGTTGATCATGCAACAGATGCAACTAATGCAAGTAGAACTATGTTGTTTAATATCTCGACAAACAAATGGGATGATCAAATATTAAAAATATTAAAAATTCCTAAAGAAATATTACCAGTAGTTAAAGATTGTGCGGCTGATTTTGGTTATACTGACCCTTCAATTACTGGAACTTCTTATCCAATAACAGGAATGGTAGGTGATCAGCAATCGGCCACTATAGGTCAATGTTGTTTTGAACCAGGTTCTGTAAAAAGTACTTATGGGACAGGTGCCTTCGTACTTTTAAATACAGGAAGTAAAAAAGTTTATTCAAAAAATAGGTTGTTGACCACAATAGGTTACAGAATAAATGGCAAAACAACATACGCATTGGAAGGAACAATATTTATAGCAGGTGCTGGTGTTCAATGGTTAAGAGACAAAATAAAATTTATTAAAAAAGCATCAGACACTGAAAAAATTGCAAAATCTCTTAGTTCAAATAAAGGAATATATTTAGTGCCTGCTTTTACGGGCTTAGGTGCGCCTTATTGGAATGTAAACGCTAGAGGTATTTTAACAGGATTAACAAGAGATACAGGTCCAAAGGAAATCACAAGAGCTACGGTTGAGTCAGTTGCCTATCAAACTTATGATTTATTTGAGGCTATGAAGAATGACGGTTTAAAACCAAAATTAATTAAAGTTGATGGTGGCATGGTTTTAAATAATTGGTTCTCACAGTTTTTGTCTGATACGATTAATACAAAAGTATTAAGACCTAAAGTAAATGAAACTACAGCACTTGGTGCGGCCTTAATGGCAGGTCTTCAGATAGGGGTTTATAAATCTTTAAAAGATATTGCAAAAAATTGGCAAGCAGACAAAAGTTTTAAACCAAGAATTAAAAATTCAGAAAGAAAAATTCTTATTGATGGTTGGAGCAAAGCAATTAAAAAAACTTTATCCTAATATTCAATTATAAAGTGAAAACTATTGTATAAATTTAGTTTTTTTTTGACATATACTCATCGTTCAAGTTAACATAGCTAACTTTTAAATAAATAATAACCAAATAAAGGGAGAAGTAATGAATAAATTAAAAACTATTTTTACTGTTGCTGTTTGGTTTTCAATCGTAACTATTTCTAATGCATTTGCAGACGGTCATATGGCTGCCATTAAGAAATGGTCTAACGGTGAGTTTAGTTTATCTACTCTATCTGCTAAAGAAAGAGAGAAAGAGCTAAAGTGGTTTCATGATGCTGCTAAGCCATTCGCAGGAATGACTTTAAAAGTAGTATCTGAAGGTATACCAACTCACGTGTACGAGTCTAAGACTCTTACAAAGGCGTTTGAAGATATAACTGGCATCAAAGTACAACACCAAATCATAGGAGAGGGTGATGTTGTGATGGCTGTTCAAACACAAATGCAAACTAACGTAAGTATTTACGATGCATATGTTAATGACTCAGACTTAATTGGTACGCACGCGCGTATGCAACAAGCTGTAAATTTAACTGACTGGATGAAAGGTGAAGGTAAAGCTGTTACTAATCCAATGTTGGATCTAGATGACTTTATAGGACTTCAATTTACAACAGGTCCAGATGGAAATCTTTATCAACTACCAGACCAACAATTTGCTAACCTTTATTGGTTCAGAAAAGACTGGTTTGATAGACCTGAAATTAAAAAACAATTTAAAGCTAAATATGGTTATGAATTAGGTGTACCAGTAAACTGGTCTGCTTATGAAGATATCGCTAAATTCTTTTCAGAAGACGTGAAGATGATAGATGGTGTTAATATTTATGGTCATATGGACTATGGTAAAAGAGCTCCTGACTTAGGTTGGAGAATGACTGATGCATGGTTATCAATGGCTGGCGGAGGAAGTAAAGGCCTACCTAATGGAGTTCCTGTAGACGAATGGGGAATTAGAATGGAAGCAGGTACTTGCAACCCAGTTGGAGCTAACGTATCAAGAGGTGGAGCTACTAATGGCCCTGCTGCAGTATACGCAATCAGAAAATGGGATGAATGGTTAAGAGCTTATGCACCTCCGGGAGCAGCGGCTATGGACTTTTATCAGTCTTTACCATCTCTTTCTTCAGGAAATGTCGCTCAGCAAATTTTCTGGTACACAGCCTTCACAGCTTCTTTAGTAGGAAAAAATCCTAACAATAAAGTAGTTGATGCAGACGGTATGCCTTTATGGAGAATGGGCCCATCACCTAAAGGACCTTATTGGGAAGAAGGCATGAAGCTTGGATATCAAGATGTTGGATCATGGACTTTGTTTAAGTCTACTGACATTGAGAGAAGAAAAGCTGCTTGGTTGTACGCTCAATTTGCAGTTTCAAAAACTGTATCTCTTAAAAAAGCTGATGTTGGTTTAACTTTCGTAAGAAAAAGTACTTTAAATGACAAACACTTTACTAAGAGAGCACCTGAGTTAGGTGGACTTATTGAGTTCTATAGATCAGACAACAGAAATGTATGGTCTCCAACAGGTATCAACGTTCCAGATTATCCGAAGCTAGCACAATTATGGTGGCAGCATATCGGAGAAGTTAACTCTGGTACATTTACACCACAACAAACTATGGATCGTCTTGCAGATGAGATGGACTTAGTTATGTCTCGTATGGAAGCTGCTGATAAAGCTAGTAACGCGTACGGTGGATGTGGACCAAGACTTAATAAACCAAGAGAAGCTTCTTATTGGTTAAATAAGGCTGGTTCGCCAAAAGCCAAAGTTAATGAGAAACCTCAAGGTAAAACCGTAGCATACAAAGACGCTTGGAAGTAACCCTAGGTTAATCTAAATTTAAAAGGGGGCATTTATTGCCCCCTTTTTTTTAAAGTTAAATTACAAATAATAAATAAATTACAGATATGAGTTTAGAATTAAAAAATGTTGAAAAAAAAGTAGGACTAGAAACTCATATATATTCAACTAATCTAAAATTAGAAAAAAACACTATTAATGTTTTATTAGGTTCTACACTTGCAGGTAAAACAACACTAATGCAAATTATGGCTGGTCTGGACAAACCTACATCAGGTGAAATTTGGTTTAATGACGAAAATGTTACTGGAAAAGAAGTTCAAAAAAGAAATTGCTCTATGGTTTACCAACAATTTATCAATTATCCTAATTTTACAGTTTTTGAAAATATTGCTTCACCATTAAAAATTACTGGTGTGAAGCCAGATGAAATTAAAGAAAGAGTAGGAAAAGTTGCTGAACTCTTAAAATTATCAGCTATGTTAAATAAAAAACCCGATGAATTATCTGGAGGACAGCAGCAGAGAACTGCTTTAGCCAGGGCATTAGTCAAGGACTCAGATTTGATATTACTAGATGAACCATTAGCTAATTTAGATTTTAAACTTCGTGAAGAACTAAGAGAAGAATTACCTAAACTTTTTGAAGATAGAGATTGTATTGTTGTATATGCAACAACAGAACCTTTAGATGCATTAATGATAGGCGGAAACACGGCAACATTATTAGAAGGACGTGTTATTCAGTATGGAGAAACTTTAAATGTTTATAATAAACCTGAAAATTTAATTTCAGCTAAAGTATTTAGTGACCCTCCAATGAATATAGCTGAAATAAGTAAAAGTGGAGAGATGTTCAAATTAAAAGATTACAACGTTCAATGGAAATCAAACATAAAGATCAAAGATGGAGACTATAAAATTGGCATAAGACCACACAACATAACTACATACAAAGAGGGAAATAATTCAGTTGAAATTAATGGAAAAGTTTTGATTTCTGAATTGAGTGGGTCAGAAAGTTTAATTCATTTTACTAACGGAAAACTTAACTGGGTTTCGTTATCAAACGGTGTTCAGCAAAAAGATATTGGTGAGAATACAAAATTATTTATGAATGTGGATGAGTTTTTATATTTTGATACAGATAACAGATTGGTAACCAATGGCTAAAATTACTTTAAAAAATTTAAGTCATAGTTATTTGTCAAAGCAAAGTAATGATGCAGACTGGGCATTAAGAGGAGTGAATATTGATTGGAAAGACGGGGGAGCTTATGCATTATTAGGCCCTTCTGGTTGTGGAAAGACAACATTATTAAATATTATTTCAGGTTTATTAAAACCAACTGAAGGTGAGATTTTATTTGATGATAAGGATGTAACGGCTTTAAATCCAGTTGAGAGAGATATTGCTCAAATATTTCAATTTCCAGTTATATACGACACAATGACTGTTTATGATAATTTAGCTTTTCCACTTAAAAATAGAGGTCTTTCTAAAACAGAAATTGACTCAAAGGTAAAAGAAATTGGAGAAATGTTGGAACTAACATCAACTCTGAATAATAAAGCTGCTGGTTTAACAGCGGATGGAAAACAAAAAATTTCTTTAGGAAGAGGATTAGTGAGATCAGATGTGAATGTAATTATGTTTGATGAACCTCTAACAGTTATTGATCCTCATTTAAAATGGGTTTTAAGGTCAAAATTAAAAGAATTACATCAAAAAATTAATCGAACTATGATTTATGTTACCCATGATCAAATTGAAGCCTTAACTTTTGCAGATGAAGTAGTGGTTATGCATGAAGGTCAAATTGTTCAAACAGGTACCCCTGTAGAATTATTTGAAAAACCAAAACATACTTTTGTAGGACATTTTATTGGCTCACCAGGTATGAATATTCTTCCTTGTGAAATTGAAAATGGTCAAATTAATTTTGAAGGAAAGATAATACCTAATAATACAAGTATTAAAAAAACAAATTTTAGTAAAACGCAATTAGGTATTAGACCGGAATTTATTAAATTTTCTAATGATGGAATTAAAGTAAAGATCAAAAGAGTTAGTGACACAGGAAGACATAAAGTAATTGATACTGAGTGTAGTAGTGGAAGTATTAAAATTTTAGCCAATTCTTCTACTGAAATACCTAGTGACAGTGCGCATATTACTTTTGAGCAAAAATATACTTATGTATATGGAGATGATTGGATAATTGAATAATGAATAAAACATATAATCAAAAAGCCTGGTTTTTTGTTATTCCTGTATTTGTACTTGTTGCATTTAATGCTGTAGTGCCATTAATGACTGTTGTTAATTATTCCTTCCAAGAAACTTTTGGAAGTAATGTTTTTGCATGGGAAGGAACAAGGTGGTTCAAACAAATTTTACATTCCGAAAGATTTCATGCATCTTTAGGAAGACAATTTATATTCACTTTTATAATTCTTCTTATTCAGTTGCCTCTAGGAATAGCTATCGCTTTAACTATGCCTAAAAAAGGTTGGGGAGTACCTATCTGTTTAATTTTAATGTCAATGCCTTTATTAATACCTTGGAATGTAGTTGGAGCTATGTGGAATATATTTGCTCTTCCAGATATAGGTTTTCTTGGACATTCTCTAAATTCACTTGGTTTTGATTATAATTTTACTCAACAAAGTGGGGATGCTTGGTTTACAACTATTCTTATGGATGTTTGGCATTGGACTTCTTTAGTTGTTCTTTTATCTTATGCAGGTTTAAATTCAATTCAGCCAGCTTACTATCAAGCAGCAGAAATAGATGGAGCTAGTAGATGGGATATTTTTAGATATATCGAACTACCTAAAATGAAAAAAGTTTTAACTTTAGCTATACTTTTAAGGTTTATGGATAGTTTTATGATTTATACCGAACCTTTTGTTTTAACGGGAGGCGGTCCTGGTAATGCAACAAATTTTCTATCATTAGATTTAGTAAAAATGGCCTTAGGTCAATTTGATCTTGGACCTGCAGCTGCTATGTCACTTATCTATTTTTTAATTGTACTTTTAATTTGTTGGGTTTTTTACAACTTAATGATGAAAGATGAGGGAAGATCATGAAAAAAATAAAATGGGTGGTACCAACATTTTATATAATTTTTTTAATGTTACCTATTTACTGGTTGCTAAATATGTCATTTAAATCAACTACAGAAATTATAAATGTTTATTCATTGTGGCCGCAGGATTTTACATTAGATAATTATAAAACAATATTTACAGACAGCACCTGGTATATGGGCTACGTAAATTCTATTGCGTACACAGTTTTTAATACTATAATTTCTGTATCTGCGGCACTTCCTGCTGCGTACGCTTTTTCAAGATATAAATTTTTAGGAGATAAACATCTATTTTTCTGGCTTTTAACAAACAGAATGGCTCCACCAGCTGTTTTCGCTTTACCTTTTTTCCAATTTTACTCATCAGTAAATTTATTTGATACACATGTAGCTATCGCGCTATCTCATTGTCTTTTTAATATTCCTCTTGCTGTTTGGATATTAGAGGGATTTATGTCTGCAGTTCCTAAAGAATTAGATGAAACTGCCTATGTTGATGGTTATTCTTTTCCTAAATTTTTCTTTAAAATTTTTATTCCTACAATTGCTGCTGGAATAGGTATTACTATGTTTTTCTGCTTTATGTTTTCTTGGGTTGAATTATTGTTGGCAAAAACTCTTACAGCTACAATGGCTAAACCAATTGCAGCTATAATGACAAGAACCTCAAGTACATCAGGTTATGAACTTGGTTTATTAGCGGCAGCTGGAAGCTTAACTATTATACCTGGAGCAGTGGTAATTTACTTTGTAAGAAATTATATTGCTAAAGGATTTGCAATGGGGAGAGTATGATTTTTACAAATCTACATGCAGCTGCAAATACTTGGAATACAGTTGGCAAAGCAAAAGAAAAAGGTCTTTTTGATTTTGATTTTATAAAATGGATGGCTTGGACATGGCCTACAGCAAGTTTTTTTATTTTTATAGCTCTTTGCATTACAGTTATGTATTTCTGGGAAAAAAAGGATCCTGGTGGCAGCCCAAGAAAAGGAATTTTAACTCTTAATACAACAAGAGGAGACAGACTTTTTGTATCTTTATTAAGTGCTGCATTTATTCATTTAGCTTGGCTAGGTCTTACAGATTTTAATCTTTGGATAGCTACATTTTTATCGTCTATATTTGCAGTTTTTGTATTTAGGTATGTTTAATCTACAAGCCCCTTCTTTGTTTCAATATTAGCAACAATTTTTTTAAAAGAAAAAGAATGAATATATCTTTTTTAAATTTAAAAAAATTTATTGAGTACCATCGTTAAAATAATTTAAGTTATTGATAATTTTTAATTACGTTTTATAAACAACCTATAATTTTAATGTCAAAAGTATTCGATTTATTCATTATAGGTGGTGGTATAAACGGCGCTGGTTTAGCTAGAGATGCTGCTGGAAGAGGTTTGTCTGTTTGTCTCGCTGATAAAGGTGAGATAGGTGGAGCAACATCTTCATGGTCTACCAAATTAATTCATGGTGGTCTTAGATATTTGGAAAATTATGAATTTAAACTAGTTAGAGAGTCTCTCAAAGAAAGAGAAACAATTTACAAAATTGCAAAACCAATTTCAAAACCTATTCCTTTTATCATCCCATATGTAGATAAAATTAGACCTGCATGGTTAATTAAAATGGGTTTGTTTCTTTATGATAATTTAGGAGGAAAGACAATTATACCAAAGTCAAACTCATTAGATATTTCAAAAAAATTACCGAATATTCTTAAAAAAAAATATAAAACTGGTTTCCAATATTTTGATGTTCAAATTGATGATAAAAAATTGACTAAACTAAATATAAAATCTGCAAAAAAATATAAAGCTAAAGTATTAGAATATAATAAAGTTAAAAAAGCAGAAATTGATGGTAATGAATGGGTCATTCATCTTCAAAAAGGAGAGAAAATAAAATCAAAAATTTTAATTAATGCATCTGGTCCATGGATAAATGAAACTTTAAAAAAAAATATAAAAATAAAATCAAAAAATAAAATTAGATTAGTTAAAGGAAGTCACATTATAACTAAAAAATTATATAAGAAAGATGTTGCATTTACATTTCAAAATACTGACAAGAGAATAATATTTGTAATACCCTATAAAAAAAAATTTTCACTAATTGGAACTACTGAGGTTGAAGTTAAATCGCCTGAAAATAAAGAAATTTCAAAAAAAGAAATTCAATATTTAATTCGTTCAGTAAATAATTATTTAGAAAAACAAATCAGTACAAAAGATATAGTTGACTCTTATTCTGGAATAAGACCTTTAATAGAGGATTTTAATCAAGCTTCCAAAGTTACAAGAGATTATATTTTTGACTTAAATATAATAAAAAAATTACCCCTTCTTAGTATTTATGGTGGTAAATTAACTACTTACAGAAAACTAGCAGAAAATGTCCTATTAGACCTAGAAAAGTTTTTGCCTAAAACTAAAATGGGACCTTGGACACATAAAAAGAATCTTTTTTAGATATCCAATAGATTAAAAAAGTGTTAATCTAAATACATAAAGCGATACATAACTCATCGTTAAATCCAATACGAAAGCGGGATCGATCGTCTTAAATTTGATTATTTAGGAGGTTTAAATGAAATTTGGATATTTTTGTAATACGACTAATTGGAATCATAAACCATACAATCAATTATTAGACGAGGTAAAAGAGATCACCACTTATTGTGATCAAAATAATTGGAACTCAATTTGGTATACAGAGCACCATTTTAATCATGAAGGAATGGAGTCTTGCACAAATCCTTTGATGATGGGAGTTGATGCAGCAGCACGAACAAAAAAAATTAGAATTGGACAAGCTTGTAATGTCATTACTTTTCATAACCCTATCAGATTAGCAGAAGATATTGCTTTACTTGACCAATTATCTAATGGCAGAGTTGATGTTGGAATAGGTCGTGGAATTTATGGAAGAGAAGCTATCAATATGAATAAAGAAGCTGATCTTAAAGACCAAGCAAAAAACTTTAGATTATTTGAAGAAAGTTTAACAATAATGAAAAAAGCTTGGACTGAAAAATTTTTTAGTCATCAGGGTGAATTTTACACTTACCCTTCTCCAAACTTCACATGGCAGCATGACATGAGCCCACCGAGTGAGGAATTTTTAGATACAAAAACAAATGAAATTAAAAAGATAAGTATAGTCCCAAAACCTAAACAAAATCCTCATCCACCAATATGGCAAGTTGTTGATGGAGCTAGATCAATTGAGTGGGCAGCACAAAATGGACTAAACACAATAATGTGGATACCAACTGTAAAAGCATTAAAGAAAAGATTTGAAATCTATCAAGAGGCGAAATCTAAAGCTGAAAATAGAAATGTTCCTTTAGGTGAAGGTATTTCATTGGTAAGAGATATGTTTGTTGCTGAGACAATGGAAGAAGCAGAAAAATTAGCCGGTGAACATATAATAAATTATATGAAATGGGTTTGTCATTGGAGAGGTCTGGGTAACCATATGGATCCAGGAGAAGAGTTACCAGAAACAAAACATAAACTAGATTTATTGAATTATGATTTTCTTCATAAAAGAAATTTGTTATTTGGAACTCCTGAATATGTTGTTAATAAAATTAATGAACTTAAATCAGAGTTAAATCTTCAGAATTTACAAGTATGGTCTAACTTTCCTGGCATAGGTCATGAAGCTTGTATGAGGAGTATAAAACTGTTTAATGACGAGGTAATACCAAAGATTAATTTTAATAATGATGATGTTGAGAAAGCTAGCTAATGAAACTTGAGCTAAGAAAATTTACTAAGTTTG
>Ga0206682_10005047_pt1 | contig 10516 bp, 4 predicted proteins | sample M240m12015metaG_FD_155444 | JGI IMG/M metagenome (GOLD analysis project Ga0206682, IMG submission 155444) | Ammonia-oxidizing marine archaeal communities from Monterey Bay, California, United States - M2 40m 12015 | ecosystem: Environmental > Aquatic > Marine > Intertidal zone | place: USA... | reverse complement strand
GCGCGCCGCGCCCTCGGACAGGGGCGGCAGGCCGGCGCGGTTCGCGGGAGAGATGGGCGGCGTCGGCTGAAACGCCCCGGCGACGGCGGCTTGCGGCCCGGCGTTTCCGGCGGCAAAGATCGGGTTGTTCCGCGGCGAGCCGTACCCCGACGATTGGCCGTCGCCGTACCCCGATCGGCCGTCGCCGTGACTACCGCTCGAGCGCGGTCCGTCTGCGCCGCCGTACGCGCCGCCGTACGCGCCGTGGCTCTCCACATCGTCCGGCGTTGAGCCGGCGTCGAACGCCGTCGCCCGCGACCGGTCCGCGTCGACGCCGGCGCCGAACGAACGGCTCGGCGGCGGGTACGCCCCCGCGCCGTACTCGCGTCCGCCGGGCGACCGGGGCTCGGACACGCGGCTCTCCCCTCTCGGCTGACCGTTCGGGATCCCGAATCCCGAGCCGTTCATGCCGTTCACGCCAGTCGCGACGCCCCGCGTCGCGCCCGAGGACCCGAGCGTGCGCAGAGGCGTCGCACGCGCGGCCTCGTCGTACGCCTCGTCGTCGCTCTCGAGCTCGTTGTTGTGCTCAATCTGCGTCAGGCAGTCTAGGATCTTCTTGGTCTCGTGCGTCATCACCTTCGCGCTGTGCACCGCGCGCGCCAGCTCCTTCTTGTCCCAGTCGGACAGCTCGCCCGGCCGGCCGGGCTTCGCCGCGCCTCTGCCGTCCCCGTTCGGCGCGGCGCCCGCGGACCCCACGGTGACCCGCCGCGCGCCGTTGGCCGAGCGCATCGCCGCCGGCCGGTTCCCGGCGTAGAGGAACGTCTCGTTGGTGGTGGCGTGGAACGGGAAGCTCTTGTTGAACCCCGAGTTGGGCACGTACATCGCCAGCAACGCGAGCTGGAACGCGAACAAAAACGTAAACTCCATGGCGTTCACCACCATGAACCTCTGCCACGGCGGTATGCTCTGCGCGACGATGACGATGATGGGCAAGCCGTAGAACCACAGCGCGAATGACGCGGCGAACTTTTTGTAAAACGCCACTTTGCTGGCGTACTTCTTGTTCGTCACGCTGACGCTGTACCAGAACCACCCGAGCGCGAAGAAACGCAGCGCGCACAGAAAATACCCGAATCCGCTCTGGTACATGTGCAGCGTGCTCGCCTTGTCCGCGACGAAGTGGTGGTACGCCACCGCGAGCAGCCAGGAGATGGCGTAGACGGTGGCGAACACCGCGATCTTCACGCGACCGCGCGCCGAGATTTTGCGGCAGCAGATGGTCCACCCCTTGGCGATGAGGACGAGCAGCACGAGGAACGTGGTCTCGCTCGAGAGCTGCAGGATCCGCGCCAGGAACAGGAACAACACGTTCCCGACGCCGTCGCTGCTGTACCAGATGTAGTGCAGGAAGAAGAAGCCGTGCGAGAAGAAAGCGAGGATGATCGCGCTCCCCAGCATCTTCACCGTGTGGTGGTGTTTCCGCAGCTTCTTCAGCTCCTTGCGCGTGAGGAAGTAACACGCGCCGAGCAAAACGTACAGAACCAAAAACGCGATGCTCGTCTCCAGCACGCCGATCTCGTCCGCGGAGAAGTGCTTGCTGTACCAGTTGAACCCGTTCGTGAACTCAATCTCGTACGAAATGTCCATGTCGCCGTTGCACGTGCTCGTCGAGCACAGGCGGTCGCAGTTAGCGCCGGCGACGTAAAAGAAACGCGCGCGGTCGCCCACGTAAAACGTCGTGCGCACAACCTCCACCCACCCGCCGCCGTAGATGCGCAGCTTCGCGGAGTTGTCCAGAGGCAGGTTCGTGTACGCGTCCACCGCGTTGACCTGCGTGATGTCGATCAAACCGAGCCCAAAGGCGGTGTTCGAACCCGCCTGGTTGCCGTCCACCACGATGGTCTGGCCGTTGATCACGTACGTCGTCTTCCCCGTGGAGGGGTCGTACGTCCCGTGCTCGTCGTCGTCCGCCTGACGCAGCGAACGACGATGCGGCGACGACGCGGAGACCTTTTCCTTTTGTGTGGGCGTGTTCGAATACCGCAGCGGGATCTCCACGAACGGCTCATCGGAAAGCGACGTAGACGCGAACGCGGCGGTGTGCCGCTCGAACCCGCGCGCGGATTGTTTTTCTCCGACTGAAAAGGCGCGCGGAGCCGAACGCGCCTCGTCATCCGCCGCCAGAAGGCGCCGCGACGCCGACGCGTTCGCCGGCGGCGCGCTGGGCGGCGCGGGCGGCGGCGGCGGCGCGGGCACGGCGCTGCGCGCGAGCTCGGCGAGGTAGAACGGAAACGCGAACTCGTTGTTTATGCGTTCCAAACACGTGCTCTTGGAGTTGTACACGTCGTCCCAATTCGCCACCGAGTCGGAGTTCTCCGTCTTCTCCGAACCCGTGGCGGTGATGTAGTGCAGCAACGCGAACTGGCTGGTGATGTGAAACTTGATCTTCGTCGAGACCATGCCGTGCACGTCGTTGACGTACCCGCCGGTGTCCGCGGGCAGGAAGCAGAACCTGCGTCGTCGTTCGGGTGCGTTCGGGGTTTGCGCGCGTGAACGGTCAGTCGCGGGCGCGCTTGCGGATGGCCGGACGCCTCGCCGCGGAAGAATATTCCTCCATTCGCGGAGGTGGAGAGCGGCACGAGGGGTACGGTTCGCGGGGCGTCGGGGCACGGGGCGTCGATGACGGCGACGTCGAGAGCCGATGGGCACGGCGTCATCCGCTCGAGACGCACTTCGAGAGGAAAGTCCACGACACGGGCTCCAAGATGGTCCCCTCGAAACGCGCAGCCTCGCCCGAGGGCAAAAATGCGATACACGTCGTCAACGCGAAAAGCGCAGCGGCGAGCCACGACACGCGCTCGCCGGCGCGCCTCGAGGCTCTACGTGCGCTCCGCATGGCGCCTCGCGACTCTTCCGGTGCTTTCGCGATACCACGCTCGAGCCTCTGCTCCCGTGCGCCCGAGTCTGCAGACTCGCCAGCCCCGCCGACTCACGGAACCGCGAAAGGACCAACAGCGATGACGCCGGTCGAGAACTCGCGAAAAGTCGCGCAGAGTCGATGTCTACGAAAGTCGACCAAACTTGAACGGCCACACGACGGCGTGAACGTTCGAAGGGTCGCCAAGCCGCAAAATGGGCGAGTTTTTAACAAAGTAGATACGGCCAACCTCGCGCGTCACCTGCTCTTCTTGCTCTCCGTCCGCGCCTCTCGCTCTGCCGTCCCCTCCCCCCGCAGGGCGTCCGCGCACGTCGCGAGCGCGCTCAGCGCGCACGCCGGCCACACCACCGCGTATGCCAGCGGGAACGCGAACCCGCCGCGCCACAAGCGCGCCGTCTCCGCGAGGTGGTACGCGAACGCGAACGGCGACGTCTCCTCGATGAGCGAGACGAGCAGCGCCAGGAACGCGGGCGTGAGCGCCATCGCCAGTGCCTTAGCCTTCATCGCGATACTTTGCGAGCCTGTCTTTCGACTTTGCGAGATGGACAGGCACACCGGCGCCAGCGCCACCGTCGTCGGCCACGCGAGCGGGAAGTTGAAAAACGTCACCGCCGCCGTCGCCGTCGCCGCCGTCGCCAGAGCCACGCACTTCAACGTCACCCAGGGAGGCTCTCTCCGGATCGAGACCGCCTCGAGACCGCCATTGCCGCCGTAAAGCGCCGACGCCAGCCACGCGAGGCACGCGTGCGCGGCGACCGCCGACGCCGTGGTCATGCCGGTCACCGCGACGGGCGAGAGCGCCGCGTCGTAAAAACAAAGAGACGCGTACCCGACTCCGGCGCCCGCCGCGTGCGCCGCCGCCGAGAGCGCAAGCGCCGGGGCCCAGTCGTGCTCCTTTCGAGCGTCGAAGTCGCGCTCCTTTTCAGCGTCCCCGTCCCCGACCCCGTGGTCCCCGTGGTCCCCGTCCCCGCCCCGGGTCGCGAGCGCGATCGCGACGATCGCCGCCGCCGCGGAGACGGCGGCTTGCGGCGCGACGTACTCGGCGATGGAGAGGAAAAAATCGTCGCTCGTCATGACGTAGTAGAACATGCTGTGGTGCAGCTGCTCGATGAGGTTGTTCGAGCCTCGCGCGAGCGTCTCCAGCAAAGACCCGATCTGCCGAAACGCCTCGCCGGTAACACGCGCGTCGAGGCCGACAACGCGCGCGTCGTCGCGCGCGGCGCCGAGCGGCGCGCCCAGCCGCAGCGTCACCGCGTCGAGCGCAAAGGTTTTGAACGCGGCGTGCGCGCCCGTCGGGACGCCGCGCGCGCACCGCCACGCGAACACGGACGCGCGACGTAGGTCCCCCACCGCCCGCCGCACGTCAAACGCTCGACGCGTCCCGAAACACGCCATGCCCACGCGCTCCGCGAAAGAGGACATCCCCGCGACGAGCGCGAGCAGTCGCGAGCGCGCGTGTTTTTCCGATCGGACGACCGATCGGTCCTCGCCGCGCGCGCCGCCCGCTCGTCCGGCCCGCGCGCGCCTCTCGAGCGGATCGAGCGGGTCGAGGTCCAGGCCGACGCGCGCGCGCGGGAACGCGCGGCGCGCGAGCTGCACGGCGGTGTTCAGCAGGTCCTGGTTGGGCAACGCGCCGTTCCTGCCTTCCGGTCGCACGGCGACGACGTCGACGGCGGCGCCGGCGGGCATCTCGAACACGTACGCCTGCTGCAGCGCGCCGGCGCGCGCGAACGTGGACGCACCGAGCCCCGGCCCCTTCGTCGCGCCGAGCCGCACCGCGCTCTCGTCGCCGTGGTACTCGCGGAGCCAGGCGTCCGCGGCGTGCACGGCGGCGTGCGTGCTTCCGCCCGGCGTCGAACCCGCGCGCGCGTCAAGCACCAGCCACACGAAATCCTTGGCTAACCACTTCGCCGTCGTCAGGTACTCGACGAACGCCAGCCCGACGCCGATCGCCGCGGCGTCCGCGCGCGGGCCGTCGGTGTCCGAGGCGCCGACGGGAGTGGCGAACACCACACCCTCGCGCCCTGACGATTTCACCGCGCGAACCACGGCGTGCGTTGTCTTACGGGACGCGGCGTCGTTCGCGTCGCCGTCGTTTTCTCCGGCGCGTCTTCTTCCGCGTCCATCCGCGTCGATCGGATACTCTCGCGCGCTGACATCCAGGCCGAGGGTGTCCAGCTCGGCGGCGGCGAACGCGGTGAGCGCGTCGTATATTTGGTCTCCATCCGCGTCAGCACCCAAGGCATCGATCACGCCCTCGGCTTTCAGCGCGTACTCGTGCGCCCGGAGCGCTTCGTCCGCCCCGAACCCGATCGCGCCGTGGCCGTGCAGGAACGCGTTTTCGTCGATGAACACCCTCCTCGCGAGCAGAGGGTAGCTCAGCACGCCGAGCACGCCCACGATGTACAGCACCGCGCTCACTCGGCGGTGGTGACGAAACACGCGCCCGACGCCCGCGATGAGCGCGTCGCGAGGGGCCATCGCGCCTGACACCGCCCGCGCGCGCCCGATTGACGCCGTGCCGAACGACGGTCGTTGTTCCTACGATCGGGTACATTCGGGAATCGTCCGGACGCGACGACGAGGGGGGCCCGCTCGTCGTCGTCGTCGCGCGAGGGTGTGAGAAAGCGCACTCGGCGATGTTCGACAAGCACCTCGCGCCGCGTCGTCACCTACGCGAAACCTACGTAGAACGCCTCTCTCAATACTGCGCGGCGGTGAAGTCCTGGAGGATCCAGAACCCGTCCGTGCTCTCGGCGTCCTCGTCCGTCTGGATGGCGAGGAAGTGCAGCCCCCCCGTGTTTTGTTTCACCTGTTCCCACTCGCGCGCCTCCTGCGTGAGCTCCTTGGTTTGCCGGAACCGCGCGTACTGCCAGCTGTCCGCCACACCGGTGTCCAGAATGAGCGTGCCCATGTCCAGGTCCACGGAAATGCCGCCCAGCTCCAGGCCCTTGGTCCAGCCCGCCAGCGCCGCCGCGCGCGAAGTGTACACGGCGATGCCCGGGACGAGCGTGTCGTCCGGCAGGTTCGGGTCGATTTCCAACACGTCGCCGAACACCTTGTTCTTCTTCACCTGCTCGATCTCCTCACGCACGCCCACCAGCGGCAGGGCGACGAACGCCCAGCTCTCACCCCGCAGCGCGTCCGGCAGCGGTCTCGGGGAGCTCGCCTCGAAGCCCATCATGGGCGAGGCTTGGCCGTCGAATCCGGGGTGCTGCTTGTACACGTTCTCGACGCGCCAGTCCAGCCACGTGGTGAGGGTCTGGCACCGGCGCGAGGGCAGCGGGTCGATTCCCGCGTCGTTGCACGCGCGCGTGATGATGGTCTGCATCTGCGAGCGGAAGAACTTGAACCGGCGCGGGCGCGCGCCCTGCGCCTGGATCACGCGGTCGATCGCCTTGGAGAGCTCCACGGAGTTGATGCGGTTGTTGGGGAAAAACTCGGCGTGCTCGAACGATCGCGTCTCGTCGCAGATGAGCAGCTCCCACATCTTCTTCCCGCGCTCGTCCTTCATCGGGCGCGAGCAGAAATCGAGCTGCCAGTCGTACGACAAGTCCACGATCTCGCCCGAGGGCGCGCCCGTCTCCGCCGCGGGCTCGGGGATGGCGCGCGCGGCGGTGCCGGAGGCTTCGCGGCGAGCGCCGGGGACGGAGGCACGCCTGGGCAAGATCGCGGCGCGCGAGGCGCGGCCGGCGCCGCGCGCGGCGCCGAAGGCCACGCCCATGCGCGCAACAGAGGCGGCGGTGGCAGACATCGTGCGTGCGTGCGGTTCGAGGGACCGCCGACGCGACGAGGTGGAGTGGCGCGCGAGACGCGCGGGTGGTCGATAAGATCCTGTGAGAAATGCCAACTGGAGAGATCTGATCGACACCCTTTTTGTTTCTCATAAACATGAACGTCTCATGAGCAATGTGTCTTTAACTTTGCAAAATGTGCATATTTACATGAAAGCGAGACTCAAACAACATACAGTAGCTACCATTCCTTTCAACCGATCATCGACCGCTTCCGCCCGCGCATGCGCACCTCCGCGAACTTGTTGAAGCTGGCGCTCCACAGCCCGCTCGCGGTCTTGTACTCGCGCATGACCGCCTCGAACAGCTTGCTAGCGGCGTGCGTGACCGTGATGGCGCGCTCGAGCACGTACAGGTCCACGCCTTTGTCCTCGGGGACGATGCTGTTGGACGCGAGCCCGAAGTCGATGAGCACCACTCGCGGCGACGCGTCGCCGCCCTCGCCGCCCTCGCCTCCGCGCCGCGTGACGAGGATGTTGGACGTGGTCAAGTCGCCGTGTATCAGCCCTCCATCGTGCATCGCGGCGACGTGTTTCCCCACCTGCCTCCCCACCTCCTCCATGTCCTCGTCGCTCATTCCCTCGCGGATGAGCTCCTTCAGCGGGCGACCGGGAACGCGCTCCATGTAGATGGCGTTTTGTCGTTTGTCCACGTAGAAGAGCGACGGGGTGGGCACGCCCAGCCTCCTGGCGCGCACGAGCGCGCGCGTCTCGCCGACCAACCGCGCGCGCGTGATCTTCGCGTCGAGTGTGGGGTGCCGGTACGTCTTTTTGAACCGCTGCTTGACGATCGCGGGCCGGTTCAGAAACGTCACCGCGAACACGCGGCCCTCGGCGCCCTGCGCGATCATGTCGTCGTATCCGCCGAGTCTTTCGATGAGGTCCACCGCGGTTTCGTCGGCGCGGTCGGGGTCGGAACCGCGGGGGGTTCCGGAGTCCCTCGGGGGCTCGCGCTTGTGCATGGGTTTCGTCATCGCCGACGAGACGCGCTTCGTGTGTGTCGTGTTCGCTCGGTGCGTGACGCGTCGAGAATTCGGCGTTGTTAGGTTTCGCGAACCGAACCGAACGCGCTCGCGGGTCCGAAGGGCGCGAAGGGCGATCGTCGTCGAGACACCAAGGATGGGTGGTCCTCGCGTGGCCTCGGTATGACACGAGCGAGCCGCGTGTGCGCTCGACGCGTGCCCGTCGAGGTGTGCGTCGGAGGCGAATCCACGACGAAACTATCTCGTCTCGCCGCGAAAAGCGCGTCAACGAAGGCACCTTGTTTCGTCCTTGGCGGACGCGTGAAAACTGGTTTTGGCATTTGAGGCGTGCGTCGGCGAGAAGATCGTGGCTACGGTATATCCACCCGAAACGATGGGCACCACCGACGGGGCCTCAGGTCTGGGCGCGCACCCGGGTGCGAGATGGCGACGACCGCGAGCTCGATGCGGGCGACGGCGCCGGTGCGATCCTCCGCGCGACCGCACGACTCGCTTCGACGCTCGGTTCCCCGTCCCCGCGCGTCCGCTTCGCCTTCGTCGCGTCGCGCGTCGCGGTCGATCGCGCGACGACACCGCCTCGTCGCGCGGTCCGGCTCGCCGTTCGAGGTGGCCGCTCCCGCGCGCACGACCACCGAGCTGGACGAGCGCGACGCGTTCACGCGGCTGATGGAGCGCGCGGGGGTGAAGCACCGCGTCCGGCTGGCGTCCGGCGCGCGGGGCAGGGGCCTGTTCCCCTCCGGGCCGGTGGGCTGGGGGAAGAGCGCCGTGCTGCTCAGCGTCCCGCTGGACGTGTGCATCGTCGCGCCGTTCGGCGACGCGCCGGGTCCGCCCGGCGTCGGAGACGCCGTCGCGGAGGAGCTGGGGTTCATCAAAGAATCAAAGAAAGACACGTTCGGAATCCTACGCGCGGCGTGGGAGCGACGCGCGGGCGTGCGCGTTCCCGAGCCGATCGTTTCTTTGATGGCGAGCCGCGACGGCTCCGACCGCGAACTCGCCGTCGCGCTGTGGGTGCTCTTCGCGACGCGAAGCGGCGACCGGGAGCGCAACGTCTGGCGCGCGTACGCGGACTGGCTTCCCACCGCGGAGCAGATGCCGAGCCTGATGCTCGCGAACGACAAGGAACTCGACCAGCTGCAGGACGAAGTGCTGAAGCGCGACGCGTTGGCGCTGCAGCGAGCGGCGGATGCGCTGTTTCTGGACCGCGCGACGACGCCTCCGGCGCGTCGTCAATCGTCTTTCGACGACGAGGCTGAAAAAAAAGGCGTCGAGACGCTCGATTTCGTCGACGCCCGCTGTTTGGTTCTCTCCTCCGAGCCCGGAGAGCCCGGAGAGCCTGAGCTGGTGGTCACCGCCGCGGACGCGCGCTGGGCGTTCGCGCTCGTGGCGTCGCGCGCGGTCGCGTCCCCGGTGGGCGACGAGGGCTCCGCCGACTTCGCCGCCATCCTCACGCCGTTCTTCGACATGGCCAACTCGGACGACGCCTCGCTCGTCTCGGCGAGCAAGTCGGTGCGCGGCACGGCGGACGCCGACGTTGACAACGCGGCGCGCGTCGCGCTCGAGCGGGGCTTGAACCAGGGCGTCGGCGGGCCGAGGGTCGTGCTGGAGACCACGCGCGGGCTGGAGAACCAGGACGCCGAGATACTCATCTCGTACGACCCGAGCGCGCGTAATGCCGAGCTCATGCTTCGGTACGGGTTCGTTCTGCGCGGGAACCGGAACGAGCGCCTGCCCGTACCGAAGAGTCATCGCGGAAACGAGTCAACACGGAAGAAAAACAAAACGCTCGAGTCGGAGATCATGCGCTTCGCGCTCGAGGCGACGGGCGCGATGACTGACGAGATTTCCGCGTCTGAGCGGCGTCGTCTGTTCGTGGCGGTGGCGTCCGCGTGCGGCGGGTTCGGGAACCCGGACACAGACACCGGCGAGTGGGAGCTGGATGTTGACCAGGTGCGCGCGGAGATTGCAACCGCCGACGCGTTCGCCGAGGCGTGGCGCGGCGCGCTCGACGCCTTCGACACGACTTTGGCGCAGGACGAGGCCGCCTTGACGGCGGCGCGCGCGGGGTCGCTTCCCGGCGCGACGCCGCGCATCGTCGCGGCGATCGAGTACCGGGCGGAGCGGAAGCGGTGCCTCGCGACGGGCGTGCGCGCGCTTCGCGCGTACGTCGAATGGCTCGAGGCGGACGAGGAGGAGGAGGAGGAGGAGGAGAGCGCCGGCGGATTCGTCGACCAGCAGGAGTGATTTTTGAACGTTTTGGAAATTTCGCGAAACGATTCGTTTCTCGCTACGTACCGAAAGAGCACGAAAGAGCCACGACGCCGCGTCCGCGTCCACAGCTTTTTTCACCGCGCGCCATGACCGGAACCACGCGCGAGGCGAGGTCCGACACAGTACGCGCACGCGTGGCCGACGAGGCCACGAAGGTGGCCGTGCCCGTCATCGTGCGTGCGCGTCCCATCGACCACGAACGCCCTCCTCCACCTCTCGGGGCCACCGAAAAAGGGCTCTCGGAGTTCCCGAAACGTCCCGTCCGCCGGCTGACACCGCGCTCGCCCCCCGGGCCCAGATGCCCTCCGCGGACGAGACCGAGCATCCCCCGTCGCTGCGCCAGATCCTGCTCCCTGTCGACGGCACGCCGAACAGCGAGGTGATGGTCGACTGGGCCCTGAGCGAGTTTTGCCGCAAGGGTGACCAGATAAACCTGCTGCACGTCATACCCAAGTGCGTGGTTCACTACCAACTCCCTCTCGATTCCATCCGTCCCCGCGTACGCGCGCGCGCGCCCAGGACGCCCAGACTCTCGTCCGACCGGCACCGGGCACG
>Ga0206682_10005045_pt1 | contig 10519 bp, 8 predicted proteins | sample M240m12015metaG_FD_155444 | JGI IMG/M metagenome (GOLD analysis project Ga0206682, IMG submission 155444) | Ammonia-oxidizing marine archaeal communities from Monterey Bay, California, United States - M2 40m 12015 | ecosystem: Environmental > Aquatic > Marine > Intertidal zone | place: USA... | reverse complement strand
GTCGTCGTCCTACACGTCGTCGTCGAGCACGGGGTCGGAGACTAGACGACGGCGTCGCGAGCGCAAGGAACGGAGGGATCGAGAGAAACGGAAGGAGACCGACGGCGGCGGCGGCGACGGGGGCGGTTGATGATTAGATTTTGGTTTTTTCAACAGAATGTTACCCTAATGACGATCCGATCCCTCGACGCTCGTACGGGGGAATCCCGACGCTCGGAATGCGCTCACAGCTCGTCCCCTTGTTTCTTCATCTTGATGCCCCCCATGGCCTTCTCCAGGTTTCGAAGTTGGTCCAGTGGCATGCCGTCGCCCCCGGCGAATTTGATCCCCGACGCGTGGAGTTTTTTCATCAGGGCGTCGCGCTCCGGATCCCCCGTCGCGCGCGGTCCGTTCTGCATCTCGTCCATCATGCGCTTGATCCGTTCATCGTCGACGTCGCTCAGGTCCGGCGTCGCGGGCTTCTCCGTCTCCGCGGGTTTCTCGATGACGGGCAAGGACCAGACGTCTGCAGCCATGGCGACGAAGTCCGCCTTCTCCGCGCAGCCCTTGCACTCTTTGCCCCTGTCGGCGAGGATGGCCTTGAGCTCCTTGATCTTCATGGTCTTGAAGTTTGGGATCTCGAGGCCGTCCTCGGCGGCGCACTGGGGCGCCGCGAAGAACGCGAGGAGCGCGATGAACGCGAACACGATCCACCTGCGCATGATGCGTGACCGCGCCGTCGGAAGTGTCGAGCTCTTCTCGAGTTTGTTGATGAACACATCGTGCACGAGATCCGACAGGCTTCTCTCTCTCTCCTCACAACTGGAGGCGCGTAGTCGGGTACGTATCGTGTGAGGCCCACGGGGGTACGGAAGGAAGGCCGCGGCGTCGTGCGGGCGAACGGTCAGGTAGGCCGGGGCGGGGGCGAGGGGCAGATAGGCGAGTGGGCACCTCCCTCATCACTCAAGGTGGCTCCCACGGAAGTATGAGCGGGAACAACTCCGCCGCGAACTTCGGCGGGGAGTGCCTCCCGCGGCAGGTCTCCGACCCGTGCGCGTACGTCAGGGCCAACCCGGCGTGTATCGCCGAGGGTCTGGACTACCTCCGCTTCATCGAGTGCCCGACCGACGCCAACGACGGCGCCGCTAAGGTGGTCCTGCTCATCGGCTGGTGCGCCGTCTTGTTTCTCGCGATAGGCACCGTGGGCGACGCCTTCTTCGCCCCGGCCGTGGAGCGCATCGCGCTCCGCCTTCGGCTCCCGGACGATGTCGCGGGCGCCACCTTACTCGCGCTCGGAGGCGCGGCGCCGGACATCTTCACGCAGATCGCCGCGCTCGTCGAGAGCGACGAGCCCGATCTCAAATTGGCGCTGAGCGAATCAATCGGCGCGGGGCTCTTCGTCGCGACGTTCGGAAAGGCGCTCGCCGTGCTCGTCGGGCTCGCGTGGGAGGCGAAACGTCACGAGCGCGACGGTTCACATGACCCCAACACCGAACACACGCCTCACTCGCAGCAAGGCGTGTCCGTGGAGCCGTTTCCGTACGTCAGAGACGTCGTCGCGTACGCGTTTATGTTAGTTTTGTCGTTCGTCGCGATGAGCTCGAAGACGGTGTCGTGGCAGCTGTCTTCCGCGCTGGTGTTGTCGTACGTGCTGTACGTGTGCGTGGTGTGCCTTGGGTGGGGACGAACTAAGTTGGAGCCCGCGTTGGTGCGGCTCGCGGGCGGAGTTAGCGGGGAGCGTCCGGGCGAGTCGGACAGTCGAGAGATGCGACCGGTGGATCCCGAGATTGGCGGGTCTTCCTCCGAGATGGAGCTCAGCAGCGCGGGCACGACCCCCCGCGCGCGTCGAGCGGACACCGGCGACGACGACGACGACGAGGCGACGCTGTTACCGTCCAGTCGCGGCGACGGCGGCGGGGTTGGATCCTCCTCTTCAGGCGCGGATGGAATTCTTGACGACTCGTCGAACGGATCTCTACCCGTCGCCTCCGTATCCCTCGCCGCGATCGTGGACTGGGCGAGGGTGGAGAGCGGGCTCGCGGACGAGGTCGACGGCGTCGGGTTCCCCGCGCTCGTCGCCGCGCCGGTGCTGCTCGCCATGTCCGCGACGATGGCGCGGCTCACCCCGAGAGGCGGGTGCCAACGCATTCGTCCGTATCACCTCTTACTGATCTGTTTCGTCGCCCCGGTGTTCGCGATGGGCGCCGGTGCAGGGACGTTGGGTTCCTTCGCAAACAATCAACCCGCGCTGCTGGCGTGTGGGTTAAGCGCGTGGTATACATACGCGGTTTGGTGGGTGTTTCGTAGCGGGAAGGTTGGCGTTCACGGCGTGGACCCGGTGAGTTTCTTTTTATTTCCGTATGGGCAATCAGACTGACGGCGTGTTTTGTTTACAGGCTCGTTCGCCGTATCTCACAGCTCTGACGTTTTTTCAAGGCATCGTCTGGATGCACCTCTGCGCGGATGAGCTCGTGGGACTTTTCCAGGCGGCTGGCAGGGCGGCGGGGGTGCGTGAGAGCTTGCTGGGTGCGACGTTCATGTCGTGGGGCGCGAGTGCGGGGGATCTGGGCGGGACGCTCGCGGTGGCGAGGCGCGGGTCGACGCGCATGGCGGTGACGGTGAGTCCATCTTTATTTCTCATGTATGGGCAATTAGAATGACTGACGGGTAAGTGTTTTGTTTGTTCGCAGGCGTCGCTGGCGGGACCGCTGTGCCAGCTCAGCGCGGGGACCGGGCTGGCGATGTGGCTGGTCACCGTGAGGGGCGGGGTGATCGAGGCGGCGCTCGCGGCGAACATGAAGTTCCTGGCGGTGTACGGCGTGGTGATGATGGGTTTCTTCGTCGTCGGTGTCGGCGCCATGGGCGGTTTCGTGTTCACCAGGCGAATCGCTTCTTACGTTATGGGTTCTTACGTGGGCGCGGTTGCGGTGTACGTCGCGCTGGCGTTGAGATCCGGGACGTGATGACGACACACACGTACATTAGTCTTTGATACGTGGTATAATAGTCTTGTCAAATACACGGTCTTGCGTTTAGCTAGGTCTTGCGTTTAGCTACTAGTCAGATACACGGGTCCGAAGGGTGTCTGGTTTTTTGTTAGATCACCCGGACCCGAACGAATGGAAATGAATACATGCCGCCACGGCGTTGTTCGTCCGCCTCAACTTGCCTCGAGGGGCGCCGCGGGGTTCGTACACGTTCGCCCTTCCGCGCGTCGCGATCCGGTCAACTTCGTGACCTCCGACGCGCCGAGAAGGACGAGACGATATGACCGTCTTTGCAAACAGTCGAAAAAAGGAGGACCGGCGCCCCTCCGACGACGTCACTGAGGACGGGGCGCGTTCGCCAAGTTCGTGCACCACTGCAACCACGTGGCGTTCATGAACTGCATCGTGCGGAGCATCTGTGCGTTTCCGTCCGCGCCCGACGCCGCGGAAGAGGCACCCCCAGCCGCGGTCGCCATCATCCTCATGGCGTCGAGCTGCGTCAACATCGACGCGGGCGGGGGTGGCGCGACTGGTGCCCGCGCGGGAGGCGCCTGCCTCGCCTGAAACGCGTTCATCGCCGCTTGGTACATCGCGAGCGCGCTGTTGTCCACGGCGAGCGCCGCCGCCAACCCAGGGGCCGTCGCGGTCTTAAACCCCCCTTCCGGCGCGGGTTCGAGACGCGGAGCCTTTTTATTCCTCTCGCCAGTCGCGCCGTCGGGCTCGTTGGCCGCCGCTGCGGCCGCCTCCTTTCGCTTATTCTTGTTCACCTTGCGCGCCTCGCGACGCGCGGCGTTGTACGCGCTCAACGCATCCCTGCACGTGTGCCTGGCGCCGTCGAAATCGCCGACGGGCTGGAAGCTGGAGCACCTCTGGCAAAATCTGCACTCCTCGCCGTTCCTGACGACGTGCAGCGCCTCGATGTGCGCGCGGCACGTGTGGTAGCGCCTGCAGTAGACGGAGACGCAGGGCTCGCCGCAGTTGTCGATCGTGCATCGGATGATGCCGCCGGGGGAGCCGACGTGACGCGATGCGTCCGCGACCGCCTCGGCGATGGACGGCTCGGGCGACAGCGTCTCGTTGTCCAAGTCATCCTCCGCGGTCGTCTCTTTATCGTTTTGCAGGAGCGACCCGAGCGAGTGGTGCGACGACGAGGACACGTGCGACTGGCGCATCATCTTCCCCACCATCACCTTCGGCTGGAACCCCGCCTTTACGAAGGAGGGAGGAACCTTGCGGTCCGTGATCCCGCTCTTCGCCCGCTCTTCATGGTTCGCGCCGTTCATGGTACATGTTTCCGGCTCGTCCTCGTCGTGGGAGACGCGGGGTTGGCGCGCCGCGGGTGCGTCGACGGCGGCCATCTCTCGTTGCCCCTCACGCGTGGAGACTTCGTGAACACGCTCGCGTCGTTCGTGCGCGGAACGTCGGGCGTCTCGATGTCGTCGGAGCGTCAGTCGCGCGCCGCCTTCTGATGACTTTCTCAGGGGTCTGAGTCAGCTATGTTTGTCATGAAGTCTGTATTTCTTGGTCGCTATGATTATCCAGTCTGAACATTTTAGGGTTTTTGGTGGAACGGGCAGTGCGGGAAATCTATGGAAATCTTACCAGAGATCCGCAGCTCCCAGCAAAAATGTGTCACCACCTTAAATATACTGTTGGTCGTATGCTTATCTAGTCTGTAGATTAGGTTTTTAATACAATACAGTCAGCATAAGTCTGTTGTTCGGGATTTGTTCGGGATCCTTCGAAAAGTCTGATTTTTTTATCTCGGACTCGCGCGAGGTTATGGGCTTTTTTTCTCAAGTCACATGTTTCTTCCGTCCTTTCGGAACAGTGTTGAACGCACGCACCGCATTCCTAAAAGTCGCCACCCACTCCGCACTTTCGACATGCCAAAAGGTACTCCCGCCAGCCCGGATTTCAACCACGACGGTCACATCTCGCGGTCCGAGGCCAAGAAGGCCAAGTTCAAGGTCCAGGCCGCCGATACCAACGACGACGGGCGCATCACCCGCTCCGAGGCTAAGAAAATGAAAGAGCTGAAGCTCGGCGTTCCCAAGTTCGCCTCGCTCGAGTAAGCGGCGGGTTTTGTTCGTCGTCGCCGGGTTCGAGACGCGGTCCGAACCCGAGAACACGCGCGCCCCACGAACCGGGAACTCACGACACGCGCGAGAGCACCGAAGACGCGCGGCTGCGTGGATTGATTGTAGATGGGATGAGAAATGTGATTCTAAATTTAGATATTTCACGTGGAGGAATCCACGAGCCTGACGAAGTTCGGGTCGGGAAGGCCGAGCCTGCACAGCACGGCACCCCCGCCGGGCTGCGCCGCGGTCCCACTCGAGTCCCCGAGCACGTCCAGCGGCCCTCCCGCGCCTTCCCCGAGCGCGTCCACCGCCGCATCCGATAAATCCTCCCCGTCGAATCCCAATCCGAATGATGATCTCCCCGAGGAACACATCAACACCTCCGCCTCCCTCACGCTCCTGAACGCCTCGCTCGCCACCCTCGCGCCGCTCCCGTGCGGCGCGTCCAGCGCGACAATCTTCGACGCCTTCACCTCCGCGACACCGCGCGGGGAAGGCGGGGGCGGGTCCGGCGCGGGAGCCTTCCACGCCTCGCCCCACGCAAGCGTCGCCGCGGTCCGCTCCGCGACCTCGCGTTCGATCGCCGCGACGCGCTCCATGGCGGCGGCACGAGCCGCGCGGCCGGCGCCGGAGATGGCGTCGGAGACGGCGTCGTCGTCCACGCGTCGCGCGCCGCCGCGAACGTAAAAGTTCACGCTCGGCCTGTCCACCGCGCCGTCGCCGTTGTACGCGGGCGTCGGCGGCTCCTCAAATTCTTCCGGCGGCTTCGCCGGGCGCCTGGACCACCTGTACCGCTCGGAGATGGGCACGAGCCTGAGCTCATCGGCGGTGAGCGTGAATATGTCGTCGGATGCGGTGAGACGCCCGGCGGTCGACGCGCCGATGCCAAGCCTCCGCGTCGACTCCGCGTCGACCGATTCGTGAGTAGTCTCGCCGATCGATCGAACGTTCGACGTACCCGTCGCGCCCGTCGGGTCCGTCCCATTCACGCGCCCGATCTTCGCCCCTTTCACCGCGCCGGCGTCTTCATCTTCGGAGTCGTCACCGGATTCATCTTCGGAGTCGACGAGGAGCTCGCACGTCGTCCGGAACGAGACTCTTCTAGACTCTTCTAGAACGTCCGACGCGGTGGCATCCGCGAGCTCGAGCGCCATTCGCTGCCGCGCCGCCCGGGCGACTCTGTGCGTGCGGTCAAACTCTGGAAACTTCCACTCGCTCTCGGTGACGTATCTCTCAGAGTCCGATTGTGTGTCCACGCCCAGGCGCCGCGCCAGCTTCTCTCGCGCGCGCGTGATGATTCTCGCGTTGGAAAGAACCGGTGCATTGGGTTCAATGGGTTCGGCGTCTCGATTCTCATTCTCATTCTCATTCCCGTCCACCTCGGCGGTCTCCGGGGGCGGCGTCGGGTACACCCGCGCGTCCATCGCGGAGCTTCCGAGCCCATCCGCGTACGCCATCGACCGACGCCGTCGCTCCCTCGCCATCTTCTCGCGCATCACGCGCTCCGCGTGCGTCTCTTTGCCCGACAAGTCGTGCTTGTCCTTGTCGCCGTAGTCGAGGTATTTCGCGCGGGTGGCGTTCGTGGCCACCGCGTGGCGCAGGCGGCGTTCCGCGGCGGCCGCCTCGGTCGCGTCGGTGCGCGCGTTCTCCTCGGCTCGCTCGAGGATCTGGACCCTCGCGCCGCCGTCGTTGGTGACGACGCGATCGATGAGACGCGCGCGCCTGTGCGAGAGCGCGAGCATCTCGAGCGGGAGCATCGCGGCGGACGCGCCGTTCGCGAGCCGCGGCGTCGCGGGTTCGGGCCCGGTGACGATCGTCAGGAACTCCGGGAACTCCATCTTGCCGTTCGGGGCGATGCCCACGCGGGCCATGGCGCGCTCGGCATCCTCCACGGTCGCGTTCGCGTCGCCCAGCACGCGAAATGCTTCGCGCACCCGCGCCGAGTCCAGCGCCCCCGACCCGGACTCGTCCACCAGGTTGAATATCTCCCCGATCGCCGAGGCTCGCGCCCTGGTGACGTCGGGACGGGACGATTTACCCCGGGCCCGGAGCCAGTCCGCCACCTCGGCGGGGTTACGGCGGACCATCGAGAGTGGGGGCCTGCCAGGTCTGATTCCGGATTCAGAGCGGGCAAAAAGTAGGGGTCCACTGGGAGTCGAGCCCAGGTCTCCACAGACCACATCGATTTGGAAATTCCGTATAGAGTTAGACCGTCATTCCTGAGTTACTGTTCTCGCCAGGCTGGCAGTAAAATCACGCGTTTTTGGCACCGGGTGCCCATTTCAACCGCGTCCTCATTCTGACAGCGCCCATTCACACGTGCACGGCCTCGCCCCGCGCGCACACCTTCGACCGACCCGCACACTCGCACAGGCGCGCCTCGCCCCGCGCGACCGCTCGCGACCACCAAACCGCTCTCCCGTTCACGCGGCACCTCCCGACCGCTCGACACCGTCGCCTCCTCCGCGAGGGAAAAGCAACAACCGGATCCACACAACAAAAAAGGCCGCACCCCCATCTTCACATGGCTCCCACGCACTCAATCGCGTTCTGCAACAACCGCGGCGGCGTCGGCAAGACCTTCATGGCCTTCCAGACCGCCTGCGAGACCGCCAGGTCACGACCCGACAAGAAGGTCCTCGTCCTGGACTTCTCGCTCTACAGCGACATCACCGCGCTGCTCCTCGGAGGATCCGCGCGGGAAGGCTTCGGCGCCCCGATGAAGGGCCTGCAGGTCACCGTCGAGAACACCACCGAGGACACGCGCGCCGAGGGGCTCATCCGCGACCTCGAACACGCCATGGACACCGACGAGCACGCCGCAGCCGCGGAGAAGAAGGGCGGCAGCATCTTCGGCGCATTCTTCGCCAAGAAGAAGGATGCATCAACCGCGACAGTCGACCTCACCGACTACCTCATCCGACCCGCCGATCACAACGGCGCCATCCCATCCAACCTCTACCTCATCCCTTCCGCCGGGTCCGTCTCGTGGACGGATACGCAGTCCGAAGAGACCGGGCATTCGCCGCTGTGGACCAGGAAAGGTGACGAGTGGTGGCCCGCCGCGCAGCGCCTTCGCGCCGCGGTGGCCAACTTACCGGCTGAATTTGAAGCTGTCCTGGTTGACACCGATCACCTCGCGGCGTGCGTGCTGACCAAGATGGCGCTCGCCACGGTGGACAGCGTCGTCGTCCCGCTCTCCTTCGACGACGGCGACTTCAACCGGCTCTTCCAGGACGTCACCGGCAACGCCCTCTTCACCGACGTCATGATCCCCATGAAGGCGAAGAACATGCTCCGCGCTCGCGTCGCCAAATGCGTGTTCACGAAGGTGTCCAGCAACAAGAACGAGGAGACGAAGACCACGGGCGGGATCCACTCGCCGTTCTGTCCGTCCAAAACGGTCATGTCGCAGATGGACTGCATGGCGAAGCAGGTTTGGAGCGCGTGCATGCACGACGATAGGTACAGGGAGTTGTTCGCAGACGTCGAGTCCATCGCGCCCGGCGCCGATGGGAACGTGGTTCAGGCTTTCCGTTCGCGGTACTTCACGGCGATGAAGCTGGCGCCGGATCTCGCGGCGAACATCTCGAAGATGAACGGCCTGCCCATCTGCGTCATGACGTCGCAGAAGTACACGGCGCCGAGCGGGTTGGAAGGGCAGTCGGGGGCGGCTGTGCTCGACGGGCTGAAGGCCGAGATTCAGAAGCTGGTCAACGCGTTCACGTCCGACGAGTACAACCTTCCTCTCAGTGCCTCTTGAGTTTAACAATAAGGAGGACTCGTGATGTACTAGAGATGATTTAAGGGGGTTTGAGCGCGTCGCGCGCGGCGGGCGGCGACGCCATAGCGGTTACCAATGTTACTACCTTTAGCGATTTGCACTTTTTGATTGATTTCACCTTTCACGTCGTCTGATTCACATCTAAAAACCTCACCGCGACTAGCTACGCCAGCATCGTCTCCACGTACCTCCCGCCGCCGTCCCCAGCCTCCGCGTCTATCCCACGCGGCGCCCTCACGTTTTCCTCCTCGCTCTCCGCAATCTCGTGGATCATCAACAGAGATTGCGCCGTAAAGACCAAGCTTCCTACAAAAAAACCAAAGAAAAAAATCGGCCACGCCGGCGCCGACCCCGGAACCCACGTCGCCATCCTACGCCCCAAGTCCTCCGACACCCTCATCGAACCCACAACCCAGCACCACGAGCCGACTAACGACAGGTACGCGATCCACGTGCTCGTGGAGGAGGGGAACCAAGGCGGCCGCCACGAACGGTTCGCGGCGCACCACAAGACGTAAGAGCTCACCACAAACGACGCCGAACCCACGACGCAAGGATAAAACAGCAGCCAGTTCTCCTTGCTCTCACTCCAATGAAACGCGTCCGGTGGTGCCACCGCCCTGGCGAGCATCGTGAACACCATCACCTTGTACAGCACCACGCCGAAGAGCATGAGCAGCGAACCCACGAGCTCGAGCGCCCTTCGCCTTCGCGTCCAGCTGTCGTTGGCCAGCCACAGCCGCCGCGCCTCGTCCATCGCCTGCGTCAGCGTGAACATCTCGCTTCTGTCCGCGTCGGTGCTCGGCGCGTACGGGGCGTCCACGCCCACGACCCCTTGTTCGCCCACCGCGGCGCGGAGCTGCCAGCCGGAGTCCGTATGCCCCAAAAACGCGTGCCGTCTCGCGACTCTGCAAACAAAACACGACGTCAGCAAAATTGCCCATACGGAAACAAAAAAATAAAATCACCGTTTCCGATCCGCCCGCCCCGGCTCTCCGTACCTGGCGTGGTAACTCGTAAAGACCAACAACACGCTCGCCGCTAGGAAGGCTGACCCGCCGATGACGTACGGCATCACCTCGTATATCAAGTACATCCTGGGCGTTGACGCGACGTGTGCGACGCACGAGGCGAATGCGCCCGTGGCGAAGCCGAGGGAGCCGAGGAGGTAGCAGAACGCGACCCACCAGGAGGGATCGTCGAGGAGCCAGCACCACCTGAGCCTCCGCGTGAAGACCTTGTTCCATCGCGTCGCGTCGGCGTGGTCGTGGTCGTGTGGGCGCGCGCGGAGGATGACCGGGACCTTGGTCCACGGATCGAAGGCGTAGATCCTGTCGGCGGAGGACGTCGACGGGAGCGGGGCGTCGCGATGGAAGGGATGCGTCACGCCTCGCGGCGAGTCTCCTCCTCCTCCTCCGGCGAGCAGGGGATGGCGCGGCGACGTGGACTGGTCGCCTCCTCCCCTACGATGAATGTCCACGCCGCGTCCCGAGGACGATACCTCGCCGTCGTTGTCGCTGTTGGTCGTCCCGCGCGTCGCCCCGAGGTCGCCGCTGTCCTCGCCCGCTGGGATGAGGAGACGAGTCAGCAGCGGCGAGGGCTCGCTCCCCGCGGGGCTCTCCGGCAGCGACTGGCTGCGATTGTTGTACACGTCCCCGAACATCGTCGTTCAGGCTATGTGTTCG
>Ga0206682_10005044_pt1 | contig 10522 bp, 7 predicted proteins | sample M240m12015metaG_FD_155444 | JGI IMG/M metagenome (GOLD analysis project Ga0206682, IMG submission 155444) | Ammonia-oxidizing marine archaeal communities from Monterey Bay, California, United States - M2 40m 12015 | ecosystem: Environmental > Aquatic > Marine > Intertidal zone | place: USA... | reverse complement strand
TTCGTGCATGATTCCATTCGATTGGGGCTTGCAGTACGATCCTCGTGGCTACCTGTTCATTTCAGAAATGGTATCGGGCGTTTATGTCGTGCAAATGGATGAAGACAAGAATCCGAACTTTGTCTACCCGCCGTTATACCCCTCGACTGAAGACGCTTCAGACGATTGAATTTACCTATTGAGATTGAAAGCGTTCATCATATATTTTTAGGAGCATTCATAATGCCCTTTAATGAGTTTTGAGTTGCTTTTAATTAGCGAGATATTTCCTTTAACATGTGACTGCTGGATATAAATGAAATACCTTTAACTGCTGATGTAGGTTAGGTGATTCATGGGTAGCGGTGACGATGCGAATAGACCGAAAGGTGCTAATGAAAAGTTCAGAGAAGAACTCACGAATTTGATGAAAGCCCAAGCACCAATTGTCCAGGTGGTATCGCACGAATGGGAAAGAGTCGAGTCTCGAATTAAGCAAGCCATCCGAGCACAGGATCAACCTCGACGTTACCTAAAATGGACTCATGCTGACCAATTGATGGAATGGGATTTCGAAGAGGGCGAATGGAAGAAGGGTCAAAACCTAAGTGAAGATCTGGTCAATGGTGCCATGAAGCCCGGCCGAGCTACGCTCAAATGGTACCTTACCCAAGGCGAAAATGAGGAAGGCTTTCTCCAACCTTCCGTACTGCACATGGAAGATGCGCACGCACTCTTCGAAGAGCGATACCACAATGAAATGGATGACTTGACCCTCTGGCTACGAAAGGCGGCTCGAATGAACAATCGTTCTGATATCAAAGAGAGAATGATCGTCTTAGGAACAACAACACAGGTGTTGAAACAAGAATTAGAAAAAGAAATGCCAATTCTTGATTTGCCCTTACCCAACCTCAAAACTCTGGAACTGATTTTAACTTCAGTTGCCCGTGACCGATTCAATCTCCCTGATGATAAAATAAAGCCGACAAAGCGGTTGCTTGAGGCAGCCACTGGCTTGACTGCAATGGAAGCTGAACTTGCTTTTGCCAAAGCAGCAGCTCAAAATGGACAACTTACCGAAAGTGAGATCGATATAATCAATGCAGAAAAAGAACAAATCATCAAGAAGAGCGGTATTCTTGAATTTTTCCAACCTTCAGAATCCATGGCAAATGTTGGAGGACTTGACCAATTGAAGACGTGGTTCAACCAGCGCGGTGGGGCTTTCTCTGAGGAGGCTGCGAAATTTGGGCTTGAGCCACCAAAAGGTGTTATGCTCCTCGGAATTCCAGGTTGTGGAAAAAGTTTGACAGCGAAAGCAGCGGCATCACTGTGGCGCTTCCCTCTAATACGATTTGATTTGGGCAAGGTATTTGGAGGCATCGTGGGCGAAAGCGAGAGAAACATCCGTGAGGCATTACGTGTTGCTGAAGCGGTGTCCCCATGCATATTGTGGATTGATGAGATTGAAAAGGGGCTATCGGGGTCTCAAAGTTCCGGTCAAACTGACGGTGGCGTTTCATCTAGGGTGTTTGGAACCTTCCTCACATGGATGCAGGAAAAGACCGCCCCTGTCTTCGTCCTTGCCACTTCAAATAATATTGAACAACTTCCTCCCGAAATGCTTCGCAAGGGGCGTTTTGATGAAATCTTCTTTTGTGATTTACCAAGCGAGGAAATTCGTAAGGATATCTTCAAAATTCATTTGTCCACTCATAATAAGAACAACCTGCCAGAGTTCAATCTAAATCGCTTAGCGAAAATTTCTGCGTTATTCAGCGGTGCTGAAATTGAGCAGACTGTGAAGGATGGCATGTTCACTGCATTCCACAACGGACGAGATCTCGTTCAGCAAGATGTAGAGAATGCAATCAATGAAACGTATCCTTTGGCTAAGACAATGCGTGAATCCATCACAAAGATGCGTGAATGGGCATCAGCACGGGCCCGCCTTGCTTCTTCGGAGAACACTGAAAGCGTGGACCCAACTGAAGACGAAAAGCCAGTTCCACGGCTAAAGAGCGAGCGAAGAAATATTTTCGATGAGGAGTAAGTGCAGAATGGCGTCATCCAATTCAAGGGCACCCGGACCTCAGCAGAAGGCGAAGTGGGCTTTGAGCAGCCTGTGGAAAAAATTGCACTTCGGCCACATTGCCCATGGCAAGAGAGAAGACAGTTGGAAGGGCATGGAAGCCGCATATCGATATGGTCTTGACCCATTTCGGAAACACCTTTTAGGACAATTAAGTGCGAGGTTCGAGCGGAAAAAACTGATGACGTTTCAGACCGAAAAACCTGAAATGGCCCCCATTCGCGCTGAAATAATTCCTCATGGAACGATTATTTCAATTCCGACAGACGGGGCAACGCGCCAAGTTATTCGAAACTGGCCCGATGATTTGGATGTGGAAAATCACACGATTTATGACGAAAAGAATGAACAATACATCAAGATTGCAAATACAAGAACGTTGGATAATGAAAACGGTACTTTCGATGTCGAAATAGATGTGCAAAGAGATCTTGTTGGCAACCATAACCTGATGATTAAAGGGCGACCGGTGACTGTTCACGCAGAGTCAACTTATGACACCCCAAAAGCACTTGTTATCAATGGTGTGAGCGTTAAAATCCTGCAAACAAACTCTGTATCCAACGGAAAAATTACCAACTTGGTCGTTCCTATCCATCGAAGTGAAATCGACGCAGACTCCGAGAAAAAAATTGGCGCTGTTGCGGTTAAAGCATGGAAACCTAAAACTGGGACGGAAATTATCGACAATGGACGAGTCCTTGTAGAAAATTGGAGCGGAAACCGTGAAATTACGCTTAAATCCCTTCCAAAAAGCAGCAAGCTAACTACTTCGGAAGGAATTCCGATTGTATGGAAGGTGCAAGAAACAGACGGATTTTGGGTGAAACTTACCTCTGATGTTGAAGGTGACGCAGTGTATGATCCTCTGGACGCACTCTTTGAGAGCGGTGATATACGGGAACTCGTTGATGATAGGAGAACCACGTTTCAAATTTATGAGCGCAATAGGGAATTCCGCATCCTTCGTCTTAACAAAGACCCAAACGGGCGTAATTTACAATTGCCAACATTCGTCGGCGATCTCCTTAATCAAAAAACCGCCATTGAACGGCTCCAAGGTGCTCCATTGGTTCATCACATTCCACTCATGGACCTTACCACATCATTGGAACTCGAATACATCAAACCATGGCCTAAGTTTGACAAAAGGAGGGGCCCAGTAACGAGTTGGAAGACACGTGTGGCAAGTGGAGCCGAGGGGTCGAAAGAACAACAGAATTTCATTTTGAAAGCCCTATCAAGTCCTGATTTCTCATTGCTCGAGGGGCCTCCCGGTTCAGGAAAAACCGAGACTATTGGTGAATTGATCTTACAATTATTGTCTGACTCCAATGGAAGTCCTAAAATTCTTTTATGTGGTAACACCCAAGCCTCCATTGACAATGTACTTTCTCGTTTTGCGAGGAATGATTTAGTCCAACCTCTTCGACTTGTGAACTCAAAACGCTGGCGTAATAACCCTGATGATCGGGATGCTCTTGTGTATGATTCCGATATCCATGAATGGACTGAGCCTGAACAAGTAGACGAATTGAGAGAAAAACTTGGGAAAGCGGCCAATGGTTTATCTGACGCTGAACTCTCAGACATCGTCTTCAGAAGATCGAATCTAGTCTGCGCTACCATGGGGACTGTTGTTCAACACCCCCACATCAAGAAGGTCTTGACCGACAGTGAGAATCATGCTCCCCCGAAGGCACTCTTTGATGTACTAATTATCGATGAAGCCTCTAAAACTACCTTCACCGAGTTCTTAGTCCCTGCTATTTTTTGCAAAAAATGGGTCCTTGTAGGCGATGTGGCTCAACTTCCGCCGTTTACCAATCAAGAAGATATTTCAGGAATGTTGGACCTGCTCGAATCAAAAGACGAGGTCAATGCAGAAGCATTGAGGAAAGCCTGTTTGAACATTAAGAATACATACGACGATTTTACCCTGAATCGAGTGCCGAGGTTACTCGTCGAGAAAGCACCTGTTGTTTCGGCCATGCAGCAGGAATGGACTGCGCGAATGGAACGCAACGATAAATCCTATTTTGATCATCTGTTAAAGAAAACCACAATCGGTTTCATTGCACCAAGCGTCGAAGATATCAATCACAAAACTGTGAAGTCCTTTAATACTCAAAAATTAAGCGAAAAAGACTGGCAAACCATTGGTCGCATACGTTTAGCAATGATGGAATGCCAAATCGTCGTTATTAGCGAAAGTTTGGCCGCAAAGTTTGGTAATCTTCTCCTTTCAAGCCGTCATTTACCAAGGGATATGATGGACAAAGATACCATGAAAAGTATCTCAAAGTATTTACCAGAGCGCTTGAAATATCGATTAAGTTTAGAGAAATTACGCTTACAACACCGATTTGAGGGAGAAGAAAGAGGGAGGAATCCTTTTTCAAACCCGAGAGGACTTGGGCCTGAGTTAACAACTTGGGGGAAGCAAGTTGCATGGCGAATTCAAAGGGTATATGAAATGCAGACTTCTGAAAATATTGAATTGAGGACGAAGTATCTGAACGAAACAAAGTCCCTCCTACCATGTTCCAGCAATGCCGAGGAGTGGGCCATAGAAGTGGAGAAAATCCGTTGCTTCTCCTTACCATCGATTCTTGAATCATTACAATATGGTTTCATGAGTCAAGAAGGGAGAGGCGCAGCACCCGAACAACTCGCGCCCCGACGTATGACGACATTGAGCAGTGGTTTTCCAGAGGAAGCAAAAAACACACGCTTTGAATCGATTCGACACCAGCACCGCATGCACTGGAGCATTTCCAAATTTCCACGAACTGAATTCTATCAGGCAAGTGATGGTGGCGAGCGGTTACAGGATGCGAATTCAACCCTTAATTCGCGAGTGAATTTTACTTTCTTGACCAATAAAAGCACCCTTCGCCAGCAGGAGCGACGGTATTGGATCGATGTGAAAGATGGTCATCAGGACAGAAGGGGAAACGCAGCCGAGGTTCGCGAGGCTATGAACATTCTATCCTCGTTTTTAGATTGGTTTGATTCACTAGAAGCCATTGAATTCAAAAATTCGTCACTCGTGTTGCTCACACCATACGTGAACCAAAGTCGACTTTTGAGGGAGGCGGCAAATCAAGTCTTGAAAAAATGGAATTCTGGACTCCGTGGCACTCGTGCGAATGTTCTATTCAAAAACGGCAGAAAAGTAGTGATTTTCTGTTCCACAGTTGACAAATTTCAAGGGCAAGAGGCCGATGTGGTTATATTCAGTTTGCGAAACGTCCATCGGCAAGGCAATATGGATAGCCCTAACAGAGCAAACGTTGGCCTCACTCGAGCAAGAGAGGCCATGTTTGTCGTGGGCAAAAAAGCGAATTACACAAAAGCATTCGATCCAATGCTCAAGAGGCTCGCAAAAGATATGTCCTTAGGTACATCAAACAATTATTGGAGAAAGAAAGCATGAAACTCAAACTCACAACCGATTGCAACATCCATGTTCTGGATGTCTCAATGCCGATTCTCAGAACAACAGTTCGTAACGATCTTCGATTGATTGCAAAGATCGCCTCCGATGAACACAAGGGGAAAGTTTCAGGGCGCGAGGGAGAGGCCATCAGAGAAATGTTGGGCATGAAATCGAACACTTGGCAGCGAATTCTAGAGGAGGGTGAAAGGGCGCACAGTCTTTGGCAAGATGGCCAACTTACCGAAAAAGGAAAACGTTGTTCAAATGATGGGATGGTGTTGGACCACGAAGACGGCCCTCATCGCCTTTGGGTGATTGAAGCCCAACAACCGATTGGGTTGAAAATAATCCACATTGAAGCGTGGTCTGACATCGAAATCAGCTCAAATTCAATCGGCGAAACTCATCGAGGCGGTTTAGTCCAGAATCTTCGGAAGGAAGGTGCTGTTCATGAATCGATTTTAGATTCAACCAACCGATGCAGGTTCAGGCCTCCAAGTTGGTGGGTAAGATGGATGAAACGGGACCCTGCTGTTCAAGAGCATCCGGAACTCTCGACACAGGGCCGGATTTCTTGTTCTTGGGGCCTTGAGAACAAAGCCCCAGAGTTTTCCTTCAGTGGGCCTTTGAAAGGCATGAGAAAAGGTGCGGTCTCTGCAGAAGGCGCATTCGAAGTTGCCAGGCCTCCGGCAAAAAATCAGATGCAAGGCCTTGTTTCAGATGTCCTTTCGAACCACCTTGAAGGCTCACAGACTTGGGATGAGAAAAGCAATTGCCTCCGAACCGACATATCATCTCTCAATGATAAACAAGCGATTCATGGTATGAAAAAGGATTTGTTATTTGGATCTGTTGAACAACAACCAATTGGATACTGGGAGCGAGGTGCTCTCGAAGGGATACAATTACGAGCACGTAGTCTTGAAACTGCACGGGAATGGGCAAGTACATTGTATTGGAACCAAAACGATGCCATCCATCGAACTGAAAAACAAGTGGCAACACTTATTCAAGCACTGTCTAAGAAGTCTGCTCTGGAAGAATTTTCACTAGAGTTTGATATTAAAATGAGGCAATCGCTTATTGATTCACTTGAAGCACCTGATGGTGCGAAGTGGTTCTTCCATGCATCTGAGGACTTGTCTCAGGCAATTGGCGCAGAGGTGAGACAATGACTGCAATTCAGAATGTCAAGGGGAATTCGACGGAGGTTCGTGGGAATCAAAAAGTCACGATATGGATCCAAGAAGAACCCAACAAATCCGTATCGTCATCCAATAAGCCGTTTTTCAACTCTGGCGAAAATGGAATACTTGATAGAATCGCGGAAATGTTTCAAACCGCCAAAGAAACAATCATGATCACGACTCCACGAATTGACGAGGTGTTGAAAGACGAACTTTTGCAAGCGGCTCGTTCCGGAGTCAGGATTTACGTTCTGCTGGATGCAGACGGGTTTGATGCGTGGACGAGGAATGGTGACGCAGAAATGGCTGACAATATACTTTGTCGGCAGTCATCTCATGCTCTTCCAAGTTTGGTTCTTGTGGATGCACAAAGACCAACGGCACAAGGTCTGTTGATGCAACAGAGCACTCCACTCGATCGCGCCCTGAGAGTGCCAGATATTGCATGGGGCCTCGAACTGAATTCTGAACAGACAAAGATGCAAGCACATTACGCCTCGTGGCTGTTTTGGTCGACACGTGGCGCTCGGAAAGAGACTCGAGTGTCTGCACACTTGAAATCACCCCAGGACATCGAAAAGATCTCAGCCAAATTGATACCACTACCTGAAAATGACCACATGTCTGTGTCACTATCGCAAGGCTCAAGCAGGTTGTTAGACGGATTCAATGGAGTTGAGAATTACTTGAGCATCGGATTCACTGCATATGACTTGAAAGAGCTGTATGATATTCAAATTCAAAAGAAATCAACTACGACCATCTTAGCCGAACCAGGAGAAATAGAAACTGGGGATGTTACAGTCCACAAATATGCTCAATCAATGGCGGCAATTCTTAGCTCGACTAAGGTACTAGGTTGGTTGTTCGATTGGATTCCTGACGCCAAACTTCAGTCCACTCATCAAGTTGCGTTAAGGCTTGATAAAAATCAATGCAAAGCCTTGGCATCTCGCATCGATGCAATAGCAAAAAATCCCGAATGGTCTCTTAAGAGAAACATCTCACTTTCTGAACTCGATGAGACGATGAATGTCCGCCTTAGAGATGGTGCTACAACGGCAACAGTCGTCGAAAACGAATCGATTGACTTAGGAGTCCAAACCGTGACACCATGGTCGAAAGAACGGATTGAGAATTTTGAGCCCCATGCTTCTAAGCGGCCTCAAATAGGACCATTGACTAAATCTGTGAATTGGACATGGACCAACTCGCCCCCTAACGCACCAAAGAAGGCTGGATTATCTCTCGTTGAACGCCAATTTGATTCGTTTGTTTCTAAAGCAACCAAAAACACTGATTATCTTTTGAAACGATTAGATACTCATGGTGCGAAGGGAAAGAAGACTGCGAAAAAACTTGAAAATGCACAACAGAAAAACTCCGATGAAATTCGCGATGCCGCAGTTTTGCGAACGTGGAGCGAGGCGATGAAGGATGCGATCAAATTGTTGGGCGATCTTGAAAACGGAGAAGACTCCGATATTGAAAGAAAAAACAAGACAACGAAAATTGAACATCCTTCGCTTCCTACGTCAGATCGGCCATCGGTTGGTCGACTTTATTCGCTTGACAAGGCACAGTACCTCGCCATCAAATCGTGGGATGATTTTGAAGAAGCAGAGAAACTCGCCAAAGAGATTAACGCTGAACTCGTAGCGGCAAGGAATTAAATTTTGAATTGTGGGGAGTGACGCTATGGCAGAAGAAAATATACGTATTATTGTGCACGACGACGGTCGAATTGAGTTTGAAACTCACGATATTAAGGGTGAGGCTTGCATGGTAGAGCTTGAGGAGATCCTAGGGGAACTCGTCGATGACTTGGCCAAAGCCACAACAACCTCTGAGTATCATGAGCCACCTTCAACCCGGAAAAACACCACTCAATCAAAAAACCAACAATCCACAGGGAGTGGGTCTTCGTGAGCACCGTCTATGTCCAAGTCCATCTGCCAATCACGAATGTCCTTTGTTTGGACATGGCAATCAGAGAAGCGGGCGGCACATGGGATGCCCCTGAGATTATTCATGAGATACGACGAGCAAAAGCAGCAACTTCGGAAGCAATCGGTACACAGAACACCATCATCGCCAACAATGAATATGCGAGACTATTGCAGTCCCTCGCTACGGCAGTTATGCCTTCGACAATCAACGTCAAGGTTGAAGGAAGAACCATGAGGTTCACAATCAACCGAGGACGATATTCATTGAGCACTCCAGCAGGAACACAATCGGGATTGCAGCAGACAGTTCTGTCAATATCAAAACTGTATGACAAGAACATGAAACTCATCGAAAAGGAATTGAAGCACACAATCCAAACGCTTGAACAGCAAAAGGACGTCTTGTCGGCAGAACAAGTTCAGTCGCTTCGCTCTGTCATCGAGGGTCAACAAAGCGCAATACAATCAGCAAATCAAGAACGAGTTGCTGAAGTAACAAAGGAAATCGAGGAGAAACTTGCTGCCCGAGGGTTTGAGATTCGTAAACGAATGGTTGGCAAGAAAATTGTCTACCAAGCCGTTCGCAGGTAAGTGGTTTCCATGAAGTTACACGAAGTGAATTGTACCTGTCGCGTGTGTCAACAACGACGAATTACAATTGAACAACATTTCGGTCGGGGTAACCAGCGATACCGAAAGCAAGATCATCATAATTTGGTCGAAATGGCTTGGAATGCTAAAATGTACAAAATGGTTATGACTACTTTTAGAAAATGCCATACCATACTTCTCGAAAATTCTCCAAATTTCAGAAATTCCAAATGGAATAAACAACGATATGATCAATTTAAACCATTTACTGATGAAGACTTGAAAGAAATGACTGAGAACCGAAAAAAAAAGGCATACATGGGCCCTACCTGGCAAAACATAACACCCACCAGATACAATTTCGGAGAAGACTCAATAGAATCCTTACTAGGATTGTACACATATCATAAAAATTTAGAAAACGAATTGATTCTGATCTGCGAGCAAGCATCGCCCATAGATGTGAAAGTCCAAGCAATCAAATCAAAAATTCAAGAAGTTTACAAACTTCAAGTAAAAAGGAATGAGGTAAATGAAGGCGATATATTGAAACTTCATGGGTGGCGAAATACTCCTTACCATGTAATGGCTAAACACTCTCCATGGATCAATTATTTTGAGAAATTTCCCACGCCCCATCGGGACCTCTTATCTGAAATAAATGCAGAAATAAAAAGGCTTGATGTGCTTGAACGCCAAAACACCATCGACCGTTTTATGAAAATTGGACCGGATATGCCAGAGTATTTGGCTGAGGCGATGGCGGACAAACTCGTATCCCAACAGGAAGCGGCAGAAATTTTCCGCAATGGTTGGCATCGAAATGATGTTTCAGAAGAAGTTTTGGCGGCGTTTTTACGTTCTCAAACGCCGGTGAAAAATTCTAACGAACAGACCTTGATTCTTGATTTTCAAGCGGCGCAATGGTTACATTCACATCACAAACACAATTCATTAATTTTGGCGGTCGTCAACTCGGAAATGAAAATCGAAACAGCAAGAGAATTATTGAACAGTGATTTTCAGAATTTCCCCGACGCAACAAACGCAATCGTCGCAGGCAATCCGATTGAGACCGTAGCGATGATGTACGGGATAATCCTTCAGCCAATCGAATCGGAAGAGGACTCACCACCAATTTCACCTCCACAAGAGGCAAACAAGGAGGGCCCCTCTTCTTCAAAAAACAAGGAATGGGTGCGTGAATTTGATGATTGAGGTTGAGGAAACTGTCATGTGGATCGGTCATCGATCTGAGCACAGTACAATTTACGGTCCA
>Ga0206682_10005041_pt1 | contig 10527 bp, 9 predicted proteins | sample M240m12015metaG_FD_155444 | JGI IMG/M metagenome (GOLD analysis project Ga0206682, IMG submission 155444) | Ammonia-oxidizing marine archaeal communities from Monterey Bay, California, United States - M2 40m 12015 | ecosystem: Environmental > Aquatic > Marine > Intertidal zone | place: USA... | reverse complement strand
GAATACGATGCTGGTAGTATTGATGTTTGGCGGAGATGCAGAAGTTACTATTGCTGATGGATTCAAGACAACTAAAGTGATTGGTGTTGTATCTACAAATCCAGGTCACATAATGAATGCTGAAATCAAAGATGAAGATAATACAGCATTGGTCGCCTTTACAGGTCGTGTTCCAACTAAGGTGGTTGGTAAGATTGAGAAGGGTGATATTATTGTATCAAGTGAAGTATCTGGTGTTGCAACATCAACAGATGAACCTAAACTTGGCTCAATCATTGGTAAGGCTCTTGAGTCGTATGATTCAGAAGATATTGGTGTTATTGAAGTTGTAATTGGTTTGCAATAATATACTTTCCAGAATACTTGATTGTATAAATATAATGAAAGAGGTGCACAATGGCAGTTGAAAAAGTAAATATTATTGTCGACCAAGGAACAACATTTCAAGCATCTGTAGGTGTAACTGATGATGGTGGTGATTTGTTAGATTTGGCTGGCTACACAGCAGCAATGCAAATGCGTAAATCATACAACTCAGCAAACGCTCACCACTTTGACATATATGTTGATGCAAATACCCAGTCTGGGGTTCTTCATATATCCATGCCAGCCGATGCAACACAACAAGTGGAAGCTGGTAGATATGTTTATGATACGGAAATATATAATGCTGCAAACACAATAGTAACAAGAGTTATGCAAGGTATTGTCACAGTAACACCTGGTGTAACAAGAGCAGAATCGGAGATTGTATAATGGCTATCACAAGACTAAGAGGTCAAAACGCTCTTACGATTAAAACAGGTGTATCATCTGGTGGTGGTTCGTTGGCTGGTCTAAACGATGTCATTACAATCGATCAATCTAACAATGCGACCTTGGTTTTTAATGCTGAGTTAGGTAGATACGAAATCAAGCCCCTTCCTTCAATCTCTGATACTACTACTATTGAAGAGTTGGATGGTGGTAACTTCTAATTATGATAAATACAACGATAACATTAAAATAGTTCAAAAAAGGATAACAAATGTCAACTATTATTCAGATCAAACGGTCACAGACAACTGATGTACCTTCCGGTCTTGCTAATGGTGAAATGGCTTACTCATTTAGCAATGATAAGTTGTTCATTGGTCAGACGGATACATCAACTGCTGCGATTACAAACGACATTGTTGGTGGTCGTTATTTCACCAACATGTTGTCACACGCTCACGGCGTACTGACATCAAATAGTGCACTCGTAACAGACTCCAACTCACACATCGACCAGGTTATTACTGGTGGATTGGTATTGGGTGCTTCTGGTACTACTGCTAACGCAATCACAGGTATCCAGTATGATAGTGACATGAGCACAGCCAATGGCACATTGCTTGTCACTGCTGCTGCTGTCAAGTCATATGTTGATGCTACTGCTGGTAACATCGTTTCAGAATTTGAAATTGGTGATAACACTGGCTCAAACGTATCATTCACAACTGGCTCGCTGTTGTCCTTCTTGGGTAACACTGGTGAAGTTCAAACATCAACTGCTCACATTGAAGGTACAAACACATCTGTAACTTTCGGTTTGGTATCAACTGGTGTTGAAGCTGGTACATATGGTAATACAACATCTATTCCAACATTCACTGTTGATGAAAAAGGTCGTATTACTTCTGTTTCAAACAATGCTCTTTCAACTAACCTTTCTATTGCTGGTGATTCTGGCACGGATGGTGATGGTGTTGAGCTGCTTGGTCAAACACTTACCGTTTCAGGTAACACTGGCCAGACAATCTCTTATGTTACGAACAATGCCATTCAGGTTGCACTTACTGATTCAGTAGCAATCAACGATGCATTGACGGTTGGTGGTAACGCTACGGTTTCAGGTGACGCTGCTGTAACAGGCACTTCAGCACTGAATGGTGTTACGGCTACTACGGTTCAAGCCAACGGCACATTGGATGTAACAGGCGATACTACACTGACAACAGTTAGTGCTTCTGGTACAGCATCATTGAATGATGTTACAGCCACTACGGTTCAAGCCAATGGTACTTTGGATGTAACTGGTGACACTACTTTGACAACAGTTAGCGCTTCTGGTGCTGCTTCGTTGAATGGTGTAACAACTACAACATTGGATGCCAACAACGCTGCCACATTTGCTGACACGGTTGCAGTAGCTGGTGACACAACACTTGCTGCAGTTAGTGCTTCTGGTGCTGCTTCGTTACACGCTGTAACAGCAACAACGATTGGTGCAAATAGCACAATCACAGGCGCTGCTGGACTGAACATTGCTGGTACATCAGCATTGAATGGTGTTACATCTACATCGCTGCAATCAAATGGTGATTTGACAGTTGGTGGTTCAGGCACGGTTGCTGGCGACTTTACGGTCACAGAAACATTTGCTGCTGGTAACACTTCAGTCTCAGGTAACATGTCAGTATCAGGTGACTTGACAGTCTCTGGTAACCTTTCATACCTTGCAGTTGAAAATCTGGTAACAAATGACCCATTGATGAAATTGGGTAACTCAAATGTTTCAGATACAGTTGACCTTGGTTTCTATGGTATGTACAATGGTGGTACATATGCTGGTTTGGCACGCGATGCTTCAGACGGCAAGTTCCGCCTCTTTACAGGCCTGGATGTTGAGCCAGACACGGAAGTAAATCTTTCAGGTGCTGGTTACACTGCTGCTACTCTGGTTGTTGGTTCTTTGGAACTTTCTGACACAGACGTAAGTGTAGCATCTGGTGGTACAGGTGCAAATACAATCACACAGAATGGTGTTGTATTTGGTCAAGGTACAGAAGCAGTCAAGACAGTTGTTGGTACAGAAGGTAAAATCCTTCAGTCACTCGCCAACGGCCAGCCAGTCTTCTCTGACTTGGATGGTGGTTCATTCTAATCTTAGAATAGCCTAATGTATAGAGAGGGCGGAACTTCCGGGTTCCGCCCTTTTCTTATGTTATAAATAGTTATAGATTAAAGGTGCAAAATGGCTCTAAACCTATATTTTAATAACTACGAAAACTCAGCTGAGCAAACCTTGATTGAAGATCTCATTATCGAATCAATCAAGATATATGGCTATGATACAATTTACCTCCCTCGTGAGATTGTAAATCGTGATATGGTTTGGAATGAGGATTCTATTTCTCGTTACGAAAATAACTATATGCTTGAGATGTATATCAAGAATGTAGATGGCTTTGAGGGTGAAGGTGACTTCCTATCCAAGTTTGGTCTTGAAGTTAGAGACTCGATTACATTCAGTGTTGCAATCAGAAGATTTGAAGAAGAGATTATTTCACATCATCCAGAATTCATTCGTCCAAAAGAAAGCGATATCATCTACTTCCCACAAACAGGTAGTCACTATGAAATCAAGTTTGTAGAACATGAGTCAATTTTCTATCAACTGGGTGAGTTACAGATCTACGATTTGAAATGTGAGTTGTTTGAGTATAGTGGTGAGCACTTTAGAACAGGTGAGGAAATCCTAGACCACATTGAAGACAATACGAAAATCAATGCTATTGACTATTCTCTTCTTGTTGAGTCAGGTAATCCTACTGAAGATGGATTGTACATTGCAAATGAAACTGGGGGTCCAGTTATCCTTGAGAACTACAATATCAACACATTGACCCAATCGAACAATGACATATATCAAACAGAGAAGACTGCTATCATAGACTTCAGTCAGTTGGATCCATTTAGTGAAGGTGAATACTAATGTTCAAGCAGCAGTTCTATCATAGAACACTTCGTAACTATATTGTTATGTTTGGTAATTTGTTCAACAACATTTATGTCCATCGTTATGATAGTGACAATAATATCAATACAAGTATCAAGGTTCCTATCAACTATGGACCAAGAGAAAAGGCATTGTCTCGTCTTGACCAGGACCCAGACCTGATTCACGAATATGCAATGATTCTTCCACGTCTGTCGTTTGAGATGATTGCAATGAACTATGCACCGGATAGAAAAACAAATACACTGAACAGAAGAGCACATACTACAAACTCAGATGAGTCTCGTTTGCAGTATCAGTATGCACCTGTTCCATATGACCTGCAGATCTCTTTATCTGTTATGGTAAAGAATGCTGATGATGGAGCACAGATTCTTGAACAGATCTTACCATACTTTACACCTGAATGGACACAAACGCTACAACTTATCCCAGATATGAACTTTGTGACCGATATTCCTGTTGTCTTACAAGCCGTTTCAGTGGAAGATACATATGAAGGCTCTTATGAGCAGCGGCGGGCAATGATACATACACTTGACTTTATTCTCAAAGGATACTTCTTTGGACCAATCAAGACAGGTGAGATTATCAAAACAACGCAGATTGATATCGGTGTGCCTAAAGCAAACACTGAAGTGTTGATAGATGCAAAGACGGGTCAGCCGTTGATGAATAATAAGATTACTGATGCTGATGTAGCAGCAACAGGAAGAAGCTCAAGAATCACTACAAAGCCTGTAGATGATGGAGTAAGTTTAGCAGACATTGATGCTGCTGATAATTTTGGATTTGGTATTGATAGAAACTTCTATACTGATGGATTGAAGTATAACCCTGTGACGGATCAAGATGAATAAAAATGTGGATGATAAGATTGGCGATGTTTTAGATGTTGAAGTTGTTGAGGTTGTAAACCCACCTTCACCTTTGAGACCGGTCAATAGTGAATTATTAGATGATGATGGACAGATGAAGCGTGACTTTGAATATACACGTGAAAATATTATGACCATTATTGAGACCGGCAATAAGTCTCTTGAAGAGTTGTTTGATTTAGCAAGACAAGCACAGAACGCACGAGCGTTTGAAGTTATTGCAAGTCTAATCAAAACTCTTGCTGATGCCAACAAAGACCTTTTAGACCTTCATAAGAAAAGCAGAGAACTTGACCCTGAGTCAGTATCCAATGCTAAGACGGTCAATCAAAATCTCTTTGTTGGAAGTACAAAAGAACTTATGCAAATGATAAAGGATGCTGATAAAGATGGTTGATACAAGAGAACATTATCTTGGCAACCCAAACCTCAAGCGTGCAAACATTGCTATTGAATGGACCGAAGAACAGGTCCAAGAGTTTCTCAAGTGTAAAAAAGACCCTATTTACTTCATCAAGAAGTATGTCCAGATTGTAAATGTGGATGAAGGTCTAGTTCCGTTTGAGCTGTATGACTTCCAGGAAAATATTGTAACAACGGTGAAGGATAACAGATTTACTATCTGTAAGATGCCTCGTCAGTCTGGTAAGACAACTACGGTTGCTGCTATGATTCTGTGGCACGTATTATTCAACGAAAACTATAATGTTGCTATCTTGGCTCATAAACTAGCCCAGTCAAGAGAAATTCTGTCTCGTATCCAACTTGCATACGAACATCTACCTAAATGGCTACAGATGGGTGTTGTAGAATGGAACAAAGGTAATATTGAACTAGAGAATGGTTCAAAGATTATGGCTTCTGCTACATCTTCCAGTGCTGTTCGTGGTGGTTCATTCAACCTTATCTACTTAGATGAGTTTGCGTTTGTTCCAACCAATATGCAAGAGTCGTTCTTTGCTTCTGTGTTCCCTACTATTTCATCTGGTAACACTTCTAAAGTTCTTATCACATCAACGCCTAATGGTATGAATCTATTTTACAAACTATGGGTAGATGCTGAAGAGAAGCGTAACCAATATAAGATGATTGATGTTCATTGGTCTGACATTCCTGGCAGGGATGAAAAGTGGCGTATGGATATGATTTCCAATACATCAGAAGACCAGTTCCGTGTTGAGTTTGAATGTGAATTTATTGGTAGTAATCATACTTTGATTAGCGCTGCTAAGTTGAGAGCAATGGCATCAAGGACCCCTATCGCTATTCAAGATGGTCTAAGACTGTTTGAGAACCCCCAGGAAGGGCGTTCGTATGCTATGATAGTAGATACATCAAGAGGTGTAGGAATTGACTATAGCGCCTTCCAAGTTATAGATATTACAGATTATCCATATAAGCAAGTAGCAGTATATCGTAATAATAACATATCGCCAATGGTGTATCCTAATGTTATTCACACAGTAGCAAGAAACTTCAACAATGCATTTGTACTTGTAGAGATAAATGACATTGGTGGTCAGGTAGCAGACATCCTTCACGCTGAGTTTGAATATGATAATATCTTTTGGACACAGAGTAAAGGACGTGCCGGTCAGCAGTTGAGTGCAGGCTTTGGTCAAAATGGCTCATCCAAAGGTGTAAGAACGACACACCAAGTGAAACGTATTGGGTGTTCTAACCTAAAAGACCTGATTGAAACAGATAAACTACTAATCCAAGATATTGATACAATCATTGAACTTAGTCAATTTGTCCTTGTAAAGGATAGTTATCAAGCAGAAGAAGGGGCTCACGATGATATGGTGATGTGTCTTGTATTGCTTGGTTGGGCTTTGACACAAGATTACTTCAAAGAGGTTACGGATTCAGACTTCAGAAATCATATCGAACAAATGAATCAACAGGCCATTGAGGAACAGATGCTACCTCTAGGTTTTATAAATAACGGCATAGACGATCCAGAGGATGATTGGGGAACTCCCATTCTATAGTTTCGAGTTATTATAAATAAACCTGAACTCTAATGGACTTTGTATAGGAGAAAACAAAATGGCATTTCAAGTTAGTCCAGGCGTAAATGTCAGCGAGATTGATCTGACGACAGTAGTACCTGCTGTCTCTACAACGGAAGCAGCTATTGCTGGTCCATTCCGCTGGGGTCCAGTCGCTGAGCCAATCTTGGTTAGTTCAGAAGATGAACTGGCTAATCGTTTTGGTAAGCCGACCAATGTAAACGCAGAAACATTTATGACTGCAGCAAACTTCCTCGCTTATGGCAACAAGTTGTTTGTTGTTCGTGCTGTGAGAGAGACAGACGGTTCAGATAGTACAGTATTCGCAAAGAATGCTCATTATTCAGAATCAAATACCACACCGATTGTTATCAATAACAACGATGATTATCTTTCAGATAACGCAGATGGTGAAGTAGGTTATGAATGGGTAGCAAGATATCCAGGTGACCTTGGTAACTCACTTGGTGTTTCTGTTTGTGATAGCGCTACAGCATACGAATCAACATTCACTGGTGGGTTTCTTGCAAAAGATTCAAGCACCATTCAAATGACTGGTTACAACTTTACTGGTAATACAGCATCCGCTAATGCTTTGGCAGACTTTACTCTGGCAACAAGTGTTGATGACCTCGTATATGCTGGTTCAAAGTTCCTTGGTAAAGCTACGGCAGTTACATCAAACACAATCACTCTGGATACCACATACACAGGTACAACGCTTGGTTTGGCAAATACATCTAGCAGAGCCGCCTTTACAACCAAATGGCAGTACTGGAACAATGTATCAGGTGCTCCAGGTACATCCGCTCAAGGTACTACCAAAGGTGTAGCAGGCGACCAACTGCACGTTGTTGTTTATGACAGCAATGGCGAATGGTCAGGTACAAAAGGCACACCGCTGGAAGTATTTGATAAAGTAAATAAACTTAGCGATGCTAAACTTGCTGATGGTACAAACAACTACTACAAGCAGGCTGTATTCAATAAATCAAAATACATCCATTGGTTGGGTCATCCAGGCGCTGACACAGGCAACTGGGGTTCAACATTTAATGGTGTTGTAGCAGCTTCTAACAATGTTATCGGTACAAACATTACAACATACAGAGACCTTACAGGTGGTCACGATGGTGGTAAGGGTGTTACTGAAAATACAGAAGAACTTATTGTATCAGCAGCTGATGTTATGGGTGTTGAAGCAGGTAAAGGTTACTCAGCATTCCGTGATGTAGAGAACATTGATGTATCATTGATTCTGGCTGGTCCAAATCGTGGTGATGATGATCAAAAGGCAACGGTTGCCAATTACATCATCGACAACATTGCTGAATATCGTAAAGATTGTGTAGCATATATCTCAGCACCTAAGTCAGAAGTCATTCAAGACTTGATTGACTTTAGGAATGCCCTTACAGCATCTTCATACGCTGTATTGGATAATGGCTACAAATACCAGTATGACAAGTATAATGACTTGTATCGTTTTGTTCCATTGAACGGCGACATTGCTGGTCTGTGCGTAAGAACAGATCTTGAAAGAGATGCTTGGTTCTCACCTGCTGGCTTCAATCGTGGTTCAGTCAAGAACATCGTCAAGTTGTATCACAATCCAAACCAAGCTGATAGAGACCTGATGTATCAAAACGACATCAACCCAGTAACAACATTTGCTGGTCAAGGTACTGTATTGTTTGGTGACAAAACGCTACTTGGACAACCAAGTGCATTTGATAGAATCAATGTTCGTAGATTGTTCATTGTTCTTGAGAAAGCAATCAGCACGGCATCTAAGTTCTCATTGTTTGAATTCAACGACGAATTCACGAGAGCCCAGTTCCGTAACTTGGTAGAGCCATTCTTGCGTGATGTACAAGGTCGTCGTGGTATTTTTGACTTCAGGGTAGTTTGTGACGAAACAAACAATACTGGTGAAGTTATTGACCGTAACGAGTTTGTTGGTGACATCTATGTCAAGCCAGCCCGCTCAATCAACTTCATTCAGTTGAACTTCGTAGCAGTGAAAACTGGCGTAGAGTTCTCTGAAGTTGTTGGTCAGTTCTAATAAATAAGAGAGCAAGGAGAAAACAAAATGGCTTTTAATGTCAATGAAATCAAAGCACAACTGGAGTTTGGTGGTGCAAGACCTACTCTCTTCCAAGTTCAAATCACCAACCCAGCAACATCTGCTGCAGATTTGAAAGCGCCATTTATGATGAAAGCCTCAACAATGCCTGAGTCTAGCTTAGGCTTCGTGGAGGTTCCATACTTCGGTCGTAAGATTAGAGTTGCTGGTGACAGGGTATTTGCGCCTTGGTCAGTAACAGTAGTCAATGACGAAGACTTTCTAGTACGTGATGCAATGGAACAGTGGTCAAATAGTATCAATGCTCTTCAGCGCAACGTTAGAGGTACAGGTTCATCATCGCCTTCGTCATACAAGTCGGATGCTCTGGTCAGCCAGTTCTCTAAGACAGGTGAATTAGTTCGTCAGTATAAGTTTGTTGGTGTATTCCCAACGACTATCGCACCTATCCCACTTTCTTGGGAAGCGACTGACACAATTGAAGAGTTTGATGTAGAATTCCAGTATGACTATTGGGAAGTATCAGCAGGTACAACTGGCAACGCTGGTGGTATCTAAAAGCTCTATTGATCGCTGAGCGATAAATAGTATATAATGTTAAGGAGCTAAAATGGCACAGTTTTTCGGGATTGAAATCCGTCGATCCAATCAAGAGAAAGAAGACGCACCGTCAATCGTCATCCCTGAGTCGGATGACGGTGCTCTCGCTCTTGCTGCCGGCCCTGGTGGTTATGGTCAGTCAATGGATCTGGAAGGCCAGGTTAAGAACGAAGGTGAGTTAGTCACTAGATATCGTAAGATGGCAATGCATCCAGATGTGGATTCTGCTATTGATGATATCGTAAATGAGTCTATCGTAACAAGCGAAGAAGAACCAATCAGCGTCAATCTTGACGATGTAAAGGTTACTGGATCAATTAAGAAAAAGATTACTGAAGAGTTCAATAATATTCTTGCTATGATGAACTTTCAGCATAGTGCATACGATACATTCCGTAAGTGGTATATCGATGGTCGTAGTTACTATCACATTGTCATTGATAGAAATGACTTGAAAGATGGTATCAAAGAACTTCGTTATATTGACCCTCGTAAGATTCGTAAAGTTAAAGAGACTAACAAGAAAAAAGATCCAAAGACTGGTGTCACAGTAACAGAAGTTGCAAATGAGTACTTCGTTTATAATGAAATGAGTTTTAAGCGCGGTGTCAATAATATGGGTACAAGCAGTGTTGACTCACAAGGCGTCAAGATTGCTAAAGACTCCATCATTCATTGTACCTCTGGTATTACAAATGAAGAGAACACAATGGTTCTCTCACATCTACACAAAGTAATCAAGCCGCTGAACCAACTTCGTATGCTGGAAGATGCTGTTGTAATCTATCGTATCTCAAGAGCACCAGAACGCCGTATCTTCTATATCGATGTTGGTAACCTTCCTAAGATGAAGGCTGAGCAGTATCTTCGTGATATGATGGTTAAGCATAAGAATCGTTTGATCTATGATGCTAATACTGGTGAAGTAAGAGACGACCGTAAGTTTATGACTATGATGGAAGATTATTGGCTTCCACGTCGTGAAGGTGGTCGTGGTACTGAAATCTCAACTCTGCCAGGTGGTACAAACCTAGGTGAGATGGGTGATGTTGAGTACTTCCAAAAGAGTCTGTATAAAGCATTGAATGTTCCTGTATCAAGAATGGAACAAGAGAACAACTTCTCGCTTGGTCGCTCAAGTGAAATTAGTAGAGATGAAGTCAAGTTTGCTAAGTTCGTAGATCG
>Ga0206682_10005039_pt1 | contig 10528 bp, 5 predicted proteins | sample M240m12015metaG_FD_155444 | JGI IMG/M metagenome (GOLD analysis project Ga0206682, IMG submission 155444) | Ammonia-oxidizing marine archaeal communities from Monterey Bay, California, United States - M2 40m 12015 | ecosystem: Environmental > Aquatic > Marine > Intertidal zone | place: USA... | reverse complement strand
CTTCGTGCATGATTCCATTCGACTGGGGCTTGCAATACGACCCTCGTGGTTACCTGTTCATCTCTGAAATGGTGACGGGCGTCTATGTGGTGCAAATGGATGAAGACAAGAATCCAAACTTTGTCTACCCGCCGTTGTACATGGCGACCGAAGACGCTGAGTGAGTTAGTAGTCGAAGCATTCGTGTGCCACAAGGATAGCAGATGTGGGCAAGTGCTCGAAGGCTTTTGAGATGCTGAAAGCGTAAATTGAGTTTACCACAAAAAGAATGATGCTCAGCATAGCAATGAGAAGGGTGATGACCATGAATCTCAAAACATCGAAAACTGGCATTCTAATATTCTGAAATCTAAATCGCCCCATATCGGCTTGCAAGGTTGCTTCCGTTTCGCTTTCAGTCATGCTCTTAGTTGGAGGATTTAATCGCTTGATCATCATAATTAAAACGGTGCTAAGTATATAAAAGACCCTTTTGCGTGGTGGAACCTATTGAATAGAATCAATTAAAACAAAACAATAGCCCTTATTGTTGAATAGATGAACAATGATATAGAAACGCCGATTAAAATTTTAATTAAATTATCAAATCATTTCTTTTCGGTAGAATCTGAAAGGTATCCCTCCTTTAATTGACCCCACAGAAGAGACATTGCTGGTTTATCCTGATGTGTATTGATGTCCCTAAAGGTCGTGCTCGAAACGATTGTTCGGCCATCAAACACCACAGGGAATAAAACCAATCGACTCCATAAAATCCATTCTCGATCAGTATGTTTACGTATACTTTGGAAGGCACCTTCGATTAGTTGTTTTGTATTTGGCAATGTATTCTCACTCCCTGAGGGTGCATCATCATCATCGAAATCGAAAACTCTCATCATTTCGTCTAATTCCTCCTGGCTAAATTTGTAGGGGCCTTCGTATTTATTTGATATCGGAATACGGATGAACGTGTTCCAATCTTCATAATGAATGTCTTCAAAATTAAGTCGGGTTCGAGCCATCTTTAGTATTGAGACCATTGAATCCCCGGGGCCTCTTCTCGGCAATCCGTTTGAGAGAAGATATTCGAGATCTAAATCCCCATGGATAAGTTTCTCATCGTGACGGTCGTTAAACTTCGATGGATTGAAGTGAGTACCAAGATGTCCCTTCTGTTTCATGAGTATTTTCAATCTTGATAGAATGTTATCATTGATCTCACATTGATAGAGTTCCGGATTAGTTTCAAAATAGGTTGCCTCGCTCTCCAGCCATTCACTGTGCATGAACTTCAAAAGGACGCGAACCTGATCGATAATTAATACACTGCTGTCCTGATAAGGTTGGCGAAGCGGCTGTTCAAGCAACAACCGTGCAATCTGTTCAACGCGGGCCGTGAGCACATACAAACGAGCAAACGAGACCCTCAACATTTGATCAACAAGTTGGTTCTTGTCGTACAACTTTGAATTACCATCATGCTGCATCACCCTCATCGGTGCCTGAGAAGCTTCTTGCGCTGCATGGATGATATCGTGGATGTGAATCGATTTCAAAGGTGACGGAAATTGATTTGTATCGATTGAACATTGCCTTGCGGCTCGATCAAGTCGGTCCTCAATATTGAATGGTGCTTGGTCAGCAATGAGATGTTCGATAAAATTCATTGAAGTCGCAGCAAACATGAGCGGGTCCATTCTATTGACGCGGTTGACATTTTTTCGGGAAAGAATGTTCTTTTTCAATTGGGCCTTCGTATCAGCTGGCTCAGGAAGACGATGGCTCACAAAGGACTTGTAGTTATGATCGGCTTTCAGGTGACCAACGGAAAATTGTGGACGGTTTTTGACTGCGCCGCTGACTTTCCATGTACTGTTTTTTCCCTCTTGAGTGAACATTTTTTCTAAATTTCCAAAGTAGTTGTTTTCATCTGGTTCTTTCAAAATCAATTGCATGTACGCCATCAAGATTGATATCTGCGATTGGTTGATAGAAGATTGAGGAAAATATTGCAAATGTTTGGATTTGTGATTCTCTTCCACGCCCCAAATCCAACGAGGCAGAAGTCCCACTTTGGAGGTGAACGGATTTAATTCTCTTGGATCGCCAATCAAACGGATTAGTCTCCCGAGGCCGGATGGATTATCTTGCGAGGCAGATCGATCAAACATGTCATTCTTGGATGCTTTTCTGAAGAGTCCTCTGATTCTTGCTGGACAATCCCTTTCATCGTCCCATCCCATCTCGATGTATTCCTCTATCTGTTTCGATTTTTTTTGAAGTTCTTCAACGTCTTCTTGTGAGATAATCCGCTTTTTTATTTGCTCATCGAAGTAATTCTGTTTAGACATCTCAGGAAGAATCGCCGGAACAATGTTTGAGAGAAGTATACCGCGATCTTGTCTAAGTTTTGAAAGAACCATTCCCTTCATCCAAGCATCGGTTGTTGGGTCGGAATCAACAACCTTTGTTAAGCGTTCATACAAATCCATCATCTTAATCGAAAATTTTACTCGGTCGCTGAATATTGAGGACATGTCGTCTTTTTTTCCATCAGATGGCATAATCTCCCGAAATGGCCTCGTTTCGTTAACAATATTGTGACACATCACTCGCAGGGTGCTTTCAATGTGAAGCACGGATGAGAGACGCAACTGTTCATCAGAATTCTGAATAAACTCTCCGAAAGAGGTGAATATGCTTTTGAGATGGTCCCTTTCAGAGTTTAGTTCAAACTCTTTCAATGTTTGAGACGCCGCATTCTTTGAATTAAGGGTGATTCTTTTAGAAATTTCAAACAAGGCACGTATCCATAATTCTGCTTCAGTGGCATCTGCTTCTGTACTTGGTTGAATTTCGCTAAACAACAACGGACTGAACGAAATTAAACCCTTGACATCCCCTGGCATGAATGCCTTTTCGTGGATTTTCAATTTCGAACCTTGATTCGCCAGCATCAACGCTGGAGCGATCAAACCTCTTGCTCTCAACACCAATGTAGATTCATAGATGACCGCAATTTCCCACCAATTGACTGCAGATTCAGATTTGTTTTCTCGAATGATGGCATACCCCTTGTTGACGACAAGATTCGTTAATTCTTGATTGACTCGACAGTACTCGCTAAGTTGATGTTGTGTGATTCTCGTTTTTTGGCTGGCGAGGGCTTCGGCACTGAGTTTAGCGTTGAAGGCTGTATTGATGCGGGCAATGATGCGGCGAAGGAGACAGATGTCATGCCATCGTTGAAAGGTTTTTTTTGAATGTTCGGCGTCATTCATTCTCGAAACTTGGAAAATCGTTTTTTTGCTTAACTTAAGAAGTTCTATTGTAAGTCTTTCAATTCGTTCTTGGCGCCGGATGTGCACTGGCCTATTTGATGGAGGTAGAGCGCCATGTATGTAATCAACGATTGCGCTTGTAAGTGCGTTTGCTTCAAACAATACTGTGTGCGATTCACGGCCCATCATGTCCACCCTCATAACGCCACATAACCTGAATATATTTAAACATGTGAAGGTTGCATTCTCGCTCAAATTCAGCCGCATCAACGGACAAACTTGGATGGCGATGTTAGCAATTTTCCTTACACCAAAGGTTCAAGAGGGGTAGGCTCGTCCCTTTCAATATGAGCCGCAGCGAACTCCGCAAACTCCGCCGCCAATTACAACCCTATATCGAGATCATTGCCCCGATTGGCGGCTTGACCACGCAGACCATTTTTGATGCTGTGTTTGAAGAAAGCGCCTCTCTCGAAAGCGATGAGGACGATGCGTGGGTCCAGCGATTTCTGGAAAGAATGGCCATAGAGGAACTGATTTCAAATCAAGAGCCCGCAAAAATGACCCTAAGTGTGACTGTGAATCATCAAGAGTTAGTTCGAATCATGGCTATTGCATTGGCACAAAGTCTCCAGATGCGCTCATTGGTTGTCGAGGGATATAGTTCACGACTTATGTCAGATTTTGTATTTGCGCATTTTGTCGAAATTGCCGTGAATGCAGACGATGTGGACTTCGCATTGATGGCATGGGGCGTCTTGGAACAACTAGCGCTAAAATTTGGGGCATCGGAGCGGCAATTAGCTAAAGTTTTCGCTGTTGTTCAGCAGGAAGTATCGGAATCTCGAGACCCATCGTATGCGATTTTTGTTCTAATATCCACGTTAGGTGGTCGAAGGATTGAGAAATTGCTTCTAAAGAAAATCGTATCTGACGATGATGATAACAGCGCTTGGTGGGTGGTCTGATGAAAGGTGCCTTCACGAGCTTAGGTTGGTATTTAAGAGTTTCAAAAGCACGAAAAAAACCAACCAACGGAATGCGCAATGCCGCTGAGAAAGCCGAGCTGGCCGTATTGGAAGCAATCAAGAAATTGCCCGAAGTGATTCTTGCATGGCATGCGCTCAGGATTCAAGATCCCAACCGCCGAATTGGTGCGGGTGAGGTCGATGTTATGGCCTTAACGAACAAGGGATTCGTTCTTATTGAAGTAAAAAACTGGACTGGAACGATTCATATGGTGGATGGAGATATTGTCCAAGCGAAGTTGGGAAAGAAACGCCCTGTTTTTGAACCCCTCGAAGAGAAGGCTGTACATCTCAAGCGATGTGCTCAAACCCTCATTCAAGATGATGCGCTCGAGGTTATAACGATCGTAGCGTTATCGAATTCTAACGCAAAAGCCAGTGATGAAGTCTTGCAGCACCCGAGAGTGGCGACACTGAAGTCCCTCTCCGAGAAAATCAATCGCGGGTTCAGCGACCACGAACCGCTCAGCACCCACACACTGAACAATTACGCTCAACTAGCCGCTTGTTTCGGCACTTGGGATTCGCTGGGATATGAAGGAGGCGCAACGCACATCGGCGATTTTGATGATCAATTGATGCCACAAGAGTGGAGCAGAGAAAAATATCAAGCCATCGAGGTTTCTATCGCTCATGGGTTCTGGAAAACTGTTTTCTCAGGCCCGAAACTATCGATTCGCCTCATGAGCTGGGATGGCCAGGTGGCGGAAGAAGACCTCACTCCGCCAATGCTCATCAAACACACCTCACCATGGGAGAAAGGCGGGATTGACGGTAAGGGACATTATCCTGTCTCTTATCTTCGAACCATAACTTATGGTTTCCAGTACGACGCTTTTGGAGAGCATCACGCACGGCGACTCGACATGAACCTTCAATATCCGACAGAAGAACCATCCATCAGTCTTGACAAAGAAGTACAGTTGAAGCGCAAACACAACCATGCTGGGCGCCCGCCGAGGATCGACTATTCGCAAAAATTCTCACCGGGGAGTCGTCATAAAGGCACCATTGTCAAGCACCTCAAAGACGATGATGGCAACGTTTACGCGATGCTTGTGGCACTCGTTGAGCGGAAGGTCTCAGGACGGATTCGAATCCGCGACTTAGACGCTGTTCATCCAGACCTTTTCGATATGGCTTATGGGGTTGGGACCCCGCTGGACGTGAGGATTAGAAGCTATGCAGGCCCAAAGAGGATCGACCTACACATCTGATATGGAAGTGAAAAATATGAACATGAATAAAGAAACAGAAGAAGCGAACATGGGGATCCCTCGGAAACCCCATGTGATTTTGACGACCTTGATATATACTGGGCAGGGGGTTTGTTGATGAGCATCAAGATTCTCGCAACCGGCGATTTTCAGTTGGATAAGACGTTTGGAACGCTTGGCGAATACGCAGGAGCCTTCCGCCAGCAACTTATGGCCACCTTCAAGCACGTGATGCTTGAAACCACCAAAGATCATGACATCGTCCTCATTGCTGGAGATCTTTTTGATCGAATGGGTACGCCGATTCACGTCATCCAAGAGGTCGCTGAAACACTTGCCAAATGCCCGATTACGTGTGTCGTCCTTCCAGGAAACCACGATCCGGTCATTAGCGGAATCCCCAAAGCCTTGACTGAGGCTCTGAAAGCCAAGAATGCAAGTCACGTCCATGTGGCGTTAAAGCGTGAGCCCATCTATTTCGAAGCGCTTGAAGTGACATTGTATCCGGCTCCGCTCTTCCGGAAGGATGACATCTCAAACCAATACGCTTGGATTCCAATTCGGGAAGAAGGAGATGGGTTGCGCGTAGCCCTCATGCACGGCGCACTTACCAGTCTGCCGAACGGGCTGATTCCCGAAGATCTCACCACGCAAATGGACCTCGACCTCGTAATCTGCGGAGATCAACATGGGCCTTCTTCGGGCGACCCAGAAGCATCACCACTGTTTAATCTTTCAACTTCGAAGGCCCGTCGCTTGTATTATGCCATGGCGCCAGAGGCACAAAACATCAATCAGAACTTTACGGGAAGCGTTTTGAGTCTCGAAGTGAGCGATGACCATGAAATCACGAGCGCATCGAGAACTGAAATAGGTGCCCTGCGATTTGTAAACGGCACCGTAAACTTCGATGGTGAGAACGACATTGAGGAGCAACTCTCTTCATTCTTCGAACCATACAACGGGCATCAGTCTGGACTGGTAAGTATTCGGCTTGAACTCACAGGCGAAATCACACGCGATGAGTCGATTGCACTGCAGGCTAAACTGGAAGACCTTGAGCAGCAATGGCCGCTTCTCGATTTGAAGAATCTGGTCGCCGTTACTCAGGAGGATTCTGAACTCGCAGGTCCTGAAAACCCCCTCCAAATAATGATCCAAGATGCCCTTCATGCCTCGGATGCTTCTGATGAGTTGCGAGCCAAGGTCATTGAGCTCCTGCCAATTATCATTGGGAGGTGCGAATGATGCTCAAGAAGATTGAACAATTAGTTGTCCGAGATATTCGACGGTGGGATGGAGAACATACGTTCAACTTCCATGAGGGAGTAACCGTTCTTCACGGCCAGAATGGACGCGGCAAGACGACTCTAAACACTGCGTTAATGCTCACACTTGTGTTCTCGGCCAATTCAAACGGACTTCAGCAGGATCTCACCCCTCGAAATGGGGGCTCCCCGCGGTCCAGTGTGATTTTCTCGATACAAGACGGACGACGGTTCAGGATTAGCAAAACATGGGGTGACAGAAACCAATCCCGTCTTTTCGATGCCGATACAAATGAAGAGCTTGCACGTGGAGGGGACGCTGAAGATCAAACTCGAGAATTGGCGTTTGGAATTCCGCCGTCGAACGGCCGGTACAGCGCCCGAAATGGGTTGGTCGCTAATCTCGAGCAAACGATCGAAGACTACGTCGCAACCCTCTCCTTCTATTCACAGGGGAGCCTACATATCGCCCCAAAAATGGGCGAGGCTCTAAGAAACATTGGTCTTGTAGCAGACGAGGCTGAACGAGCACGAGGCTTTACTGCAATCAGTCTTGTGGCCAAAACTGAGTCCCAAGGACTCATTTCGGGGGTGACAAACGCAGGGTTGCCAAGAGCAAATGCAACTGGGAGAGTAATCAATCAGCAGAACGTGCTCAATAACATCCGTGATGAAATTCAGCAAGCTCGCGAAACCGAAAGAGACTTGATTGAGGCTGAATCAAATCTGTTTGGAATGACGGATGAGGTTGATGAAGACATCAATGAAGAAACCCGCCAACAAAAATCGGATTTGATTCGAGGCTTTACTCAAGATGCAGCCAACCACCGGGCAGAGCGGGAAGCAGCACGGGTCCTTCATGATCAATCAAAGGAAACCTATGACCCACTCAAAGTCATGGACGACGAGCGTAAGAGACTCATCAAAACCGCCGGCGATGATGCGGAGAGTTTGAGAGATCTTGGAGAAAAAGAGCACCATGCTCGGGAAAAGTTCCAACAGTTTGAAGCGTTACATGCGTTGAAGTTGCAAGAGAAAGACGCTCATTCTTTAGAACTTGAAAACATCAAACTTTGGCAACTCTACCTGACTCAAGAAGAGCGAAACCAAGAACAAACGGTTGCACTCGGCAAAGCCATTGAACATCGTAAAAACCACGAGGAAGGCCTCGTATACCAGGCAACGTTCCAACAGCAACGAGATAATCTCCAGTTAGCGAGTGACGAACAGTGGGCTAAAATCAAGGATTATGATGCACAAATTGCTGCTGCAAAGGCAGGAAGGACCATGAAGATCAAGATTGGAACACTCCCAAAGAATTGGGTTGTCGAAGGCGATGGCTTGCCCCTCCAAGAAGATGGTTCAGCTTCAGAAAGCATCGAAGTCCGGGACAAAGACGGTATGATTTTGGAAGTGCGGCAAGCCATGGATGGCGCGTCACCCACCGAACTTGAACTCTTGAAAAATGAAGTGCTTGGAGAACTAAAGGCTGCATCAACAAGTGAGCTCCGCCAGCGCCAAGACGAAGCAACTCGCTTAGAAACTGAAATTGACGTGAGCAAGCGATCGTTGGCAATGCTTCCTCCGACCACTGAACTCGATGCTATCATTGCCGAACTCAAGGCCAAAATCGACGCACAAGTGACGAAACCAGACCTTCCACTACCTGAGGGAGACCTGCACGATGAAGGTGTCCGTATTACTGAGCGGGTACGGCTCGCAGAAGAGGCGCTGGAAGCCGTTCGTGAAGCACGGACAGAGGCGCAAGCTGATTACATCACCTCGAACACACGGCTGGTCGATGCGACAACCGCATGGAATGAAATTCTTGCAGCGCTGGAGGAGCATCGTACCACCTACGGGACGGACGAGGATGTAGCTCAACAATTAACTCAAGCATTTGAAAACTTAGAAACAAAGGCTGCGGCGTGGAAGGTATTTGTTGAAAATAAGGAACTGCGGGAGGATGCACCCGAAAAGAAGGCAACGAATCTCCAGCGATCACTCGACGCTTATGATCAACAGCGGAACGGACTGATTCGCCTTCAAGAGCGAGTGGTTCAGTTGAGAAGCAACCCTCTCTTACAACGTCTTCCGGATTTGGAAGCAGCACTCCATGTTGAGGCCGATGCGTTGGCACGGCTCCAATTGGAATATGAAGCATACGATTTGATTCAGAAATTAGCGGAGCAAGCTGGCGTGGCAGCGCAACAACTCGCTCGCAATGAAACTACAGAACGAATGCACCGTTTGCTGAACTATGTTTGGGGGGTGGATGCTGACTTGACCTTTGCCGAGGACGGTGCACCCATTCAAACCCGCCAAATTGACATCAAAGATGAATCGCATGGAACCAAAGAGCAACTCCAAACAATTCTTCGCTTAGTACTGCTTTCAACCGCAGCAGAGAATGGTACAACGATGCTGCTGGATGATGCGCTTGTCTTCTCCGATGACGGGCGATTAAACCGAATGAAGGATGTGCTCCAGATCGAGAGCAACGCCGGTATGCAGTTGATCATCTTCACATGTCGGCCGGAGGATTACGTAGAAATCGCTGATGAGATTATCAATTTGGACGAACTCTGATGGTGGTGAGCACCTTTTGACGTTGCCAATGCGTCAAACCAACTTGGTCTGAATTGAACCGCTTGGACGCTTGACTGCGGTGTTAAGTTGCCACACCTTGCCAACCGCTCGCCACATCGATGCGTGCATGAGCAAGGCCAGTTCTTCCACCTCATCGCTTGCCACATCCCCTTCGTGGACCACGTGCCCCCCTTCGGGCACAGCGTCGGATACGGTGAGCCCATCGCGCAGCAATTCAGCTACGTCCCCGACCGTATCGATGTCATTTTGTTCACACATCGAAGCGACTCGCTCTTCCATCCAAGAGGGGAACGTGTTGCCTTCATCTGCATTCAGTGAAGCGTAGGTTTGTTGCCTGTTGGAGGTAGAGGCAGCAATGCACACCTCAAACCCGTGATCGTGCAACATTCGAGCCACTGCCGAGCCAACAATGCCGTCGCCGACGACCACATAGGGGCCTTCGTTTTGACCTGGATTGCGATTGATGTGATCTTCGTATGCATGCATGTCAAGGCGAGTTTCATGCGTCACAACATCCCGTTTACGGACCACACCCATCACCGGCATTGAGGGGAAGAAGGGGCGGTCAAACAGCCCGTGGCACCATTGAACGCCAACCACTGAAGATGGATCGCGCCCGTCGAGTGCGTACTTGTCGTTAAGCGTCTGGCCGATGTACAGAGAGTGCTCCAAAGACTCTGTCCAAAGAGGCACTGCTTTGCCCCACGTCATTCGCAGGTTGTTGTGCAATTCACCGTGGCGAAGCAACGAGCGCTGGCACAAATTCCACAGCGTCAAAGGCGATGCTGCGTATTCCATTTCGTGGTCTTTGAGGCGAACCACCCGTGGGTCATCCGATGTCTCTCGCCACGACTGAAGCGCCCATTCAGGCAAGTTCGATGCATCGTACGGATCGCTTGCTGCGAAGATGTGATGCCAAGGGTGTTCGCGGAAAATAAGCAACTCATCGAGGTACTTTTCAGCCGACTTGGTGCCAACTGCCGCCGCCTCTCTGGCGACCCGCATCGGCGAGAGAAACCCATAGTGGAAGGCTGCGGACAAACGAGAAACTCCATTCGGATCAGCAGCGTTGTTCCGTCGGCGAGCATAGCCGTTCAATCCCTTGTCGTAGAACCGCTGCCACTTGCTCAGTGCTTCTTTTT
>Ga0206682_10005038_pt1 | contig 10529 bp, 9 predicted proteins | sample M240m12015metaG_FD_155444 | JGI IMG/M metagenome (GOLD analysis project Ga0206682, IMG submission 155444) | Ammonia-oxidizing marine archaeal communities from Monterey Bay, California, United States - M2 40m 12015 | ecosystem: Environmental > Aquatic > Marine > Intertidal zone | place: USA... | reverse complement strand
GCTAAAGGAGCTACATACGAATAATGGCTACTGTCGCTCAAGTTGCAAAGTCCTCGCTACAGAGGATATTGGTACAAGCTAGTGAAGCTCCGTTAGAGCCTGACGAGTACCAAGACTTTATATTCTCTATGAATAATTACATGGCTGAGCTAGATGCCCAAGGCATTCAGCTTGGTTATACAGTTGTGTCTGACCTTGGTGATACTGTCACTATCCCAACAGGCGCACTGCGCGGACTTATCGCTAATATGGCGATTGAAGTCGCACCAGATTACAACGGAGTCATCTCTGGAGGCTTGCAGAAAGCAGCTCGTGATGGTTTCAACACAATGCGTATGCTTGGTCAAAGCATGGGCAAGACTAGATTTCCTTGTACGCTTCCTGTTGGTTCTGGTAACGAAGACAATGACTTCGGCATGAATGGTCATTTCTATCCAGATCAAGAAGCGGCAATCCTTGCAGAGACAACTGGCGCTATAGCCTTGGAGGTCAACACCAATGGTTAAAAGAGCGGATGGACGTAAGAAGTCGGACTTTGTAGCACAGGATACTGTCCTTGCTAACTCGTTCATGGATTACTTTGTCAACAACACTAACTATAGAATCAGCTATCAGAGTTTGGTTGCTGGCCTTGGTGTTACTGGCAGTATTGTTACCGCTGGTTCTGGCACAGGAACTCCTGTACTTGAAGTTGATGGAACAGTTAATAAGATTAGAAGTTTAGAAAATGGCTCTGGAATTGTAACTTCTCTCACCGCATCAAATGGAGCGCAGATAAGTCACAATTTCACAGCCAGCGCTTTAGGTCTTCCGATTCTTTTAAATACAACAGCAGCATCTCCTACAATAGCGAGCATTGTTGCGGGAAGCGGAATTAGTGTTTCGGCAGTAAACACCTCTGGCATTCAGATAACGTCTATTGCCGATGAAATAAACGCTCAAGTATCAATGCACGACAACACAACTGCTACAGTTATTGGAGCAATAAACACTCCAGTAAAAGTAGCAGGAACATTTTCTGTAGGAGAAGTTTCTACGTTTACAGCTGACAATACAGGCAAGCTGACTTACACAGGCGCAACCACAACAACGGTTCAATTTGCGGCTTCTGTGACCTTGGATGTTGTCGGAACTAATCAAGATTTAACGGTTCAGCTCCATAAAAATGGAATTGCAATTCCTGCCGCAAAGATATCTAGGACAGTCACTTCTGGATCAGCAGGAAACGTAGGTTTATTCTACAACATCTCAATGACTGCTTCTGATTATGTAGAGATCTATGTAGCTAATAGTTCAAGCACAAACGACATAACCGTGACGGACTGTTTGTTCGGAGTATCTTAGATGCCTAAAGTAGTCCTGCCTATAGCGAACGGATTCTACGAAAGCGATAGCTTGCCTATTTCGGCTCAAGAGTGTGTAAACTTTTATCCGAATATTGCTCAAGCTCCTGCTCTTAATCAAGAAACGCTATATGGAACGGCTGGACTAGAAGAAGTAGCAAACGCCAATACCTTAACTGGTAACAGAGGCGCACACGAAATGAACGGTGTGCCTTATTTTGTTATGGAGAATCGTCTCTTTAGCATGGCTGCTGACTTCTCTCTTACTTTCCACGGTGAGATTGATGGGACTGTTAGAGTCTCAATGGCTGACAACGGCACACAACTTCTTATCTTAGTTCCTAATGGGAACGGATACATCTACAACCACGTTACGGACACATTCGCTCAAATCACAGATACAGACTTTACTGCGAATGGAAATCCGCAACTGGTTGTTTATATTGATGGCTATTTCTGTTTAACGACTGACAGTAAGAAGTTTATTGTTAGCGCGTTGAATGACGGTCTTAGCTATAACGCTTTGGATTTTGGTACAGCCGAATCAGATCCTGATGAAATTGTTGCTCCTGTAGTCTTTAAGAATCAGCTATTTATAGGAGGTTCGCAGACGATAGAAGCATTTCAAAACATTGGCGGCGCTGACTTCCCATTTCAACGAACAGGCTTATTCCTACAGAAAGGCATAGTCAGTCCTTTTAGTATTCAAACTTTGCAAGATACGTTTGTATTCATTGGCGCTGGTCAAAACGAATCGCCAGCAATTTGGACGCTACAAGGAAACGATGTAGCAAAGATATCCACTACTGCTATAGATAAAGAGCTAAGTGCTTTAACAGAGGCTCAAGTAGCTTCTATCTATTCATGGGGATACGCTGAGAAAGGCGCTTACTTTGTAGGATTCTCTTTGCCTAGTGGTACATTTGTTTATGACATAATTACTAAGCGATGGCATGAAAGAAAGTCTGTTATTGAAGGCACTCTTGGCGGCTACCGTGTTACCGCCTTAGTAAGAGCGTACAATGATATTTGGGCAGGTGATTTAGTAGACGGAAGAATTGGAAGCCTAAGTCCAGATGTTTTTGACGAATACGGAACAGAGATTAGGCGCTCTATAGTGACTCAGCCTTTTCAGAGCAACATGGAATCGTTTGTAGTTCCTGAAATAGAACTTACTGTTGAGAGTGGCGTTGGTAACGCTGCTGCTCCTGATCCTCAAATTGGCATGGCTCGCAGTCGTAACTCTAAGACTTGGAGCGATACTCGCTATAGAAGCATTGGTAAAATAGGCGAGTACAACCATAGAGCTATTTGGCGCAGAAACGGTAGAGCAGCTAGGTTTGAGTTGTTCAAATTTACCATCAGTGATCCTGTCAAGCCTGTAATAATACAGCTTACCGCTGACATAGAAGGTGTTCAGTGAGCTATAAATTAAATGTTGGTCAGCCCATAATTGAATCTAATGGGACTATGAGCCAAGCGTTTAGACAGTTTACTCAAGAGGCTTCTTTAAGCATTCCCATAGTTGGAACAGGAAGTCCTGAAGGAGTTATAGAGGCGGTACAGTATAGTTTGTATTTAGATAGCGCTGGAGCCGCTGGAGCTATCCAGTACAGGAAAATGCTACCTAGTATTGGTGGCGACAGAAAACAAGGCTGGATTCTTGCTTGATTACCAGAACGGTAGACGCTGACTTCATAAGGACATTCGTTACCGGATCTGATGTGTTTGATGAGATCAGCGAGGATAACTTCTCACGAAATGAGTGGTATCCAGATATGCACAGCGGCTGGTTTTTGCATACAGAAGATGATGAGGTCTGCGGCCTCTGGATGGCTGAGATGCGAAACGGCATCACCATAGAGATTCATCCAATGATCTTAAAAGAGTTCAGAGGAAAGAAGGCGTACAAAGGCGCTAAAGAGTTTTTTACTTGGATAACAAAGAATACCAAGTATGAAAAGGTTAACGCAGAGATCGCTACCTGTTTCCCAAATGCTAAGATGTTTGCGGTACAATGCGGCATGAAGTTAGAAGGAACTATAAGGCGATCTTTTAAAAAGAACGGCAAAATACATGACCAATGGTTACTAGGCATCACTAGAGAAGAACTAGAGGCGAGATATGAGTAAGTTAGTTAAATCACTATTCGGCGGCGAGTCTGATGAAGGCATCGAACGCGCAGAGAAAAGCAACCAGCTAACAAGAGACTTTCTTGCCAGAGCGCAGGATATGGCTCGTGCAGACATTCGCAAAACGATGCCTAGCCAAATGGCAGCTATGAATGCTGGCAATCAGGCTGCTTTAGATATTTACGGACAAGCCATGCCTCAGCAGGCTAATGCGTTTGTCGGTGGCAACGTAGCAAACCAGCAAGCAATCTTAGCTGGGATGCCTATGTATGAGCAGGCAATGCGTGGCAGTGGAGTAGATTACTCTGCTTTGCAGCCGTATCAAGGCAGCTACGATATGTCTTTTACTCAACAGCAATTACCTACTGCTGTGACTAATCCTGCCTACGCAGCCGAAGCGACAACAATTGATCCAAGAAATCAGCATTTGACTCCTGAGTTTCAAAACCAACAGGCTCAATTCATGCGGATGGGTGGTCAGGCTCAGAATCCGACAGCTAATGCATTGGCTGGCATGGGCATAGACGAAGCTGCTTTGGCTGAGCTTCAAGCAATGGAGCGACCATAATGGCTAGACAAGACAGAGAAGAAGATTACACCGAAGGTCTTGGCGGTTTTATTCCTGCTCCTAACGCAGAGGATATAGTTGTCCAATTTGTTCAAGGAAACCCAAACGCTTCTTTGGAACAAATTGCGGGATTGATTCAATCCACAGGTGCTGATTTGGGAAAAGTAGCTAATACTTTTGGCATCCCTATGGCTGAGGCTCAAAGCGCTTTTAATACAGCTATAGGCGCACAGACTCCTGTTGAGACTGCGGCAAACGAGGCAGCAGCAGCGCAAGCAGAGGTAGCTCAAGCAGCTCAGCAAGAAACTACGGCAGCAGCAACGGCAGAAAAAACTGGCCTTGATAATGTTTTGGATTACATAAACTCAGGCGAAGCCACTACCGATCAAGATATATATCGAGAGATGGCTAAGCAAGGCGTTGGCGTTGAGTCTTTAGCTGGAAATCTTGGCATTCCTATAGACGAAGCCACCGCTCGCTATACTCGCGCACAGGAAATGTCCCAGATTGAAGACATTGTTGCTGGCGGTCTTGATAGCGCAGCTAAAGAATTTCCTAACGGCATTCCAGACAACTTGTTAAGGCGCTACGCCTCTGAGACTAATCAGTCGCTAGAGCAGATAGCCACTAACATGGATAACTTTGGCGTATCCGTGGATGATATGTCTCGCGCCACTGGTATTCCTTTGGCTGAGGTTCAGAGTGCATACACCAATGCAAGAGGTGGCGGCGCTACAGTAACAAGCACTGGCGTTACTGACGCTGGTGGACTTACTGTAGATCAAGTTGCTGGTCTTGGTGGTGACGCTGGTGGCGCAGCTGTAAATACTGCCACTATCGCAGACACAGCGGCTGTAGGAGGCCGAGCAGGATCTGCTGGTAACACAGGTCTTTCTGGAGCTGAGAGAGCTTTAGGAGGCGGTCTAGCTGGCGCTGCTACTACTGTAGATACTGGAGCAGGCCAAGCTAGGTCTGACTTGCTTGCTGGTACTCAATTGGCTCGTAATGATTTAGCTACTGGCGCTCAAGATGCAACATCGGCAATAAACACAGGGACTAACCAAGGTCTAAACGCTTTAACCGCTGGTTTAAACGCAGGCCAATCTCAGATACAGCAAGGTACTAACCAAGGTCTTCAGGCTTTGACGGCTGGCTTACAATCTGGCCAATCTCAGATACAGCAAGGCACTAACCAAGGTCTTCAAGCTTTAACGGCTGGAATGCAGGCAGGACAATCTCAAATTCAGCAAGGCACTAACCAAGGTTTACAGGCGCTTACTGCTGGGATTCAATCTGGTCAGCAGAATATAAATCAAGGCGCATCCGCAGGACTTCAAGCGTTAGGACAAGGACTTGGAGTTGCTAGAGGAGATGTTGCCTCTGGAACTGCGGCTGGCTTACAAGCGCTAGGACAAGGCTTAGGTGCAGCAAGGCAAGATATTACCACAAGCACAGGGCAAGGATTACAGGCTCTCGGTCAAGGCTTAGGCGCAGCTAGACAGGATATCTCAGGCGGCACACAAGCTGGCCTTCAGGCGCTATATCAAGGTCTTGGCGGCGCTAGAACAGATCTTCAGGCAGCTCAACAAGCTGCCAGCCAACAATATGGAGCAGGTCTTGGAGACATCACTCAAGCTCGTGATCTTGCGTCTCAGCAAGTTGGTCAGGCTTTTGGTCAAGCTGGTCAGATGTTTGATCCTTACCGTCAGGCAGGCGCTGCGGCAACACAGCAACAGGCGGCGTTATCTGGCGCTCTAGGACAAGAAGCATTTAATCAGGCATTTCAAGAAAGTCCTGCTCAGCAATTTTTGCGCGAGCAAGGTGAAAGAGCAGCGTTACGAACGGCTTCTGCTCGTGGCGGCTTAGGCGGCGGTAACGTCATGAAAGAGCTGTCTAGGTTTAACACTGGCCTTGCTGCTCAAGACTTACAAAATCAGATAGGCAACCTTCAAGCTCTTGGCGCTCAAGGTCTTGGTGCCAGTGGCAGCGCGGCGCAATTTGCCGCTCAAGGCGGTGCTGCTCAAGGAGACTTGCAAACGCAAGCAGCTCAACAGATGGCAGCTCAGCGCGGTCAAATGGCTCAGTCTCAGTTAGGAACTGGTCAACAGTTGGCTGGACTTGGCACTCGTGCCGCTGAGTCAGGTTTGGGCGCTTTGACTCAAGCTGGTCAGCAACTAGGTCAATTAGGCGTAACTGGCGGCACACAAGGCTTGCAAGCAATGCTTGGTCAAGGGCAACAGCTAGGTCAGTTAGGCGTTACTGGTGGTACTCAAGGATTAAACACAATCACAGGTTCGGCGGGAAGATTAGCCGACATGGCTTACGGTGCTGGCGGTCAAAGCCTTCAGTCATTACAGCGAGCAGGAGAGCAGACAGGTCAAATGGCTTACGGCGGTGGCACTCAAGGCTTGCAGGCGCTACAAGGCATGGGCAGAGATTTAGGCCAGATGTCTTATGGCGCTGGTCAGACAGGCTTGCAGGCTTTGCAAAACATGGGTAGCGAGCTAGGACAAATGTCTTACGGCGCTGGTCAAACAGGTTTGCAAGCGCTACAAGGCATGGGAAGTGAGCTAGGCCAGATGTCTTACGGCGCTGGCGGTCAAGGCATGAATGCGTTGATTGGCTCAGGAAACAGCATAGCTGACATACTTAGCGGCAGGTCTTTAGGTCAGTCTCAGCTTGCAATGCAGGCAGGCCGTGGCTTGGGTGATATCAGTATGCAAGGCGCACTCACTAACGCTGGCATGATGTACGGAACTGGTCAGGACTTAGCTTCATACAGAATGCAAACAGGCCGTGACATAGCTAATAACATTACTGCTCAAATGAATGCTCTAGGCAATCTTCAGAACCAGCAAGGCATGGGAATGTCTGATCTGTACGGTCAGAACGCTGCTGTCTTGGCTGGGCAGCAGACTAATGCCTCTAATAATATGGCTAACACCATTGGCGGCTATGGAAACAATATGGCTGGCATAGCAATGGGAACTGGTGCTAATTACAATCCTAACTCCACAGGCCAGACAAGTCAGGTTGACGGTATATTTAATACTGTAGGAAGAACGCTAAGCGGTTTTGCAACTGGTGGCGGTGCCGCCGCTCCTGTGACTAGCTCCATTCCTTCTTGATAAAAAGGTAATATAATGACTGATGAAGAATTTGAAAAAATGCTTGCTGGTCTTCCTGTAAAGAATGAGGATGCTGATCCTATTTCTAGGGCGGCTGCTAATGTGAGGCAACCTACTGCAAGTTCAGTTTCAAGCCCATCATTTACAGTTATTCCTGACCAAGAAAAAGACAGTTTTTTTGATAAAGCTGGTCGTTTTATGCGTGGCTTTGGCGCTGGTTATGCAGGAAAAGGCGAAGAGTATCTTGAATCTTTAAGGAATCAACGCCAACAAAAAGATATGAAACTATTGCAGGCAAGTGCTTTAGACGCGAGAGCCATCCAACAGGCCATCCAAGGCGAAGATATTCCAAAGGCTATAGATGTTCTTGTTGACCGCATGAGCATTCTTGAGCGAATGGGTGAGGATACTTCAGACACAAAGATGCTCAGAGATGCTCTTGTAGGCGGCAGGCCAGATATAGTAATGGGAGAGCTAAATACTTTTCTAAACGCATTGCCTAAGCAAACCATTGATCCAAAGATGATTACAGATCAAGGCCAGATGGTTACTCAGAGGCTTGGAGGAGATCCTACCGCTCAAACTGTTGTTGGGTTTACTCCTGAAGAGCCTGACAAGCCAGCAACTCTCAGAGCATTAGAAGAAAGAGCTAGGTTAGCTGGAATCCCAGAAGGAAGCGAAGCGTACAAAAGGTTTATGGAGTTTGGCGGCGGCAGTTATCAAGAAACAGCTAAGCTCGGAGTCAAGTACAGGAATGGAACTATAATAAACTATCCAGCTTTTGGCGATCCAATCGTATATGAAAACGGTGTTAGGATTACAGATTCAACAAAAATAGAAGAAGCTATAAAAGCAGGAATTGACTCTGGAATTTTAGAAGCTGGAGGAATAGCAGGCGCTCAAGCTCTAGCTAAAGGCCAAGAAGAGCGTTCTCAAGATGTCATAAATAGAGGTAGGGCTGCAGCAGAAAGCACAGCATTGCTACGAAGGACTCTCTCTTTACTAGACAGCATACCAACAGGAGGATTAGCGGCTGCTAAATTAGCAGCAACAGATTTTCTTGGTGTTACAGGAGCTGATGAAGGCGAGCTTTCTGCTAACTTGGGCAGAGCAGTTTTATCACAACTTAGAGAGACTTTTGGTGCAGCATTTACTGAAAGAGAAGGCGCTAGGTTAGATAGGCTTTCTGCTAGGTTTGGAAGAAGCACTGCATCAAACCAAAGAATAATTCAACAGGCTTTGATGATAGCAACAGAAAGTGCCAATAGAGCAATAGCAAGAGCTGAAGATGATGGAGATATTGAAACAGCAAGTGAAATAGAAGATATGTTGTTGTTTGAGGTAGCTCCACAAAAACAAAGAATCAAAGTTAATGCTGATGGCGAGATAATAGAGTAAACAGGAATATAACGAATGGAACCTATAGAGGTCGAACTTCCAGACGGAAGAATTTTAGAAGTTCCTGCTGGGTCTAGCGCAGAGTTTATCAAGGCACAAGTCCAGAGGTTCATGTCTGGAGATGCGCCTACGTCAGCCGCTGAACCTGCTAGATCGTCTTTAACAATTGGGCAAGAAGCGCTTCTTTCTGGAACTCAATCTGCATTTGATGCAATGGGCGCAGAGTCTGGGCGCGGTCGCAACATGGGAGATATCTTTAATGCGACATTGCGTGGAGAGCAGTCTTTAGATGAAGGCATTGTTCAAACAGTAGGACAAGGCGCAGGCTACATTGGAGATCTTGTCGGAGCTGGAGTTGAAAAATTAGGAGAAGGTCTTTCTTATATTACGCCTGATCCGTTAGAAGATGAAGTGATAAACCAGCTAGGCATTTTCATGGATCAGCCTATGATGAGAATGGCTATGCGAGCTTTGGAGCAAGGCGGCGAGGCATGGGAAAGATTTTCAACAGAGAATCCAAGAGCCGCTAGAAACATTTCTGCTGTAACGAATATAACTGGTGTCGGTGTTCCTACAAGAATTGGTGGAACTACTGTTTCCAGAATGGCTAGAGAATACGAGCCATCATCTGCAAGACAGGCAAGAGTCGATATTGAAAGCGGAGGAACGCCTGCAACAAATGTAAGAACAGCTCCTTACCGATTAGAAGAAACTCCAAGAGGAGCGCCAACAGTAGTAAGTGAAGTCGGGCCTCTGCCAGAGCCTATTCCTACTAGAAGAGCTATTAAGAGTCCAGTTCAGCAGCAAGCAATCAAACAAGGTTTTGATGAAGGCTTAGTGGCTATGATTCGAGAGGCCAGTCCAGCGGATCGCAGGAATATGCTTCAATCATTAAATATAATGGAGCAAGCTACTGGCAACAAAAGATTCAGTATGGAGAATAGAACCACTGATGTGGCAGGTCAATCTGTTCTGAAAAGGTACAAGGCTATTAGAGAGGCTAATACTAAAGCAGGCAGAAGCATAGACCGCTACGCCAGACAGAATCTTAAAAAACAGTATGTAGATTTCGATCAGCCTGTTAATAATTTTATGTCCGAATTGCGAGACATGGGAATAAGGCAGCGCAATGATTTGTCTTTAGATTTTTCTGGTTCTGACATTGAAAATTTAACAGGTTTAGAAAATTTTATAAGCAGAATTGTTGATAGAATGGCAAGCCAAAGAGATATGACTGCTTACGAAGTACACACGTTCAAAAGGTTTATTGATCAGCAAATGACATACGGAAAAATACAAGAAGGATTGGGTGGAAAAGTTGAAAACGCAGTAAAAACTTTAAGACGCAACCTTGATAATGTTCTTGATGAAAACTTTCAAGGATACAATACGGCAAACACAAGATACGCCGAAACTATCAATGCGATGAATGAGTTCCAAGATTTAATGGGAAGGAAGATAGATTTTGACAGTCCAAGCGCTCCAACTGCTGTAGGAACTAAGCTAAGAGGACTAGGATCTAACATACAAAGTCGAGGCAGGCTGCTTGACTCGCTGGGAGAATTACAGACTCTTGGTAATAGATATGGTCAATTTGATGACGATGTAATAAACCAAGCGGCTTTCACAATGGATCTGGATAAGGTTTTTGGAACTAAAGCTGACACAAGTTTTGCAGGCCAAATTGGAGAAAGAATTCCAACTACTAAAGGTGAAATGACTTCAGCAGCAGCAAGAGCTGCGGCTAATAAAGTCCGTGGAATAAATCAAGAGGCTCAGTTTAAAGCAATGAGAGAATTGCTAAACAGCTTTGGCGATAGCATAGGAAACTAAAATGGCTAGATTCGGTGAAATTAACGCACAATACTTTGATGACGCTGGTGATCCATTAGGCAGCGGCAAGCTGTATTTCTATGACTCAGGAACTACTACTCCTAAGATTACCTATGCAGACATCAAC
>Ga0206682_10005036_pt1 | contig 10532 bp, 7 predicted proteins | sample M240m12015metaG_FD_155444 | JGI IMG/M metagenome (GOLD analysis project Ga0206682, IMG submission 155444) | Ammonia-oxidizing marine archaeal communities from Monterey Bay, California, United States - M2 40m 12015 | ecosystem: Environmental > Aquatic > Marine > Intertidal zone | place: USA... | reverse complement strand
ATTTGTTTGGTAGCTTGAAGTAGTTCAGCTTTATTTTGTTCTAGAATTTCTTTGTTTTCAAAAAACTCACCTGCTTTTGGTTCAAGTTGTGCTATTAATTTTGTTTGACTAGTGATTGTGTCCAACAACTCCTTTTCTAATGTTTTGTCAATAAACTCTTTTTTGAAGTTTTTTATAACCTTGTAACTGATCCCGTACTTAGACATATCATCTACCATTCGAATCCATAGGTATTCAAAATAGGTGAGTTGTAATTGAGAGTTTTTTTCTACTGTTTGTTCTTCAATCAGCAATCCATGACGCAACCAATTTCTGTAGTCATTATAAGCTACATCCATTTCTGCTAATTTGATAGAACGATCAGCTAGCTGATTAAATAATGCAAAACCAGAATCTATTTGTTGCTTTTCTATGTAAGAAATTTGATTCATTTTGTAAATATAAAAAAGTTTGGTATATTTACAAAACAAACAAAGTAATAATTATACTTAAATATAATTAAAATTGTTTTCTCCTTAAAAAAGATGCCCAATAAAAAATTGGGTATAAAAAATTAAAAAATATAAGGAGTAAAAATAAAAAAGGTATTGTCTACCAAGGTAGACCTAGGGTAGACCAATGGTATACCTAAGAATATTAGTAATTATATAGTATAAGTGTAATTGTATAAAGTTAATTTTAAAAATAACAAAAATGAAACGAAATTTAGTAATAAGCACAAAAGTCACTCCAGAGGAGAAGGCAGAATTTACAATGATTGCTCAAAAAAATGGTATTTCAACTTCAGAATGGGTTTATTCAATCCTGTCGATGAACAAAAATGGATATGAAAAAGTAGGCAAGAAAAGAATGGATGATAATGAATCAATCATGCCTCCTAAAATATTACATAAGAAAAAAAGGATTAAATTTTCTGGTAGACCTAAAGAATAAAAAGCTCGCTATTGATTTCGGAGTGAAAGAATTATTACATTCGATTATTATTTAGAAATATGGCAGTAATAATATTCATAGTAGTTTTAATTATTATCATAGTTTCTATTAATTCCTATAACCATAAAAGGAATCAAGAATTAATTGAAACTGTAACCTCACTAGATAGAGGAACTAATTCTGAGCTTAATTTAATTTTAAAACTCTTAAAAAGTGGGGTTCATCGTAAAACAATATTTCATGATTTAATTATAAAAAAACAAAATCATAAGTTTTCACAAGTTGATATAGTGTTGGCTACAACTCAAGGCATTGTTGTTATCGAAGTTAAAGATTACAGTGGTTGGATATTCGGAAATGGCAATCAGAACAATTGGACGCAGGTTATGGCTTATGGTAAGAAAAAGTATCGTTTTTATAATCCAATTAAGCAGATTAACAGTCAAATTTTAAGCCTTAAAAATAGCCTTAGTCAATTTGAGAAAATTCCATTCTTTCCAATAATAGTATTTTACGGAGACTGTCAGTTAAAAGATATTAATTATGTGCCAGAGGGTACATTTATTGTTAAGCCTAACAGAATTTTAGAGGCCTTAAGTACAATAAAAGACTCTAACCCTCCAGCTCCATACGAAAATAAAAAAGCTGTAGTTGACAAATTAAAACAAGCTGTAAAGTATGGTGCAAATATAGATTATCATAGGCAGCATGTTGATAATATTAGAAACATGACGGGTAAACACAGAATCTTAGATTAGATACCAATAAGGGGAGCCTTATAGGTTAGGTTATTGTTAAAAACAACTTTATTTATTTTGTTTACACAAGTTACTGGGCTATTTATAAAAAAGGAATTTTGTTCATAGGTTAAGTGTATTACACCACTCTCTTATTGCCTCTCTATCTTCATTAGAAATAATACTATGATCATAGTCATTAACATTTTCAAACGGCGGTGGCATAATTAATTCATCCAAAGGATAATTTTGAAAATGTTCGGTACATTGTGGCCTATGACATGTAGTGCAAGAATTTTGAATATCTGCAGTATATGGTTGCTGAAATTCATCGCCAATTACAATGTAGGGCTCATATCCTGTAGTTGGAACTAAAAGCTCAGATGTATCCATTGGGTTTTTTAACTGATCAACAGCAGGAGAATGAATAAATGGGCTCGCCATATGGCAATTAACACATTTATCATCAGCTACCATTTTTGGTGTCATCCATGCATCATTATACCCATCTTCACCCGGTTTTGGTGGGTTATTTGGATTATAATTATCTCGTATTGAAAAAAAACAGGTCTCCCCAGTAGAATATTTGTAGCCAATTACCCCTAAGCCTCCATCTCTACAAAATGTAATGAATACTACATCTGTATTTTCAGTTCCGTCTGAATTTAAACCCCGGTAACGCCCCACTTTATTACCTGTTTGACAAGCCATTCCAAACGCCCATGGATGATCACAATCATTTATGTTTTCACTACCATTTCCCTCTTCTGTCTCAGGGAATGATACTTGTACACCATTTTTTGTAGCTGGTACCTCAACGGCATCAGAACAACTAAACCTAGGAAGTGGCCCTAACTCATTTTCACATTCATAGGCATATTCTAGAGCGGATCGTTCGCCTACAGGAATAGGCTCTGGAATAACAGGGTCATCACAAGAATTTATAACTATTAGAGTTATTAGATTGATCATTGTGATTGTTTTGATTTTATTCATGATTATTTAATGTTTTCAGATTCTGTATATATTGATTTGGAGTCTGACCTTCAAGTCTTTTAAATGAACTGTAAAAAGTTGATTTATTTTTAAATCCTGATTCGTTTGCAAGATATTTTAGAGTATGTTTTATATGATGGGAAGATTTTATATGACACTTAAACTCTTCTACACGAAATTTATTAATAAAAAAATAGAAGTTCGTTTTTTCGTATTTGTTAATTAACATGGAAAGTTTTTTTTCTTTCAACCCAAAAATGAGAGAAAGGCTGTTTAAATTAATATTCTGATCTAAGAAAATCTTGTCAGACTGAATCTGTACTTTTATATTATTAAATCTAATAAGATCTTCGCTCGCTTTTTGTTTAATGAAAGAGGTGTTGTGATTAAAAGTATCTAACCTATTATTAAAGATAATTTTTGGCTGAGTAAACCCATTGTATCCAATTAAAAATAACATAAAAACTGTTAGGAAGATAGAAGTTGAATCGATGATGAACTCAAGAGTGTTAAAATCTGAAAAATCAAAAGCGAATGTTGATAAATTTAAAAAATGAATAATTATGTTTATTGTAAAGATGTTTTTAATCCAACTAAGAGTTTTGTTTTCTATTTCCGAATAATAGTTAAGTATATTTTTGTTATGATTAAGTAACAAACGATATGCAATAATTGGGATGACCATTTCTATTGCATAGAAAATTATTTCAGAATTAACAATTAACTTTTCGCTTAATACATAACGAGAATTAATCATTAAGTTTAGAATGATACCCGGTAAATAAAAAATATAATACCAGAATTTATTGGGAGCATTTACAGTGGAAATCAAATAAAAATAAAGTACTGGAAACACAAATAGAATAGGTTCAAAAACAAAATTAAATTCAAACAGATTTTCAAACTCACCAAAAAAATTATTCAAAATATTTACACAATGCAAAAGCAGAAAAACTGCTAAATACAGATTAGCTTTTTTATTTTTAGCTTTTACAGCTATGAATAGTATCCCCAAAAACAATGAATTAAAAAAAACAGCTAAAGATGGTATTATATGAATAAGTGATGATTCCATCTTTAGCTGTGATTTTTAATGTTTTGTTTGATAAGGCAAAATACCCAAAAACCTTCTATCTTATTGCATTAATCGATTCAGTACATCCAAATTCGTCATCATTAGCCGAAACCATATTTAAAGTGTTATCAGTCAAAATATAGCTAGTATTGCTGCTATCACCCCCATAAACAAGTAAAATATTATCTTCACTCAATATCTCCCAAGTACCATTATCCGATTCTGATTCGATTATTGCCCCATCTTGTGTAAGAGTATATTCCAAAGATAAAGTATTGTTGTCAGAAAATGTTATTGTCCCATCAAGACATACCTCTATACCATCTTCAATTTCACACTCAAAAGTAAGAATGTCATTATCTTCTGAATCTATACAGTTTTCATTAATCACAGAGCTAAGATCCCATAAGCCAATTAACTTCAGTGTATTTTCTGCAATTATATCAGTAGAAGGCACAGAGTTGTTTGGGTCGTCTTTTTTACAAGACACAATTGAAAGTAAAGTCGAAATACAGCTTAAGACTATTAATGTTTTATTTTTCATTTTGCTAATGTTAAGTTATTTTTTTTGCAAATGTAAAATCTCTTGTAAATCTATTATATTTTCTAACAACTAATTTAGTATGAATTCATCCAAACATACTTTTTCTTTCACATCATATTTAATTATTTAAATAAAATAAAAAGCCAATCAATTAGAGTGGCTTTTTCATTACCTAAACTTCTTCAAATCCTTCCAAAAGCGGTTCGAACGAGAACCTACAAGGGGAGCCTTATGGTTCTGTCGCATTAATATACCAAATATAGATTATTTAGATTTGAATTAAAATTACTTCCTATGTTTAAGCACCACAGATATCCTAAATTCATTATTCTTCAAGCTGTTTACTTTAAGTTTCGATTTACACTCTCCTATCGAGACATTGAAGAGCTTATGAAGATAAGGGGTGTCAAGGTTGACCATTCTACTATTCAAAGATGGGTGTTTAAGTACGCTCCTATGATTGAGGCATCTATGCACAAAAGAAAAAATAGAGTTTGTACTAGTTGGAGGATGGATGAAACCTATATTAAGGTGGCTGGTAAAGACAGATATCTTTATAGAGCTGTTGATAAATTCGGAGATACCGTTGACTTCCTTCTAACAAAAAGAAGAATGAAAGGTTCAGCTCAAAAGTTCTTCAATAAAGCCATTGCTAATAATCAGAATCCAAGGATTATTAATATTGATAAAAGTGGTTCTAATTTCACTGCTATTAGAGCGGTTAACAGAAATAATTTCTGGAATAAAAACATCAAAATTAGGAGATGTAAATACCTTAATAATTGTGTTGAACAAGATCACAGAAACATAAAGCGAAGGATTGCTATTGACACTGGTTTTAAAGAATTTGAATCCGCACAGAGGACACTAGCAGGTATTGAAGTAGTCAGCATTATTAGAAAGAATCAAATCATTAATTCTAAGAAATCCTAATTCAAAACTTTCCTATCATTAATCGCATAATCTCTAATTCAAATAGGATTTTTAGATGATGCTCAAATTAATGCGACAGAACCGAATTCTTCAGAGTAACAAAAATGCTGTTTATAATGTTCGTCCAATTCGATCCTTCTAATTTTTTATTCCCTAAACTTCTTCAAATCCTTCCAAAAGCGGTTCGAACGAGAACCTACAAGGGGAGCCTTAAAGGTCAGGTTATTTTAAAAATAACCTGACCTTTTTTATTAATTCTAAAAATCATTTGATTTTTAATATATCTATTGCTCTAAAAAAGTGCTTGTTTTTAGGTTGAATTATTAACTCAACACGACAAAAGTATAATTAGAGTTTCAATACAATACTTTAAAGTAGTCAGTTCGTTACCTCTAACTATTGTTTGGTGGTTATTTAGCTATTCTATATTTATTCTATATTTGTTTAAGACATTTTACTCCCAAGGCTATGAAAAAACTACTTTACTTACTATTTTCAATTTCACTGATAAGTGTTGGACAAGATCTTACTCAAGATATGTTTACGTCCCCTCCATTAACAGATAATAATATGATAATTTTATTTAATGATGTTGAACTTAATCAGTTTGAAGGAGGTCTTTTGGGGGCTTTTATTGATATAGGTGGTGAGTATGTATGTGTTGGTTTTTCAGAGATTTCGTCTGGTGGCACTGGATTAGCTATTTTTGGAGATGACACTTTGTTCACTGGTATTAATGGTCTAGAATGTGGGGAATCACCCATTTTTGCAATTTCTTATAATAATTCTATTATCTTATTGAGTTCTTTGTTAGGTGATAATATAACTAGTAATTTACCAATTTCTGAGAATGATATTAGTACTTGTTTCGATTGGCTTTCTGGTGATGTTTTATGCGATTATCTTGGTTTGGGTTATTGCGCAAATGATTTTGCTATTATAACAAATGTTTATTTTGAAATTTCATCAGAAGGTTGTACTGACGAATTGGCAAACAACTATAACGTAGAAGCAACAGTAGATGATGAATCGTGTACTTATGCTCCAGTAATATTTTTTACACCACCTCCAGTAGAGTTTACTAATGGTGAGACTTTGCCTTTAGCTTCATCTCAAGATTTATGGGATTTGGGATTGATTTATGATGCTGATAATTCGCTTGAAGAATTAACAATTACGTTAAGTGTAAACCCTGATAAAATTAATTTAGTTTGGGATGGCGGTATAAATAGTAATCCTACAGTCTCTGCAGTTTCTGATTTTAGTGGAAGCACAGAAATTGAGCTTTGTATTTCAGATGCGATATCATCAGTTTGTGCTTCAAATATTATAATTGTTTATGAAGACTCTTCCACAGAGGACGATACAGCAGTTAACTACTTAGATCTTCCTGAGGGATGGAGTATGTTTGGGTATACTTGTATAGATTCAGTTGATGCAATTGTAGGTTTTTCTACTATATCAGATAAGATAGAAATAGTAAAAGATGAATTGGGCTTAGCTTACTTACCTGCTTGGGGCTTTAGTGCTTTTGATAATTTAGAGTTTGGTGAAGGATATCAAATTAAAATGATAGAAGAGGTGACTGACTTCCAATTTTGTGAAGCAATAGTTCCAGAGGATGGGGTATCTCAAGCAGATGTTGATGCTGCATACGCTTATGGTGCCGCCTCCGTAGATATTACTTCAGATAACCAAGTTGCTTTTGATGAAGGAGCTGCTTCGGTCACTCCAGAGGATGGGGTATCCCAATCTGATTTAGATGCTGTTCAACAACAGTTAAATACTGCAAATCAGACTATTTCAGAGCTTCAGGGAGAGCCTGTTTTGAACTACCCTCCAGAGGACCAATCGTGGTATTGGGAAAATGTTGAATATTGTCTTGAAGGGGATGCTTTTAGGTGTGCAGAGGCAGCAAATTATTTAGCAGAATACAATGCTCCTGAGAATATTGCCCCTTGGGAAATTTCAGAATGTGTTAGTGCTATGATGCCGGGTTGGGATGAGTATCATGCAAGTCTATATGGGTGTCAAGAAGCTTTAAATCACCCCATTTTATTGGCTGAATTTTTTGGAACTAATTATGTTGATGGGTGCGGTATCCCTAATGGAGATAATAGCTCTTGTTCAGATGAGTGTGGTGTACTTAATGGAGATAACTCGACTTGTCTTGATTGCGCAGGTGTTGCAAACGGAACATCAATAGATTTGGGATGTGGTTGTGGCAATCCTCTTCCACAATCAGGCTATGACTGTGATGGTGAAGTTCAAACCTTACAAATAGGTGTCCTTCACGCAGGCGGAAGAGTATTCCAAATCAACGAAGATGGCACAGGTTTAGTGGCTGACGTACAAGATTTAGGAGTAATGGATTGGTATGAGGCTTTTGATGCAGCAGAAAGTACTACATCACAAGGCTATGATGATTGGTATCTCCCAAGTTTAGAAGAATTACAGTTAATGTATAATACAATTGGCCAAGGCGGCGGCAATATTGGTGGTTTTGCAGATTATTATTATTGGTCTTCCACGACTTACACTAGTGCATTTTGGGGTGACAATGGTGGACACGAAGTGTATAATGTCCTGTTCAGTTCTGGTGGGATCCACAATTTTAATAAGAGCGCTACGAGGAGGGTTCGTGTTATTCGCGCTTTTTAACTATTTACCTATTTACCTATTTAACGCTACCGCGCAGCGGTCGAATTTTGAAATTAGCAAAAGCCACTCTCAATTGAGTGGCTTTTTTCATTCCCTAAACTTCTTCAAATCTTTCCAAAAGCGGTTCGAACGAGAACCAACAAGGGGAGCCTTATAGGTCAGGTTATTTTAAAAATAACCTGACCTTTTTTATTAATTCTAAAAATCAAATGATTTTTAATATATCTCTTGCTCTAAAAAGTGCTTGTTTTTAGGTTGAATTATAAACTCAACACGACAAAAGTATAATTACAGTTTCAATACAATACTTTAAAGTAGTCTGTTCGTTACTTCTAGCTGTTGTTTGGAGGTTATTTAGCTGTCCTGTATTTTATCTATATTTGTTTTAGACAATTTACCCCAAGGCTATGAAAAAACTATTATACATACTACTATTTATTCCTATTGCTTTGTTTGGGCAGGAGCCTGTTTCATATAATCTTTATAGTGGATGGAATATGGTTGGTTATACAGGATGTGAAATAACGCCTATAGAGGATGCTTTTGGAGACTGGCTAATTTTGGAAGAAACATTTAATATCATTAAAGATGTAAGAGGTAGAATGTGGCATCCTGCGTTGGGAGAAAACTCTCTGTTAACGCATCTTACTCCTGGAGAGGGATATATGATGTTTGTTAATGGTTACCCTATTTCAGTTCAATTTTCAGAAGAATACTGCAATGATATAACTTATCAGCTTAATTCAGGTTGGAATATGGTCGGTTATACTGGAGATACAGAACAAAACGTTACTGAATTTCTTACTGATAACGATTTGTTATCTCAGTTCGTAATCATTAAAGATATTAGGGGGATGTTTTGGTCACCTGATGTTTCTTTGCTACAAAATTTTATACCAGGTGAAGCTTATATTATGTTTGTAAACGGACAAGAAACTACGGTGTCATTCACAGAAAATTCCACCCAAGTATTTGAAAACAACCCAGGAGTTGAATTTACATTGCCCTCATCAGACAGAAATATGTCTGTGATATTTCCTGCTGGAGTCTTGAATGATTTTGTTGGGTATGAAATTTATGTCAAAGCAAAACATTATGTGTATTCAAGTCCGGCTGATCAGTACAATGGAGTTGGTCCATCATCAATCTATGAATCTATTGTTTCAGAAAATCATATGATAAATGACGATGGTTCAGTTGGAATTGCTGTTATTGGCTCTGCAAATTCAGATTATGGTAATATAAATTTAGCTAACTCAGGTGACTCCCTTCAATTTTACATTACTTCTCCCGATGGAACATTAATTAATTTAGATTTAGACCAACCTATAACATACCTATCGAACGGTCGTTATCTTGTTTCGGAACCGTTGGGTTTTTCAATTGATGGTAATCCGGTAGTTCTTGGATGTACAGATGATGTATATTTAGAGTTTATTACTACAGCTAACTTAGATGATGGTTCTTGTGCTACACTTATTGTTGAGGGTTGTATGGATGAATCTTCTTGTAGTTATTTTGATCAAGCAAATGTTGATAATGGTTCTTGTATTTATGAAACTGAACAATCATTATTTAATACTTGTTGTTTAGACAACTTGGTAACATCAATATGCCCATCCGAAGAAAATTGTGCTACTACTGATATTGATTGTGTTAATCTTGGTTGTATGAGCTCATGGGCTGATAACTTTGATGTTTTTGTTAATGAGGACGATGGTTCTTGCTATAAAATGGGCTGTACAGAAGATTGGGCAGACAACTATGATAATGTATCCACAGAGAATGATGGCTCTTGCTATAAAATGGGCTGTACAGAAGATTGGGCAGACAATTATGATAATGTATCCACAGAGAATGATGGCTCTTGCTATAAAATGGGCTGTACAGAAGATTGGGCAGACAACTATGATAATGTATCCACAGAGAATGATGGCTCTTGCTATAAAATGGGCTGTACAGAAGATTGGGCAGACAACTATGATGAATTGGCTACAGCTTATAACGATTCATGCTCATTAGAATCTTGTACATCAACATGGGCAGATAATTACGATTCTAATGCTACTATAGATGATGGCTCATGTTATAAATTAGGTTGCACCAACCTTCTAGCTTTAAATTATGATGAATTTGTAACAAATGATGATGGGTCATGTGATTATGAAATAGTTACTCAACTCAGCTTATCCTTTGATGCTTGGAATATTTCCATTGACCTTCAACAAGGGTGGAATATGTTTGGTTATGCTTGTCCTACACCAATTGATATAGTTGAGGGTTTATCAAATCATACAGACAAGGTATCCTTAGTTAAGGATAATGGGGGTAATGCTTATGTTCCAGAATTTAATTTTAATGGTATTGGCAATTTAATACCCGGTTTTGGTTATCAAATCAAAATAAGAGAGGCAATAGCTGGCTTTAATCTATGTGCAGATTATATAAATACAGTAATGATAAATGATTTAGAATCAATACTTCAAGAATTATCATCTAATTCAGATAGTTTACTTCAAATGAATAATAATATTGTTTCTATGCAGGAGGAAATTCAAAACTTGCAAGAGTTAATAGATTCTTTGTCTCCCTCTTTAGGATGTATAGATGAAACAGCCTTTAATTATAATCCAAGTGCTAATACAGATGATGG
>Ga0206682_10005035_pt1 | contig 10533 bp, 10 predicted proteins | sample M240m12015metaG_FD_155444 | JGI IMG/M metagenome (GOLD analysis project Ga0206682, IMG submission 155444) | Ammonia-oxidizing marine archaeal communities from Monterey Bay, California, United States - M2 40m 12015 | ecosystem: Environmental > Aquatic > Marine > Intertidal zone | place: USA... | reverse complement strand
CGTTACCTAAGGTTTCCTCTAATAATAACGTTCCATCTTTATTGAGTTTCCATCTAGGAGCATTGATTATGTTTTGCGGGTCTCTTTCGCCGTTAACAAGCTTCCGGTAAAGCTGGAGATGGCCTTGAGCCTGCATATCACCACCCATCACGCCGAAACTTGAAAATGGTTTCTTATCTCTAGTGATGAAGCCAGGAATGATAGTGTGGAACGGTTTTTTATCTCCTGCGACGCAATTAGGGTGCTTATGATCAAGACAAAAACCAGCCGCTCGATTTTGTAAACTAATACCGGTATTTGGAACAACAACGCCGGACCCGAATCCCATGTAATTTGATTGAATAAACGAAACCATCATACCGTCGGTGTCCGCAGTGGTTAAGTAGACTGTATCTGATACGATCTGATGAGTGAGCGGTAATTGAAGCGCTTTATTAATTGAAATTTTCGCAGCTAATCTTCGGTGGTATGTGTCAGATAACAATTCCTCAACAGATTTCTTCATGAAAGATGGGTCGCTGAATTCTGAGTAGGCCTCCCGCAGCGCAAGCTTCATGGACTCAATTTCAAAGTGGAGTCTTGTCAGTCTCGACAAAGATTTGGTTGTATCCTCTAGGCAATTTAAAATTCCTACCGCAATTAAAGCGGCTAAACCTTGGCCACTTGGTGGAATTTCATGTAATTCAAATTCCTTCTGTGATCCTGAAATTGGTGAAACCCAGTCAACGGAATGATCCCCTAGGTCGTAGATGCTTAATTGGCCATTATGTTTATCGGAGTCCTCGACCATAAGTTCAGCTAACGCACCTTGATAAAATGCTTGTCCGTTAGAAGAGGCAATTTTTGTTAACGTATCCGCATGGTCAGGTAGGGAAACACGGTCTCCAGGCGTCGGTGTGAGACCGTTATTTGTGAATACTCTATTAAATTCTTCGAATTCTTTGAAACGGTTCACTTGCCCAGCCCACTGGTCGGCAATAATATTAGAAACCAAGAACCCGTCGGTTGCGTAGCGGACTGCCGGTTCAAATAGTTCTTCAAAGGCTAACCGGCCGAATCGACGCGATAGCTCAACCCATGACGAAACTGCGCCAGGAACTGTGACCGAGCCCCAGCCGCTAATCGGCATCTCAGAATATTTTTTATAATGTTCGTACGTCCATTTGGCTGGAAATTTACCTGCACCATTGAGACCATGCAGTCTTTGCCCATCCCACACTAAACAGAATGCATCTGAGCCGATTCCATTCATGGTGGGCTCGACTACCGTGAGTGTTATTGCTGTAGCGATAGCCGCATCCACTGCATTACCACCTTTGTTCATTACCGCTAACCCTGCCTGTGCCGCAAGGGGTTGAGACGTGGCGACTATATTATCGCCACGAATAGGACTCCTGTATGAATTTGGCTGAATATGCATATTTTTGGTAAGTTGCATGCTTTAAATCAACTATAATCTGTATTTGTAATGCGTGTAACGGTGTTGACCAAAATCTTTGCGGCAACCCTCAAGTATTAGTGGTGTAAAAACAAATTTTCTCTCTATGCGCGAAATCTTATTTTGGCTGGAATAACTGAGGAGTTAAATTGGATATAGGTTATTGGGTTCAATTATTAAGTCTATACGCAATTCCAGCAGTATTGGCGATTACATTGCATGAAGCTGCACATGGCTATGCAGCTAAGCGTTTTGGAGACTTGACTGCTTTTCAAGAGGGTCGAATCACATTAAATCCGATCAAACATGTGGATTTAGTGGGTACTCTTGTAGTTCCAGCTGTTCTTTTACTAGCAAGTGGAGGGAAGCTAGCGTTTGGCTGGGCGAAGCCTGTGCCGGTAAATTTTTCTGCGTTAAAAAACCCAAAGCGAGACATGCTTTGGGTTGCCGCCGCTGGTCCCGGTGCGAATCTGGTTATGGCGGTCGGCTGGTCGTTGTTATACAAGCTCACCTTGTTAGCCCCGGAGCACTATTTCTCGTCTCCCTTATTGGAGATGTCAAAAGGTGGAATCTTGATTAATTTAGTATTGATGGTTTTAAATTTAATACCTGTTCCTCCGTTAGACGGTGGGAGAATAGCCATCAGCGCTCTGCCGCACAGAATGGCTTACAATTTAGCCAAGCTCGAGCCCTATGGTCTATTAGTTATTATGCTGCTGATGGCCTCTGGGCTTCTTAGTACTGTCATGTACCCTGTTTTGGGATTTTTGGTGGGAATTTTATCTTTTGTTTTTGGTATATAGAGGGATGTTGTAATGTTTGATGACCGAGTATTATCCGGGATGCGACCGACCGGCGCATTGCACTTAGGCCACTACAATGGGGTTTTGGAGAATTGGTTAAAGCTTCAACACGAATATCAGTGTTTATTTTTTGTGGCTGATTGGCATGCATTAACAACACATTACGAGTCACCCGAGGCCATCGAAAAAAATGTTTGGGATATGCTCATCGACTGGTTGGCGGCGGGAGTTGATCCGTCACAAGCCACATTGTTTATTCAGTCTAAAGTTCCCGAGCATGCTGAATTACATTTGCTGATGTCGATGATGACTCCTCTAGGGTGGTTAGAAAGAGTTCCAACCTACAAGGACCAACAAGAGAAATTGTCCGAAAAAGATTTGTCTACTTATGGGTTTCTAGGTTACCCATTGCTGCAAAGTGCAGATATTCTCATATACAGGGCCAACTTAGTTCCAGTGGGTGAGGATCAGGTTGCTCATATTGAGTTTACTCGTGAGATAGCTCGACGATTTAATCATATATACGGAAAAGAGCCGGGTTTTGAAGCGAAAGCGGAGGCAGCCGTCAAGCAGCTTGGGAGCAAACGGGCAAAGTTATACCGGCAATTAAAGAATCGTTTTCAAGAGCAAGGGGATGATTCTGCTCTTGAATCTGCCCGAGCTTTGCTCGAAGAATCGGCAAATTTATCCCTCGGTGATAGAGAGCGACTGTTCGGCTATTTGGACGGCGGTGGAAAAATGATCTTATCTGAGCCGCAAGCGTTGCTGACAGCCGCTTCGAAAATGCCTGGATTGGATGGACAAAAAATGTCCAAGTCCTACAACAATACTATTTCTCTCAGGGAGGACGTTGAATCAATACAGAAAAAGATTAGGACTATGCCTACAGACCCTGCAAGAATAAGAAGGACGGACCCTGGGGATCCGAAAAAATGTCCAGTTTGGCAGTTGCATGAAGTGTATTCCGATGAGTCGAAAAAAACATGGGTTCAAGAGGAATGTAAGTCAGCAGGTATCGGTTGTCTCGAGTGTAAGCAACCCCTTGTTGATTCCATTAGTTCTGCGTTGAGTCCTATGCGAGACCGTGCCCAACAATATATTGATGATCCTGCGTTGGTGAGAAATATTATCGCTGACGGAAATGAACGGGCGCGGAAACTTGCGTCGGAGACAATGAGAGATGTTCGAGAGGCCATGGGGCTTGATTACGGCTAGCTAGATTTTAATCAACGCTTTTGGCGCATTAACCTTTGTTGCTCGCGTTGCCAATCTTTTTCTTTTGTGACTGCGCGTTTGTCGTGTTGTTTTTTTCCCTTGGCTAGTCCAATGGATAGTTTGATCCTCCCTTTAGAGTAATGGAGATCCAGTGGCGTCAATGTGTATCCAGATATTTCTACTTTACCGATTAATTTGGCAATTTGATCTCCATGCATCAATAATTTTCTAGTGCGAACGGGATCCGTATTGACGTGAGTAGATGCTGAATTCAATGGGCTGATGTGTGACCCTATTAGAAAAAGTTCACCGCTTCTAATTATGACGTAGGATTCTTGAAGTTGGCTCCGACCTGCACGAATGGCTTTCACTTCCCAACCGAGTAGGCAGAGTCCTGCTTCAAATTTTTCTTCGATAAAAAAATCATGGTAGGCTTTTCTATTCTGGATAATACTCATTACACTTGTCGTTTAGTTATTTACGAGCTATGTTATTCCAAAAACTACGTTCATGCTCCGTGATAAGAAATAAAAGCTAATTCCCTATGCCAACCGTAAGTAAATCCGCACTAGTACCGCATTCCGCAGAGCGAATTTTTGATCTTGTGAATGCCGTTGATCAATATCCAGTTTTTCTTCCTTGGTGCGGTGGATCAACGATTTACGAACAATCAGAGAGCCTGATGATTGCTGAAATCGTCATAGGCTACAAAAGTGTGAATAAAGGGTTTAAGACAACTAACGTACTGAAGAGGCCTGATCACGCTAATCAAGGAACAATAAAAGTTAAGCTGCTTCAGGGGCCATTTGATTCGCTCAATGGCGAATGGACTTTTACGCCGCTTAATGATGATGGGAGTCGTATTGACTTCGAATTAAATTATGAGTTTTCTGGTGTTTTTATGGCGAGATTAATTGGTCCGGTTTTTAATAAAATTGCCGAAACATTCGTGGATTCATTTGTAAGTAGGGCGGACGAATTATATGGCCAATGATCCTACTATTCACGTTGAAATTTTGTTCGTGTCAGACAGGGATGAATATTCTCAAAATTTGTTAGTCACGGCGAATTCGACCGTAGACGAAGTTTTAAAAGCCTCCGAGACTGCTGCAGTCGCAAAAGATTTCATCTCGGGAAACTCGCTATGTGTAGGAATTTGGGGTAAACGGGTCAAGTCTAGTGCAGTAGTTCAGGAGGGTGATCGAATCGAGATTTACAGGCCACTGAAAGCTGATCCCAAAGAACTCAGGCGTAGCGGTCGTTTAATCACCAAAAGAAAATAAATAGCGTTGTTGTATCAGTACTTATTTGTGTTGGTAGAGCGGTAATTGTTTTTGATTGATTCCTAGATTAAGAAAATAAATCGCTTTCTCCGCGTGGTTTACGGAGCCAATGTAGTCAGCGGTCAACATCAGTTCTTTTGATTTTTTTAGATGTTCAATCGCAATAATCCAACGAGAGCCTTCGCTGGCGGCCTGTTCGTTCAGAGCTTGCGCTTTCTTAAGAAGGTTAGACGCCTCAGTATGAGTTGCAGAATGCGCGTACGAAGCGATTAAGAACGACTGACTCAATAAAGCGAGTATAAGAATCAGAGCGTAATTTATTTTTGAGGTCATTCGGTCACAAAATATCGAGCTCGTTGTAGATCACTGAAATCTAGATATCGTATAATAACGTCTTTGGATGGCAGATAGCTATGCGTTTACAGCAGAAGGCTCTAACATTTGATGACGTCCTACTTGTGCCAGCACACTCCACAGTGCTACCCAAAGATGTCTCCCTCGCTTCTCAATTAACCCGTAACATCACGTTGAACATTCCTGTTGTTTCAGCGGCGATGGACACTGTGACTGAATCACGACTTGCGATTGCCGTGGCACTTGAAGGCGGTGTCGGGGTGCTACATAAAAATATGTCTATTGAGAATCAGGCGCAGGAGGTCTCACGGGTCAAAAGATTCGAAAATGGAGTCGTTAAAGATCCCGTGACGATTTCGCCAGATATGACGGTCGGAGCAGTTTTGGACCTCACGAAACAATATAAAATTTCCGGACTACCGGTCTTGGATGGAAAAAAAGTTGTTGGTCTTGTGACAAATAGAGACCTAAGATTTGAAAGGAACCTGGAGCAACCTATCAGTAAGATTATGACTGTTGCTGAAAAGCTGATTACGGTTGATGAAAGTGCGACTAGCGAAGATGCGATCACATTGATGCATCGACACAGAATTGAGCGAGTACTTGTCGTTGATGATGATTTTTACTTGAAAGGACTTATCACCGTTAAAGATATTCTAATGTCCTCCGAGTACCCAATAGCTGCTAAAGATAAGCAAGGTAGTTTGTATGTCGGTGCGGCAGTGGGTGTCGGAGACGACACCGACGAAAGAGTAAACGCATTGGTGGCTGCTGGCGTGGACGTAATTGTGGTTGATACGGCTCATGGGCACTCTCAAGGCGTCATTGACCGAGTGTCCTTGATAAAGAAACAATATCCTAAGGTCGATGTCATTGGTGGAAACATAGCGACTGCTGAGGCTGCAAAGGCTTTAGTGGATGTCGGCGCCGATGGTGTGAAAGTAGGTATTGGCCCAGGATCGATTTGTACAACGCGAGTTGTTGCAGGTGTTGGAGTGCCACAAATTACCGCGATTGATAACGTGGCGAATGCTCTTCATAAAGACGGTGTTCCGATTATCGCTGATGGAGGGATTAGATATTCGGGTGATATTGCTAAAGCGATTGCTGCAGGTGCGTCAACTGTGATGCTTGGTGGGTTATTAGCGGGTACTGAGGAGTCGCCAGGCGAAATTGAGTTGTTCCAAGGCCGGTCTTATAAGTCTTACCGAGGTATGGGGTCGTTGTCTGCGATGCAAAAGGGTTCGAGTGATCGATATTTCCAGGATAGCGCGTCAACTGCCGTTGATAAATTAGTCCCAGAGGGTGTCGAGGGACGCGTGCCTTACAAGGGTTCTGTTGTGGCGGTCATACACCAACTTATCGGCGGGCTTAGATCGTCAATGGGTTATTTGGGGTGTGACACTATCCCTAAAATTCACGAAGATGCATCTTTTGTGCAAATTTCCTCATCCGGCATGAAAGAGTCCCATGTTCATGATGTTCAGATTGTCAAGGAAGCGCCGAATTACAGAGTTGAGTAGCCGGGTCCTCGACGTTTTTGAGATATCAAATCATTAACATTAGTTAGATTACCTCATGCCTAAAAATAGGATTCTTGTTTTAGATTTTGGATCTCAGTATTCGCAGTTAATTGTGAGGCGGATACGAGAAATCGGCGTTTATTGTGAAATATTTCCGTATGACATAGGGAGTTCAAAAATAAGCGATTTTGATCCACGGGGAATTATCCTATCGGGTGGGCCTTCGTCTGTGTATGAGGAAGAGGGAAGTCCAAAAGCTCCTGACCAAATATTCACGTTAGGCATTCCTATTTTAGGCATATGTTACGGCATGCAAACTATGGCGAGCCAACTAGGAGCGCTTGTGATTCCAGCAGACAAACGAGAGTTTGGTTTTGCGGAAATAAGAGCCAGAGGACATTCCGATCTGCTGAAGGATTTATTTGATAGAACGAATGCAGAGAATCATGGACTTTTAGATGTTTGGATGAGTCACGGCGATAAGGTGAAAGAATTACCTGAGGGGTTCAAGGTCATTGCCTCGAACGCGTCAACCCCCATTGCGGGTATGGCAAATGAGAGTAGACAATTTTATGGCCTTCAGTTTCATCCTGAAGTCACTCACACGAGCCAAGGTTCACATATACTGAGCAAGTTTGCGTTGAATATTTGCGGGTGTGAGGCCAATTGGACCATGCCGTCTTATATTGAAGCCGAAGTCGCGCGTATTAAGGAGGCTGTTTTAGATGAAGAGGTGATTTTGGGGCTCTCAGGCGGAGTCGACTCCTCAGTAGCGGCAGCGTTAATTCATCGTGCGATTGGAAGTCAACTAACCTGCGTGTTTGTGGATAATGGTTTACTGCGTCTCAACGAAGCCGAACAGGTCATGGCGACCTTTAAGCAAAACTTAGGCGTTAAAGTTGTTCATGTGGATGCGTCTGATCGCTTTATGGTGGCATTATCCGGAATAGTGGATCCCGAGGAGAAGAGAAGGGTCATTGGTAAGATATTTGTGGATATATTCCAGGAGGAGGCTGCTAAACTTCCTAATGCTCAATGGCTAGCGCAGGGAACGATCTACCCCGACGTTATTGAATCAGCGGGATCAAAAACTAATAAAGCGAAAACTATAAAGTCTCATCATAACGTCGGAGGCTTACCTGACACGCTTAACCTGAAACTCCTTGAGCCACTAAGAGATCTATTCAAAGATGAGGTTCGTTTGCTAGGTGTTGCGCTTGATTTGCCAAAAAAAATGGTGTTTAGACATCCGTTTCCTGGTCCGGGGCTTGGTGTTCGTATTCTTGGTGAAGTTAAAAAATCATATGCTGACTTCTTGAGAGAGGCGGATGCAATTTTCATTGAAGAGCTAATTAATGCAGGCTGGTATGAAAAGACTGCTCAGGCTTTCGCTGTATTTTTGCCGGTTAAGTCTGTTGGGGTAATGGGTGATGGTCGAACATATGAGTACGTGGTGGCGTTAAGGGCGGTCGAAACATCGGATTTTATGACGGCTAATTGGGCGCCGCTGCCTCATGATCTACTGTCTAAAATATCAAACAGAATCATAAACGAAGTGAAAGGCATCAATCGCGTTGTATATGATATCTCCGGCAAGCCTCCTGCGACTATTGAGTGGGAATAAAAAAATTCAATTATATCAATAATTTATTGATATACCTTAATGTATTTTTATGGTTTTTAAATAAATGTATGTATCGGTAACGGGAATTAAACCAAAAGGCTTAATCGGTTGGATAAGGTTCTGGATATTAACAATGCCTGCGTCAAAAGGCGCCCAAAAAGCCGAAGGAATACTGCACTGTGTATTCAATTCGCGTTACGGATTCCAACACACATTAACTGTGTGGAAATCAAAAAAAGACATGTTAGGTTATTTAACATCGCCACCCCATTTGAAGGCTATGAAAAATCTTCCTAAGATTGGTGAGGGAAAAGTTTATGGCTACGAAGCCAGTCATATTCCAAGTTGGGAAGATGCATTTACCGAGTGGGATAAAAATGGCCGTATTTATTGAGAAAATTTTTACAAGATAGCTAAAAATTAATTTTAAATATACGTATTGAAGTGATAAGTCTGGATAGAGCGATTGGGCGGGAATAAAATACTGAGATCAACTTGCTAATTTTATTTAATAATGTCGCTGGTAAGGTATTACCGAATTAGAAAGCCAATGGTTAATTCTATTGGCTTTTTTGCATCAAACTTCCAAAGAATTAGGAGATCAATATGTCCGAGTCTATGTATAAAATTGGAATTCTTATTTTTCCAGGTGTCACGCAACTTGACTTTACTGGGCCCGCTGAAGTTTTAGCGCGCATGCCAGGTGCCGAGATTTCTCTAGTTTGGAAAACGTTGGATCCAGTCACTAGCCAATTTGGATTGAAATATTACCCAGACGCTAAAATTACTGAAGATGTGAACTACGACCTAATCCTTGTTCCAGGCGGTTTTGATTGTGCACACCTCATGATTGATCGGGAGGTCCTGATATGGCTTCAAGAGCAATCAATGTCAGCTCAATATTTGACCAGTGTTTGTACTGGTTCTTTGGTGCTGGCAGCCGCCGGATTACTCAATGGCTATAATGCGGGATGTCACTGGGGCTGGGCCGAGCATTTGAGAAAGTTCGGTGCAAATCCAACACGAAAGCGCGTTGTGATCGACGGTAATCGGATTACCGCAGGCGGTGTCACATCTGGCATTGACTTTGCCTTAGAAATCGTTGAGCGGCGATGCGGTCGTGAGCTCGCTGAGCAAATTGTCTTAAGCTTGGAGTACGATCCGGCTCCGATTTCAGGTGGTGTTCCTGAGACGGCCCGGCCAGAAGTGGTTGATGCGGCTGAAAATAGAATAGCGACCCTAAATAAATCTGCCGGGCATATCAACATGATTGATGAAGCTGCTGCTAGGTTTTTGCTGACCTAGTATGACAGATAGACTCAAAACAGCAGCTAACAGTGCGTCTTAAAGAGTAATCAAATTTAAATAATTCGTTATGACGTTGATCCATTCAGGTGAAGTTTAAGTGAGATTGTCTTGATGAGATATCTAATACGAAATCTTTTTCTTTCGTTCTTTCTATGTTTTTCGTGTGTTTTGTCTGCCGCTGACAAAACTTTGCTGCGTGTTCAACTTCAATGGTTTGATCAAAGTCAGTTTGCGGGTTTTTATGTGGCAGAGACGCGCAAACATTTCGAGCGGGAAGGGCTGCAGGTTGAGATTTTGCCGAAGTCAAGTGACGTTGATCCAATCTCGGTGCTTCAGTCAGGAGAGGTCGATATCGCCGTATCAAACCTCAGTAATGCTTGGGGTTCAATGCAGTCGGTCTCGACAGTCACTAATATTGCTCAGCTGTTTGAGCGCAGTGGCTTACAAGTAATATGTCGAATAAGCCGCGGTGTGATTCGACCCGAGGATATGGTCGGTAAGAAAATTGGATTCTGGGGTATTGGAGATGACCGCATGGTTGTTAGCATGCTGAATGTGATGGGTTTTGGAGCCGCGGATGTTGAGTTTGTTCGGCAGCGACCCGATGGCAAAGATTTGGTTGATGGCCAAGTCGACTGCGCGACTGCGATGAGTTATAACGAATCGATTTCCATTTTAAATGGTGGAGTTGCTGCTGAAGATCTTCTGGTTTTAGAGCCTGAGGACTTTGGCCTCGCTAATATCGAGGATGGGTTATATGTCCGGTCAGATCGATTACGCGACCCAAATTTTCGGCAGACTCTAGTCAAATTTGTCAGAGCCCTTCAAAAGGGATGGGAGGACACTCGACTAGCGCCTACTCTAGCAATTGACTCTGTGCTCCGAGTCAATCCAGCGTTGGACCGTAATTTTCAGTATCAAATGTTAGAGGCTATTCTGAGTTTGATTCCAAGTGAGCAGAGCAAGTTTGGTGTGCTTGATTTGG
>Ga0206682_10005031_pt1 | contig 10537 bp, 1 predicted proteins | sample M240m12015metaG_FD_155444 | JGI IMG/M metagenome (GOLD analysis project Ga0206682, IMG submission 155444) | Ammonia-oxidizing marine archaeal communities from Monterey Bay, California, United States - M2 40m 12015 | ecosystem: Environmental > Aquatic > Marine > Intertidal zone | place: USA... | reverse complement strand
TTGTCGGCAGAAAACCGATTTGTTATTATGGTAAATGCTGGTTCAAAGGGTAGTACTATTAATATTGCACAGATGATTTCTTGTTTGGGTCAACAAAATGTCGATGGTAAACGTATTCCATTAGGATTTGAAGATAGAACTCTTCCTCATTATACAAAATTTGATGATAGTCCTGAGGCAAGAGGATTTGTTGAAAGTTCTTTTATTCAAGGATTAACACCTGAAGAAGTATATTTCCACGCAATGGGAGGACGTGTTGGTTTGATTGATACAGCAGTAAAAACAAGTCAAACAGGATATATTCAGAGACGATTAATTAAATCAATGGAAGATCTTAAGATTGAGTATGATATGACAGTTAGAAATAATAAAAATAAAATTATTCAGTTTTGTTATGGGGATGATAGTGTTAATCCGACAAAAACGGAAAATCAGCAATTTCCTCTTACAGTAATGACCTTAGAAGAAATATATAGTCATTTTCAGGTTCCGATGGATAAAACAAATTCATTGTTTAATACAACTTATACAAAAGATGCTGCAAAAAGACTGCGAAAACAGCAAAAAACTTTAAATAAAAAATTAGTTCAACACTTAGAAATGTTTATTACAAAAAGAGATGAGATTGTAAAACATGTATTTAAGGGGGAGAAGAATATTGTGTTACATATTCCAGTTCATTTTCATAGAATTATGAATAATATTGAAAAGCAGTTATATATTCAAGGTGATTTTATGGTTGATATTACACCATTAGAAGCCATGGAGTTAGTGGAAGAAACTTTGAATTCTCTTAATCAAACTGAACTTACAAAACCAAATGAATTATTTAAATTGGCATGGTTGTTTTATTTAACACCAAAAGAATTATTGATGATGAGAAAATTTAATAGAAAAGCATTGGTTTATTTGATGGAAACTCTTGTGTTGAATTACAATAAAGCAATAGTTCATCCTGGAGAAATGGTTGGAATGATTGCTGCTCAGAGTATTGGAGAACCAACTACACAAATGTCGATGAATTATGATAGCAACTATGCTCTCATAAAAATAAATCGTCAAGGGAAAAACACTATTGTCAGTCACAAAAAATATAAAATTGGAGAATTATGTGATAGTTTTATAGAAAAATATCCAGAGTATACTTTTCCAACTGGTCATCCAGATAGTGTTGAAACTCTTTTGGATAAACTGGACGAAGAATATTATATTATGGGCGTAGATGAAAATGAAAAGACCTCTTGGAGTAAAATTTCACATTTTAGCAGACATCCTGTAAATGGTGATATGGTGACGATTACTACTAAAAGTGGTCGTAAAGTAACCACTACATTAAGTCATAGTCATTTAACTAGAAAGGAACATAAGGTACAACCTATCAAAGGGAGTGATTTAGAAGTCGGTATGAGAATACCGGTTTGTAAACACATTGATAACAAATTTGTTAATAAAACAGTAGAAATTGGAGAAAATACAATTGTCTTGGATAAATTATTTGGTTGGTTTATTGGTGCCTATATCGCAGAAGGAAATTGTAATGGTAATAGAGTTTGTATCACAAATATCTCACAACATTATATTGATATGACAACTATTGTAGGGGAAATGTTTAGTGATAAAGTTTATATAAATAAAAAACAGGGGGAATATGGACCTAGTACTTCAACATCTTTCAATTGTAAAGAACTTGCTGAATTTCTTGTGAAAGAATGCGGTCCAAATTCATTTGAAAAGAAAGTTCCTGATTTCATATTTACTGCACCATTGGAATGCAAATCCGCATGTATTCAAGGATATATGGATGGGGATGGAAATATTAATTGTGATAAGGGACATCATGAAATTCGCGGTTGCTCTCGCAGTCAACAATTAGTTAAAGACATGGGAATATTGTTGAATTATTTCGATATTTTCACAACATTCCATGAAAATATAAGACAAAAAAAATCATTTTATCATTTCGCAATTGCCCATTGTTATGCTAATTTATATCAACAACATATCGGTTCTGTTTTGAAAGCAGATAAATTACAAGAATTGTGCAACTATGGTATACGTAGAAATGCTCATAGTTTATCTAATGATGTGGATAAAATAGAAGGATTGGGTGAAATTATTGCAAAATGTGGAAAAGATTTGAAATTGCCGGGACAGAGTAGAAATTATGGTCGATGGAAGAAAAAATCAACTATTGGAAGAAGAACCTTACAAAAATATATTAAAGTGTTTAAAAAAGCCATTGGTGAAAAACGTGTTCTGCAAGAGGAAATGAGAATTTTGGAGCAAGCGGCAAATTCCGGAATTATTTGGGATGAAATCAAACATATTGAGATTTATACACCTGACCAAAGTGAATATGTATATGATTTAACGGTTCCGGCAAATCAAACCTTTATGGAAGACAATGGGGTTATTATACATAATACACTGAATACGTTTCATTTTGCAGGTGTAGCGTCTAAATCCAATGTTACGAGGGGTGTTCCTAGAATTGAAGAGATTTTGTCTCTTTCAGAAAATCCTAAGCAACCATCGACTACCATTTATTTAAAGGAAGAAGACCAGACTAGTATTGATAAAGCACAAGAAATTAAATATTCACTTGAATTTACTTGTCTCAAAGATATAACTGATTCAATCAGTATATGTTATGATCCAAATCCGGAAGAAACATTAATAGATGAAGATAGAATTCTTTTGGAGGAGTATAATGAATTTAAAAAGATTATGGAAGATTGTGGTGTAGAAGAAGTTATTAATGAACATTCAAAATGGGTAATTCGTATTGAATTATCAAGAGAAGATATGATGGATAGAAATATAACGATGGATGATATTCATTTTGCACTTAAAAATTCTCTTAAAAATAGTATTAATTGTGTATTTAGTGATTTTAATGCTGATAATTTAATATTTAGAATTAGATTGATTAATGCAAAATCAATGTTGTCTAGCAAGAAGAAGAATTTGGACCAGAGTGATGAAATTTATATGTTGAAGAATTTACAAGATAATATTTTGAATAATATTATTCTTAAAGGAATAAAGGGTATTCCCAAAATAATTATTCGTAAGGTGGCAAATCAAATGATTAAAAAGGATGGTAATTATGAACCAACTGATATATGGGTATTGGATACTGTTGGCAAAAATTTAAAAGAAATTTTATCAAAAGATACAATAGACCCAAAAAGAACATATAGTAATGATATACAAGAGGTATTTAAAACTTTAGGAATAGAAGCAGCAAGGCAATGTATCTATACGGAAATTAGTGAAGCATTTGAAGCCAATGGAAATTATATCAATTATCATCATATTTCAATGTTATGTGATAGAATATGTGCTACAAAAAAGATGGTAAGCGTATTTAGACATGGTATTAATAACGACGACATTGGTCCTATTGCGAAAGCCAGTTTTGAAGAAACACCAGAAATGTTTTTGAGAGCAGCCCGACATGCTGAATTGGATTTAATGACTGGTGTATCATCTAATATTATGTGTGGACAAGATGGATATTTTGGAACAGGTTCCTTTCAAGTTATGTTAGATATAAATGAAGTAAATAAAATGGAGTCTAAGTCTTTGGAAGAAAAAATAAATATAGATGATATGTTAAAGGTTGAAGATGACAATGATTATTGCTCAAAAAATAATATTAAAATGAATGATAATAGCAAACTTATTACTGGAGAAAATAGTGGTATCATAGCAGACGATTATGATATAGGATTTTAAGTAAAATATAATATAATAAAATATATTATATTTATTAATTATATATGTTGCTACAAAAAATTTTTTTATGTCTAAAAGACAAATATTCTATTTCCATGAATGAAATAGATGATTTATTTGATATAGAAGAAGTGATAAAGGATTGTAAAATTTATGATAATATAAGTGTTAGATATGAGAGTGTTTTAAAAGTGAAATTTGAGGCGGTGTATTTTGAGGCAAAAAGGTTAAAAAATAGATTGCATTCATTTTTAAAAATATATTTATGGAAAAAAGCAATTAATAGTGAAATTCAACAAGATTTATATATGAATGATTTAACTACGTATAATGATAAGTTTTTAATTTCCATACTAGAAAAAAATACAATCTATAAATTTCGTTTGAGTGATATAGTAAATTTATGGATGTTATCATTGAAAAAAACAGATCAGTTATTTGTGGTACCTATGAAAGTTAAAAATCCGTATACTAATATAGAATTTTCAAAAAGTACTTTATATAATATTTATTTAAAAATATTGGATACAGGTTTTATTATTCCAAGTCTTATTACATCACATATCCAATATGAATTGGATATTAAAATGTTTACTATACGAAATTATCCTGAATTAAAAGAATTGGCTATATTAACTTTTATGAGAGAGGGAAGTTATATTGAAAAATATGAGCATATAATAAATATGTTGCATGATTATAGACGTGATATTAATTATTATACTATGTCATCAATATGTTCAAATACTGTACAAAAAAGAGCAGTAAAAATTTTTAGTAATCATTTATTTTTATATTTGGAATCAAAATTTTCATGTAATCCTATGATTAAAGCAGAAAGTAATAAGAGAGTGAAAGAAAAATTAAAAAAGTTATTAGAGGATGAGCCTTTATTTGGTTTTGATAGAGGTGATGTTGTAAGATATGTGCCAATAAGTGAGAGAGCAGAACAACGAAGGATAGAAAGAGATAATAGATTATCTCCTAGACCTCCACCCGGTTTAACCCCTCCACCACTGCCGAATACAATGAGAAGGAGAAGAAGAAATGCCATTACAGCAAGGCCGGCAATTCCTCTTGTTCTTCCACCACCACCTCCACCGCCACCACCACCTCAAACGAATACAATTGTTAGAAATTATGTTCTTCCATCTCGTCCTCCTCCACTCCCATCAACAACAAATACCAGATTACCTCCATTATTATTAAATAATTTTACATATAATTTGTCTACTGATATATCAAGAGATATCCCAGATTCCAATACAACATCATCAACAACTACAAATCCGACACCACCATCAGTTAATATATCATCAACAAACACACCAGAATATATTTCAAATTTATTAAATTCTAGAAATAGAGCAAGAGATCTTTTACAACAAATAGATACCGTGTTAAATGAAACTTCCGAACCCGAACCTTTACCACAAATACCAGAATCTACTTCAGAAACTCCTGAAGAAGAAGTAGAAACAGACGATGAATTTAGTAATGAGTTTGGTTTTGATATATCATATGATTTGGAAAATCCATTTACACCTAGAAGTGAATTAAATAGAACACCTCCTCCTAATAATGCACTACGTGAGCCATTACTACGGCCTATTCATAATATAAATACACAGCAAATGATTAATAGAATAAATGCAGTTATTGATAGAGAAATATTTAATTCTTATGAAGATGATGTAGAAACATCACAAACACCTCATCTATCAGTAATAGAAGATGTTACTACAGATGATGCAACAACCGATGAAGCAACAACCGATGAAGTAACAACCGATGAAGCAACAACCGATGAAGCAACAACCGATGAAGCAACAACCGATGATGAAACAAAAGATAATGGCACTATATAAATAATATTATTATTTGAAATATTATTTATAAATTATATTGTTATTCCTAGTTCTGTTGCTTTTTTTGTTTTTGTTGGTTTTTTTGTTTTTGTTGGTTTTTTGGTTTTTGTTGGTTTTTTTGTTTTTGTTGGTTTTTTTGTTTTTGTTTTTGAAGGTAGTTTTGTTTTTCCTAATTTGGTGGTTTTTTTGGTTTTAGTTGGTTTTTTTGTTTTTGTTGATTTTTTGGTTTTACTTTTCATACTTTTCATACTTTTTTCAACTTCTTCCTTTAATTCAACATTATCAGAATATTTTACAGTTACAAGAGGGTCACTAATTTCATACACATTTGCATTATTTATAAATTCATTGCTTGTTTGTAATGAAATATTATCAAAATAGGAATCGAATAATTCTTCTAATAAAACAATTTCATCACTATTAATTTTGTATTTAACATGATGGAAAGATAGAAATGATTTTGGAGTAAATATATATTTTCGTATTTTTGAAAAACGAATAAGTTCATCACTTAATTTTATATAATAATATAACTTATTGGAAGTTCTGCTATATAGATTTTTTTTAGGTAAAATTATACGACATATACCATTATCATCTCTTAATAAATAAGAACAATTAGTAGTTTCTTCACAAATATCTTTTCTTAATCCTATACAGTTTATCATATTATCATAGTCTTCAAGGGTATTTAATTTTATTTTGTCAAATTTAACAACATCTTTAAGCATAGATTTTAATATACTTCTAATTTGTTCCATTTTTTCCACATATGTTAATATTGGGTTATTAATAATCTGCTTTAGGTTTTCTTTTTTTTCTAAATTTTGACGGTAATTTAAAATTATTTTTAAAGTGTTTCTAAAAAGACCATAAAAACTATTTTCAAGTGTTAATTTTTTAACTATAGTTTTTCTCTCCATATCTCGTTTTTTGGTTCTTAAAATTTTATCATCAACTAAAAGTTCGTGAGATTTATGTGTTGCTTTTTCAACAGGTATGTCATCATTAGAATTATCTAATCGTTCGGGTAATATAGGAACAAATTGGTTAGAAGAAGTAATAATACCAACAACATGTTCATCTGAAACAATTTTTTTCACAGGACGAGATTGTATTCTGTTTTGTGATACTGTATATATATTACTTAAGAATTCAAAAGTTTCTCTATATGATTGATATTGAATTTGATCGTTTATAAATTCAATTTCTAATCCATGTATACCTCCAGATGCTTTACATGGTAAATAAAATGTATTACCGTCACTAATTACAGATAATCCGATAACTTGAAAATTATTATTAATGAATTGGGATTTGATATTAAATCCCAAAGGTTTTAATATTTTTATTATTGCATGTGGAGAGATATTTGATAAAAATGTATATTGTTGTATACTATTTTTTGGCTCACAACCCTCAATTAATGAACTTTTAATTTTTTTTATTGTTTGATAAAGTCCAGTAGATTTCATTTTTTTAAATGTTTGATTTGTAAAAAATTTTTTAACAATAAATAATTTCCTATTATTCTTTCGTGTCATTTTGCAAAGAGGCTCATAAAAATTATTTTCGCTATACACCATTAAGGTGGGTTTATGTGAGTTGAAGAACTCTGAAGAATTATAACTCGAAGGACATATTAATTCTATTTTAGATGTCATATCATTGTTTGCATTTTTAAAAATCAAAAGATTTATACCTTCATTAAATAATACCCCTCCTTCATTTTTAGGTTTACAAACTAAGTCCCATAAATATGTATAATCTATAAAAACATCTTTTGATTTGAAATAATTAATAAAATTTTCATAAGAAAACATTAATTTTTTCTTTAATTTATTATTTTTGGTTATTTTAGATAAGAAATAACTGTCTTCATAATTACTGATTGCAATATTACTTTTGGATTCAAAAACTTGTGGTAATATTCCATTTTGAGCAATTAGAAATTTATCAATAGTTAAATTATCTATAAAATGTTGTTTAAATTGTTCTAAACTTTCAACTTGTGAAGTAAGTTTAATACCTTGTTGATCATTATTATTATAGAATTTATATACATTAGCAAGCAAACATAAAAAAGATTGGTTTCTATTTTTTTGAACTCCAATTCGTAGAATGCATGGCGCATTTAATTTCAATCTTTTATTAATGTTACTACCAATAGAGGTATAACAAATATCTTTACTACTAAATCCCAAAAATCCCTCTAGAGCGGCAGACATATAACCCAATTGTCCTGTTTTAAGAGGAAATTGCATAGTAGGAGTATCTTCTATTTTAACTAATTTTTCTCTTGTTCTAGACTTGACAATAGAACCAGATGGTTCTTTACTATCGTTATTTTTTAATATAACCGACTCATTACATACTTCTAACATTTCACGGCGTTCAGTTGCTAATTTCGGTCTTGTTTGTAATTCACCCTTAATACTATCCAGTTTTATATTTCCATCTGCGTCAGTATCATATGTAGGTTTGGGAAATGGTTTATACATATTTTGAATTTTTGGGGGTTCTTCTGTGATTTCTCCTGTAACTTTATCTCTATATGTACCATCATCTAATTTTTCATAAGTATTTGTACCGGGATATTGAAAACAACAAGGAACACATAATCCATCAGGATGTTTACTTTTATCTTGAAAACCTGGATACATAGGTCTGTATATGAGACGTCTGGCAGGATCATCTTCTGTAGTATTTTTTGCATTTTCTCTATGAAAACGTTCATCTGTAAATTCAACTATTCTTTTACCTCTTGGAATTTTTTTTGCATTTTGAGGGATTAGTGCTTTCCATCCACCACATTCACCCTCATTAATTTGTTTTAATGATAAACTTCTAGATTTACCATTATCATCACGAACACACCAATATCTAGGGCAAATGTAATTGTATTTTTTCTCTCCGGAACCATATCGAATGTATTCGTCATATGATTTAATACCAGCATCATTATCTTTTTCATCGATATATTGTTTTTCTTCATCTGTAATTAATACAGGTTGTCTTCTATATTGATTAGGACATGAACGACTGTAAGATTTGTAATGTGGTTGGTCTTTCTTTAAAAATAATTCAGGTTCTTTGTCTCTTTTTTTCATCATAAAAATATTTTTCGATCCCGATATTGAATATTGTGATAAATCTATATCTAGTTTATCTTCATTGTCACTATCTGCCCCTCCTCCTTGATTAAAACTAATAGAATCTTCCTCTTCACTTTCCAAACTATCATCACTTTCTGCATCTAATTCCGAACCAAAATCTATTTCTTCATCCCCTACTTCAATATCATCATCTTCTTCAATATCATCCTCTTCTTTATTATCGTTGTTTTCGGATTGAGGACTATTGCTTAATTCTATTTCGGGAGAAACACTTTCTCCTGGAGATTCAGATAAAGATGAAAGTTCATCTAGTGAAGAATTACTATTTTCTTCTTCAGGAGATTTATCTGGTATAGTATCATCTTTAATACTTAACGATTTTGCAGTAGGTATTGGGTCCGGTAATTCTTTTTTAGTACTTACTTCTTCAATACTATCTTCTTTAACAACAGAAGAAGGCACTTTTGTTAAATCTAGTTCTTCTTCTTCATCACTTACTAAATCATCATCTTCTTCTTGCTCTTCTAATGTTTTTGATATTTTTATACTGGTTGTTGCAGACATTTCAGGAGATACTTCTTTTTCCATATTTTCAGATTTTTCTTTATTCATTAAATCTCCAAAATCTAATTCATCATCGTCTTCATCTCCATCAGAATAATCTGAAAGATCATCCAAACTATCATCATCTAATTCAAACATAATAGGGTCTTTTTTAGACACCTTCTCTTCAATATCAACTTGCTGTTGTTCTATATGTTGAATTTTTTTAGATGTTTTTTTACACATAGAATTTATTTTTTCAGATAATTCTTCTCCTAATTCTTTTTTTTGCAATAGAATAACAATAGAATGAATATAAATTTCCAGTAAAGGAATATAATGTATATTATTTATATTTTGCATAATTACAGATAAAAATGTTGTCTCGGGAAATACTTCATTAAATATTATGGTTTCAAATCCTGGATTACTGTCTACAATTCTATTTTTATTTCCATATGATTCTGTTTTTATTCTAATTTCTTCGCTCCATTGTTGCAAATAATTACGAGCCTTTATTTCAGTATCAATATCTTTTTCAAAATTGTTCATCAAAAGTTTAATTATATTTTCAATGGATTCTGCATGTTGTTTTTGAATAGTAATAAAAGAAAGTATGCTATTCATTAGATGAAAACTAGAAACACGTTTATAAGTTAAATTATATGTTCCTGCGGTTTTACTTTTCAATGAACTATTTATGTTAAAAAATGGTGTAATGCAACCTGTAATTTTTGATATATTAATTCTTTTTGAGGTTGGTACTGAAAATTTATAATTAATATTATTAATTGTTATATTTTCCTGTTCAAAACTTTTAAAGGTAACATAATTATAGCCTTTTTGTTTTAAAAATGTGTTAATTTTATTCAGTATATTTTCATTTATAGATAATACCATCAATTCTTCTATGTCGCTAACTGATAATAGTTTATCTAATAAACATTTAATTTCAATATTACCATTTTCATGAATAGTACAGAAAATTTCATAATTAAGTTCTTTAAATTTGGAATAAATATAAAATCCTATAGATTTTTTACTCGCTAAATCCTTACTTATTTCAAATAATTTTTTTTTCTTAAATTGGTCTTTTACATATAAATCGGGGATTTTTGAACCAGTAGTGGAAATATGACCATTAGTGTATAATCTAAAAATATTTTCGAAGGATTTTCCTGGATTGTATTTAATCATAGGTATAATTTCTGTTGAATTTATGGTTTTAAAAAGAATTTCCAATGGAACTTTTATAGGATTTAATGGTTT